>JGI24159J19872_10011113_pt1 | contig 11811 bp, 6 predicted proteins | sample Ectturendosymbi4_FD_19872 | JGI IMG/M metagenome (IMG submission 19872) | reverse complement strand
AAACACTTTGGCCTAGTGGTTGGGCCCTAGGCCAGGCAACATGAGCCAAAATGACCCTAAAACTACTTCACTTATGACGTCACTCACAAAAAACCGGTACCCCCCAGGCAAAATTTTTTTTTCGAGTGCAATCTACTAGACTGGACGATCCGTTTGAGGTTTTGAACAGCTCTCTAGCACAATCAGCGGAGGAGCTAGGGCGTTGGTAAGGAAACCGAAAACTGCTGTTTTTTTTGCGAAAATCGCCAAAACCACCCAGACGCCAAGGTGTTAAGCAGCACTAGGCTATGACTGATTACTGCCCGTCCGCCGGCAGAAATAAATTCCATAAGAACAAGTCGCCATGCCAATAGCTAAGGTGCACATTACGCATCCCATGATTGTGCAATAATTCCACAGCATTCATAATTCAATCACAAACACTGCACTTTTAGCTTGAGTAAGTTGCTTTGTTGCAAACACCACTTTGCTGGTCATGTTTAACAGTGGTTGTTGTGATGCAACAATGAATACTAACTACCGTGCTGCTATCGGACTAATCGCCAAATCACAGCTTCAACGTATTTGTGAAATGCTGGAGTTGGAGTAGTGCTTCTGTAACTCGTGTGCCACATCCACAAACCAGCGCGTTGCAACAGCTTGTATTGTGAGATCACAATTATCATGCCTTGTGGAAAATGTCGATTAACTTAACCTACGAACACGATATTTTAGCTTGCGTACAGTGTAAACCAGCACACTTATAGCCTAATACATCAAGTTAAGAAAAGTAGAATCCTTTTGAGATGTTACGTGCAACTGCTTCGCAGTGACAGTTGTCATCACGAGTGAGTAGCGATTGCATTTGTAATCATATTCATAATGCCACAAATGTTTCTTAATATTGCGCTATTCATTTTTCCTGCATGCTTTTTAAAAAAATAATCTGCCCTAAACTAGGCATTGACTGGACCTGTGCACTTTAAGTTACAGTCAAACTTCATGGTGTGAAAACTTCCGGAAGTACAACGGGAGTTTCTTCGTACACAACACCTGCATGTGGTAGCTTCAAGCATTGCGAAACTTCCCGATGATGCATTTGTTTCGGCTGCGACGGCCGTTGTGTGTTCCAAGGTTAATCTTGCCTGTTTGTTTATGAAACCGCACCTGCTAGCGCTGCTGTTAGTGAATATGATGAATGAATGTGGAATGTAATGTGTTAATGTCAGCTAGACAGAATCAGCAATGTCAGTGCTTACATAAGACATTTTTTTGTGTGGTTAAACATATACTTTTTCTAAGGTTAAAAACATTGGCTGGAAGTAAAAGTAAATAAAAAAATTATCATTTTGGCAAAATATATGCTGTATACTGCAGTACGGGCAAAAAAAATTTTTTGTAGCCGTTCACCAACATCCCCATACTTGTGGCGTGGCCAAAGTGTGTGCATGAAATTTTTTTCAAGATGAATTTACACCCTGAAGGACTCATTTTTGGGTATTTTTGACTTTAAAAATGGATTCCCAGACCTAAAAAAATCCTTGGTACTAATTTTCATGCATTCAGCTGCCCTAATATTCGTGTGGCAACCAATTTTCTAAAAAGCAGGGGAAAATCTCCCTTTAGTGGCCAAAATTTCACATCCCAATAACTCAAAGCATTTAAGCATTTTCGAAAAGTTTTTTTTTAAATCTTCATCAGTTTTTATACTCTAAGAAAAAGTACAAGTAAAAAGGTTTCTTGACATATGGTTACATGCAGTATCAAATTAAGCATGGAATGGCCCGTAAGATAACTGTTGACTTGCTTTGTTGTGCTTTCTTGCGCAAGTTTTCTGGATGCATGAGGAATATAACAGCATTTTGTCAACACTCTCTGAGGCCGATAACATAGGCTATTTTGACCGATACCAATATATTGGTGAAACCCATATATCGGCCACTATATCGGTCGATCTCTAGACGTCACTCACAAAAAAACGAAACCCCCCAATTTGTTTTTTCATTGCTGACATGAAGACTTGCCGAATCTTTTGAAGGTTTAGAACAGCTCCCTAGCGCAATCATCGGTGGAGATATACCTGCACGTGCATAAAAAGACATGCAAACTGCTGGATTCTAGCCTTAGGTTACTGGAACAGAAGGTGTTAACATGCTCACTGCCGTTGTATGATATATTCATACTTTGAGCTCCCATATTAGCCACTATTTTGATGCCACTTTGCAACTCTGTAACTCACCAGTCAATTGAGTTGGAGAGCTGTTCAAACTCTAGAAGGTGCGGCAAGTCTAATAGTTTACAATGAAAAAAAATTGTAGGTTTTTCTGGGTGACATCATAAGTATGGTAGGTTTTTGACCATTTTGGCTCAGGTTACCTGGACCTGGGCCCCAACTGCTAGAAGGAATATTTTGACTTAAGAAACTAGGCTAGACTTTGAGTCTTTTGATCCACTGATTGGTTTTCTAGCATTTCTGGTTCATAAGTTATGGCCTTAAAACAACAAGAATTAATTATCTAATTAGGGGATTAGTGAATTATTTGGTGTCTAACGATCAGTGTGAAAATTAGCCATCTCATCATAACAATTCATATTTTTTGTGTTGTCACAGTTGAAGGAAATGTTTGGGTGGATGTGGATGTATATCATAAGAAATGCTGTGTCTGTTGTTGGAAATGAATGAAAATAATTGTTTCAGTGCAGTTGTTCTCTTGGGAAACACTGAGAAATTATAAATCATTTTTGAAAGCAGTTGATATACAGTTGCAGCTAAGAACAAGTTTTTGACTTAACACTATAGTTGTCATTGTATGTGTTGGCTGTGTGGGTGCATTACCAAGGAAGGGCATGTTTTCAAAGATTTCTGACTACATTTCATATAATTTCCCTTGATAATATTCTCTGATTCTAGGAACCCTCAGGTCCCTAAAGCACCTTGAAAAACCCTGCTTGTACCACAAAGTTGTTGGTTGAAATGTAATTCAATTTGGAGTTGTGATGAAGGTAACTGAAAACATTGTATATGTTCTTTTCATGCTTGCTCTATGATCAATACACTTGCAAATAAATGCCGATCTGTAACAGGCATGTTTGTGGTAATGTTCTGATCTGCAATGAATTGGACATAATCCCAGAAAAAGTATAAATCCAGCAAAAGGGAACTTTGCCTATAATTTTACATGCATTTTTAACTTTTTTGTGGTTGCAGTGTGAAGCCCCAAGAACGTTTTTATTGATACAGCATTTTATAAGAATTATGTTTCTTATTATTAATCTTTTCATCACCAGCAGATAATTTTTGCACTGTAACAGTTTGTAATGTTGCAACATCTTGTTTGGTGCGAATGCACAGTTCACCATTCTTTGCAAACAAGATGTGTGCAAAGAATAGCACCTATATGTAAGTGGCGCGAACAAGCAATAATAGTAATCATGGTGGGTGATATCCATTATTGCTTGTTGTCTCAGTGTGAAGCTTTGTGCGCTTGCTAACTCAGTTTCTCCGATTGCAACAAAATGACTCTATGACCAGGATGTGAAGGCCATGCCAGGTGCAACCTTTACAAAAAGAACATGCATTTGGTTCATTGTAAAAAGGAGGGGATATTGTTGCAACCTCTTCGTTGGCACAGCATTAAATGCTCAATTCACCATGAACAGGGTGTGCACAAAGAATAGAAACCATATGTAAGTGGCATGAACAAGTAATAATGGAGTGATCATTGCATGTGATCTTTATTGTTGCTTGCTGCCACAGTATGAAGCTTTGTGTACTTGCTGCTCGGGCTGTCTGAGTGCAACAGTAGCATGAAGCTCAAAAGACAGCATTCATTCATTTTCCTTTTTCCTTCGCCAGCCTTGCAATTGTTGAACTACAATATAAATCAACGTCAATATGCTAACAATCCAACTGAATAGCATAAGACATCAGCTGGTGACCACTGCTAACAAAATAAAAGACTCTGTTAGTAAACATTAGCCAACCAAGAATGGAGAAGGTTTTTCTACACAAGATCAATGCAAAACAAAACCACCACGGAAAAGGAAAAAGGACAGTCGATGAAAATACTCCTGAAGTTTGCAAAGTAAAAAAGGTATAAAAACAGGAGAAAATGGAATTCAGCAGAATTAAACACATGAATTCCAAGCTGTATATTCCAAAAACACCCATGCTGCACCACCATCAACTCTCAGCATACAGAGAAACATGCTTGCTTTTGTGTTTCTTTTTTAATACAGATGGAGAAATATCATACTGAGGTAGATCAGTGGTATCACTTAATTGTTGGCCAAGGTGTTTTAAAAACCTTTTCCCTTAGAAGTGGAAGAAAATTGCCAAAAGTCTTCTTCCCGGCAATCATGGTTTTTGAATGTTCTAGCTGGTAGTGCAAATACATTTTAAGCTTAGGGTTTTGCTTAGTGGATGGTGTAAAATGACCTGACACAGATCCATGCTGCTACATTATTTATATTGGCATGTGAAACAACCTCAGCAAATGACTATTATCATCTTGGTTGAATATTGAATTTCAACATGTGCTCTAACTTCTATTATATAAGTTATTTTGATTAAAGGATATTAATAACAACTTGGTGTGTTTTTTAATTTAGAAGTGGTGTTGTGCATTTGCCCTATTTCAAATGGCATCCAAAAATAAACTTTAAACTAATGCATTTAGAATTTGAGTTATAATTGTTGTGGGTATAAAATTAATGAAGGACAAAAATGTAGACAAATAAGTAGGATCAAAAATGGAAGTGAAACGTATGATGCATACTTGTAACCAGAGTTCCATTGTTGCTGGAATGTCTTAATGAAAACGCTGATAAATCACCATTTAGACATGAATTTGTCACCTGTTTGACAAAAACACTCCTTTCAGAATGAAAACAAAGTTTGGCCATATCTTTCACAAGAATCTCAATTTTGAAATCTGTGGTTTCCAGGGAAGTACTTTGGTTTGGGAAAGACTTACTACATCAACTTACTAATCACGTCTAGTCTTCTGTCATATGTGTGCTTCAGAAGATTGCATAATACACTGAATTGCAAAATTTCAGTGTACTATTAGAACATTGAAGTCAAATGAACATTTAGCACTTTAAAGCATACACCTTTAAAAAATTAGATAACCTGCATCGGTAGATCATGTTTGATTTGAAATTGAGTGAGATGGTTTGGAATTGTGCGTGGTTCACCATCAAACCTTAGCGCAACCAAAAAGTTGCTCTTTTGAAAATGCATGAACCATGGCAGTTGGTTGTCCATCATGCAGCTAATACAAACTGTCTAAACCAGGGGTAAGCAATTAATTTGGCTCGGAGGCCACTCCGGCAAGGTCGCATTTAGTGGAGAGCTGTGCCTTCTGATTTGATCGTAAAATAAATATATAAAACCAAAACAATGATAGTAGGCCTACACAGAAAAAGTTTTATTGCAGTTGCACTTAAGCAAATACGCTTTATCCAAAGAAAGAATTTAATGAGACAAATGTAACCTCACACACTTTTCAACAAATTTCAGATTTGCAGGTTTTTGCTGAATGCTTCCGCGGGCCATTGAAAATGTGGGGCCCACGGGCCGCCAATTGCCCACCCCTGGTTTAAACCATGCAATATATAATGCTTTTAGTTGACTATCTTGGAAGTGTAAACGTAATGCAACACCTTTTCAGTACAGACCACCATATTTTACTCTCGACCTTTCATTTGTACTGAGCTTTGTAGCCAGGGCTGGAGCTCAAGCAATTTTTAGATGGTGGAGCTGGAGCCTGAAAGTTGGGTTCCGATTCCACAACCCTAGGTTGTGGGACAAGCAAGTTGTGTATACAATCCACTGGTTTTCGGTTCTCAATGGATCAGATAATTATGGAGCAGGATAGAAAAACTTTTATACGTTGGAGCCAGAGCTGGAGCCACAAACTTTTAGATGCCTGGAGCCAGAGCTGGGGACTGAAATTTGAGTTGCAGCTCCACAGCCCTGTTCATAGCTCAGTTTGGTGGTGCACAACATATATCATCATATTTGTGTACAATATATCATCACATGGTTGTGTTCGATTTGCGCTGACATCTGAAGTTTCACTTTCAGAAGTGTTGGTAGATAAAACAACATTAAATGCCTACATGTGGTAAGGTTGCATCACCTGGTAAGCCTAATGCAGACCCGGCTCATAGCCACAGGAGAACATTCAGGGCAGTTCCCTCACAATTTTTTGTGACCTTCCAAATTTTGTTGTGCCCAGAAAAATTTGTTTTAAACATACAATAACATTAAAGTATTTCCCCCCTAAAATGAAATTCTCCCCAAACCTTAAAACGTTGCTAGCGGCCTGATCCAGACCTGTTTTTCTCTGTCTGGACACTTGAGTAGTGTATCTCATGCTACTGCTGGAAATCTCATTCAAATCTCCAGTAAATATTGGCATTGCTCTTTTCAGGTGATTTGCATGATTTGCATTGACTGTGTTGAATAATGGGTATCCAGGGTTTGCACAAGTTTGTAAAGGAAGCTGTGGAGGACATCCACATCAAGAAATATGCTGGTGGTTCGGTAGCTGTCGACACCTACTGCTGGATTCATCGAGGCAGCTTCGCCTGTGCTGATAAATTAGCAAAAAAGGAACGGACGGACGTATACGTAAAATATTGCATTAAGTTCATATCGATGCTAGAAGCGTACCACGTCAAGCCGGTCTTGGTTTTTGATGGTTGTCATCTGCCATCGAAAGCGGCTGTTGAGCAGCAGCGCCATCAACGGCGAATGGAAAATCTTCAGAAAGGTCGACAATTTTTACGCGAAGGTAACTCACGAGCTGCGCGCGATTGTTTCACAAAATGCGTTAGTGTGACGTCGGAAATGGCGCTGGAAGTGATGCGGGCCGCAAGAAACATGGGTGTAGACTGCATAGTTGCTCCCTACGAAGCTGACGCGCAGCTGGCGTTCTTTTCGAAGTACGGCCATGTGGATGCTGTTGTAACTGAGGACTCCGATCTCCTTTGCTTTGGCTGCAAGCGAGTGGTGTTCAAAATGGACTTGACTGGACGAGCGCAAGAAATTTCGCTTGAGAATTTGGGCAGGGTGAAGACTCTTGTAGGTTTCACGCCGGATTTGTTTCGTCAAATGTGTATTTTGTCTGGTTGCGATTATCTGCCAAGCGTGAAGGGAGTTGGTTTGGCAAAAGCATGCAAAGCGATAAAATTGAGCAAGAGCAAGGACGCGTACGAGGTGGCCAGAAAACTACATCAGTACATCAAAAACCTGCCTCCTGTCGATCCGGAATATGTCGCAAGGTTTGAACGCGCGGACCGAACGTTCTTATACCAACTTGTTTTTAATCCTTACGAACGAATTCTGGTTCCACTCAACCCTTATCCCGCTGGATTGACGGCAGATAACGTCAAATATGCCGGAGAAACCTTTTCCGATGACGTTGCATTGCAACTTGCTGTGGGCAACGTTCATGTCACGACGAAGAAGGTTGTTTCGCAGTTTGATATCGACTCGTGGGTTCGAAAAAGGGTCAGCATGAGCAAACTTCCCAGCATCTGGAGCTGGAAAGCTGCGCCGGCGGCGGCTGATCTCGATAGGGAAATCCCCGTGTTTAAAGCGGTGTGTTTGAAGAAGAGCCCGGATGGCGGTTTCGAAAACAACACAGAGGTTGTTTCGAAAACAGTGCTCGAAGGTGACGTCTCTTCTGCTGCGAGCGTGGTGACAACTTACGCACAGGTCAAGCAAGCGAACAACCACATTCGCAGCGCGCAGTCAACAACATCTCCTTCTCGCGATCCTAGGGTGACAGAACTACTCAGGCTTTACAAAATGCCTCTGAAACCAAAGCAAGTAACTAAAAGTCGCTTTTTTCCTCCACGGAAGTCGGTGGCCGAGCACCAACTGAACGCCAATGAGACGAAGCCTCTTGTTTCACAAAACAACACGTCTGTGCCAGAAGACAACTTGAATGGGACTGAGCGCGTGAATGAAAATGATCTTTTAGACGAGATCTTAGAAGAATTGACCGAGCAAAACCTGCTCAGTTCAAGTCAGCGCAAGAGAAAGAATCCTTTTTCCAAGAGCGCATCGCCTTCGAAAAACGTTTGCAGTGACGAATCGCTAGTTACGGGTGTTGGATGCAGAAAGGCGAAAGTCTTTTTTTCACCGAAAATTCCCGAAGTCAACGACTCCGAACCGGCAGTGCAAAACGGAGGCGTCAGTTCACCACACAGTGACGTCGATCCTGAAAACCTATCAACAGAGGCTGAAGAAGCGCCTGTCAAAGACGACTTTGACTACTCACAAGATATTGTAATGAAGACAGATAATGTCAGTCAGGCCGTGGATCCTGAGCCGATTGTTAGATCACCCAGGCGGCCTTTGTCAATCGTACTGGGACCAAACGGGCAGAAGAACCCGACGTACGTTGTTTCTTCCGATGATGACGACGTTGTTTGTTTAGATAAACGCCGCAAACCGAATTCGTGTATGACTTTGCGAAAGAAGGTTTCTACTTCCAAAACGAACATTGTTTCAAAGTACTTCGGTGCTGCGAAAGCAAGTGGTTTGCGTAAGGCAGCAAAACCGCAGACCACCATTACTAGTTTTTTTGCCAAAGCTGTTTGACCTTTCCTCGTTTTATTAAATTTTTATTATCACTGCGCTTTTTATGCGTTTTTTTAAAACCACACTTTCTAAGAGCGAGTTCCGCGTCATCTGATTCTGCCTCACGTAAGATTGCCCTTATAGCGCTCGCCTTAAACGTTCATCGGAGTCGAATTTTTTTGCGCATAATTCATTGAGTTACCTGCTTATTTGATCTGCAGGCTGCTAGTGCTATGTTGAAGCAGTTTGAGATGGAGTTAGTATAGTGGACATGTTCAAGCTCCATTCGCTGCTGCTGCTGAGTCTACCCCTGCGACGCATTTGCTGAAATTTTTGTCTGCTTATTTGGTTATTTTCGACAAAGCTATGCAGAGTTCCGTAATTTTTTGCAATCCCAATATACAATTGTTTGTGTTTGCTGAAATTGACGCACAGACGCCTTCGTTTTTGAGCGAGAGATGCCCAGTAGTGTGTAACCTCTTTGATACCGTATAGTTCATTGGTTAACGGAAAGTAGCGGCAATAAATCACGAAACCCCCCCTTTCACTTGACAGCCAATTGTGACAACTTGTGATGATGAATGCTCGAATCTTCACATGTGCCTTCTGCTTGCCAAAATCTTCGTTAGTAGCGTAGGCGGTAACGTTTGAGTGGCAAACGATTGTCCGGTGTTACTATTCTTCCCCTCTCACGAATAGAGTCTTTTTTTCGAGCGTTGCTTTTGTCCAGAACAGATGGCCTTGCTTGAGGTTGCGAGTTCAGGTTTTCAGATCCGCAATACTTGACCATTTTCCGCTGTTCATCAAGCTCAGGGTCGGGAACCTTTTCGTAAATGCGTGCCGAATTAAGGTTCCAAATCATTCCATGTGCTAACTACATCCGCATTTTTCTAAAAGTCATGGTCAATAATACTTCTTGTGAATCATAACAAAATTGATATCTAAAACCTTCTGCGTGCCACCTCGTTGGAAATTGCTTAGCGTGCCAAGTGTGTCACGCGTGCCGCAGATCGCTGGCCCCTGATCCAGCTAAAGGTTTATTACATCTTTCGCCAGACTTAAGCGAGGTAATGGGGCGTGGAAAGGTGCGTGACTGTCGTTATCCCCGACCATGCTCGCAACTGAGTTGATCTTCCGTGGCCCCAAGGCTGAGGAAAATCTATGGAAAGTCGTTTCCTTCGACAGCCCGGATACCCTCGGTACGAAAGAATTGTTCACAACAGGGGTTGGGGACCTGCGGCCCGCATCAGAATTTTCGTTACTCAAGTTTGAGTACAACATCGCGTCAAAACGAAGCTCCATCATAAGCAGGTACTTAATTAGTAGGTCAGAAGTCACTCTGCCTCATTATTAGGTAATGGTAGCATTTTAGGATAAAATTAACTGGTTTTGCGACTCGCCAGCGATAATGCTTAATTTATTCGGCTCGTGATAGTAAATAGGTTCCCCACCCCTGCCTTACAATATATATTGAAATACCGACATCTCTAAATTTGTTTTATATGTTTTTCATTAGAGACCCGTATATTTCACTTTCGCCCAAATAATGCTTTTGTTCTGTTGGTTGTGCAGGTAGTTTTCCGTCAGTGAAAAACGAAAAAATGCAATAACTTCAATAAATATAAACTTTTGTTTCCTAATACTGTTGTTGTTAACTCTTTTTATGATTATTCACATTAAATCAGGGGTGGGGAGCCGAAGCTATTTACTATGTCGCGCCGCACAAATTGTGCATTATCACTGGCGGGTAGCAAATAATAATTGATTTTATCCTAAAATTCTGTCTTTATCTTACTAAGAGGGATAGAGACTTTTTGTGACATACTATCTGGATCTGCTTATCATGGAGCTTCGGTTTGACGCGACCTTGCACTCTCAGTTGGGTAAGGAAATTTCTGATGCGGGCCATATCAAATGTTCACGCGGGCCGCAGGTTCCCCACCCCTGCCTTAAGGTACTGAGGACTTCCAGATAAAAGCTGCCCTCGGGCCTCCAGATGTCTAAATCCGGCCCTGGTGGATCTACGTTGGCAAACGATTTGCCGCTGTCTAGCAATAATGCATTAAGCTTGCTCCACTAGCTCAAGGAATTGTGACCTAACAATACAGTTGTGCAATGTGCAACATCTCACGCCAACAACGCAGCGTAGCATTGAATTACTACGTAGTAGCACGACGCGCCTCAACAACCATGATACTCAGCTCTAACGCAGAAACTTTGGAAAAATACCAGCTATCTACAATTGGCTTTACTCGCTCATGAAATTTTTTGCTCAATGGTTCAATATTTGCAGTCCAAAATTTCGGAGGACAACGGCGCCTTTCGCCCCCACCTGGCTAGCAACAGTGACTGATGGCTATTTGGTTTTGATCCTTTTGTTGCAATTGCAAACCCGTAGACAACTCAAGCCGACCACGAAAAGGCATGTGGCATGGTTTGCCTAATTTGCAACCGACACCAAAATGCGTAGCTTATTGGTTAGGTTAGATCAATACGCTAACATCACATAAATTTGAGCAGAAAAACAATCTTGTGGTGCACATTTTTACTTCTTTGCTGGTGTTGACGGAGACTCGTGATTTTAAATTGGTAATAGGCTGATCTTCACCTGTGTTTGCTGGCCTGGATAGAAGCAAATCCGTCGCCAGGTCAACAGCACTGCGAGTGACTAAGCTTGTTTGGGGGGGGGGCTTCTTAGTAGTTTACAATGAAGAGACTAGAGCTTGAGTTTGCAGGTATTGAGTGTGAATTTAGGGAGCCTCAGCCCGCCTGCTCCTACTTCTTTTAAACACTATCACAACTTTTTTCATAATGTGGACTAGAGGTATTGATGTTTCTTTTCTTCAGATCAGCAGTCCCATCGTCATGGGGGACTTTGGTGGGCTAAGCTCCTCCAAACAATTCTTCAAGACCCCAAATTGAAATATGAAACACTACAAATCAGTGGTCAATTTTTACAATGTCAAGCCCCCCTGTTGAAAAGTTTCTGGCGACGGTTCTGGTCCAGTGTCGAAATAAGTGAAACGTTATTATACACTTGATTGAAATTCTATCTTTAGTGGTGTTAAATGTATTTCAGGGAAATATGCTTTTAAGACCAGTTTGAATCTATCATGCGCTTATGAGATCGTTTTTTACGATTGCCAGCAGAGCTCATGGACGTCGGAAGGGGGGAAAGCCCCTCCCTGGATTTTGAAAATTTCAGCAAAAAAGAGTTGTTTTCTGTTTCGAGT
>JGI24159J19872_10011111_pt1 | contig 11813 bp, 10 predicted proteins | sample Ectturendosymbi4_FD_19872 | JGI IMG/M metagenome (IMG submission 19872) | reverse complement strand
TGAGGGCGTAAATTGAGGTTGGAATGTCACGTAACAACTACGAGATGTCAAATGTCAGCGGATGCTAGTAATTACGATTTACAAAATGTCGAATGCCAGTCGCTGTTACCCAGTTGTAAAATCTCATCAAGATCACCAAGGTTTGCAAAGGGAGCAAGTACGAACCTTAGTGACGTTTAAAGGCGTCGCTTGCGTCTTCAGCAATCAGCGCCCGCATGTGGTTTGAGTGACGGTTGCGTCACAATGCTTTCAGATAGACAGGCTTGCGAACTTTCCCACTTCGTTCTCATTCTATAGTTGCATCACAATGGACGAGAATCCAGCATTCGCAGTGCATGCAACTGCGCATGCTTTTAGAGCAGCGTTAAACCTTAATAGTATGTTGTTACGACAACAGATCGGATGTTTATGAAATTATTTGATTTTTGATGGTTTGACAAACTTCATGTTGAACTGGATTTGGTGTGATTCTGAAGGTAATTATGATGATTTTTATTTGTGAGATGTTTAAATAAATCCTGACTACTGTTGCAAACTTCTAATTGCAAATGGGCAATAGCGTTGAGTATATTAGTTATAATTGTGTACTTTTCAGTTACTCTCAGGGACGTGCGGAGAGCGGGGGCATTGCTTCCCCTATTCTTTCAAAAGGGAGGAACGGGGGAGAGCTAACTTTGCATCACATTATCATACGGAATTTCAATTTCATGATTAACACGATCTAGTTGAAACAAATTTATTGCAGCTGTTCACGCACCCACAACATTCAGAATGGTTTTCTACACTCTCTGTTATTATTTTTGATGTTAACATTGTTGCTGAACAGAAACAAACATATTGGTGAAGAATTTTGTGTTTTTGTAAATTTGCATTTCACTCAATACCTTTACTGACCCCTGCCCTACCGCTGCTTCGGTTGCTACCTGTTTTTTATCTAATTTCACCTATAAACTGAGCATCTCCACAGACATGATTATCGAAATTCAGATCACAAAATTGCTAACAAAACTTCTTAAAGAGAGTCACTGGTGTTAGATATTTTCTAGGTTAAAATATGTGACACATTTAATTCTTATCAGCTTTTTGACAATATAATCGATACATTTTCAGCAGCAAAAGCAAGAAAACTTTGTCCTTGGAATTAGATAATTGCAATAAAGCATTAGATTGCAATGTTTCTTTTATTTTATGCTGCCACGAATGGGCTGGGATTACTTAAACTGAGCTTGTCCCCAGGCGCGATAAACCCGAGGTACGCCACTGCTTGAAGTGTCGTTTGTTTTTTTGCAAAGTGGTTTCATGTCTGTTGCTGCAACATGATACTTTAAAAATGCTGTTTGGAATCTACGTAGTCGTATTTAATTTCGTTCAAACCCGCACGAAAAACTTCTTGTAACTTACCTTTGTAATGAAATGTCGCTTTTCTGTTACATCGCACGTTCTTTTTCTTGCAGGCGTCACAGCCTTTCTTATACATTGCAGTTAATTTGGGGAAATGCTGTTTTTGTAAGCGTGGTCGCAGGGGTCTTCACTTTGAGTTTCGTGCCTGGGATTGCGCTAACTAAGCTCAACAGTTACATAATTCCCTTTTTTTCTAATCTGACGACTTTAGTCTTGTGAAAAAAATATCATCTTTGAGAACCGTGAATGACATTGTTATTACTCCACCCTAATAATAGCATTGTCTGTTTTAATTACCATTTGCGTTTTCTTAGATGCTTACAACTTTCACAAGCCTACCAACAAAATATTTGCACCCGTGAAAAAACAAACTTTTCGCTGAACAAAAAAATGCACATCAACGTTGAATAAAATCGCTAGTTTGTCTACTAAGCGATGCCAATCCTTAGCCACATGATCTATGCCAGGGCTTCTCAAACTATGGTTCGCGACCCCATTTGAGGTCGCGAAACAAATTGGCTGGGAAAACCAGATATGATGTTTTCGTAAACTAATGGGACGTTTGCATGTATCATTGACGTCTACACTATCCATCAAGGGGTCGCACGTCTACACTATCCATCACGTCTACACTATCCATCAAGGGATCCGTCAAGGGGTCACTATCCATCAATTTAAAAACAAATGGGGTTGCAGAACAAAAGTGTTTGAGAAACCCTGATCTACGCGATTGCAAACATCCACTGTTGCTTTTCAAGTAACACAATCAGTTGTTGCGCTACATGTTTTGACAAAATCGAAATGTTTTTGATACAGTGTTACAATTCAACTGTCTCGCTGGATTACCCTCCTACTTGCAACGAAGCTGTTATATACCTCAGCACCTCGGAAAACACTCTTTCAAACCGACCAAGTTGAAAATGTAATAATTTTACAGATTAGCATTAACGCGCATACAAAGCAAAGCTTCTTTGTATTTCATGGGTTGCACTGTTTGTAGGCAAACCTACTAGATTGTTGCGGCTATTTTTTGTACCGAAACATCTCGTCATGTTGATTACAGTGTATCAAACCAGCACTGGACACTGAGCAGTAATCCTTTACAATGAATCCAATGCGCAGAACAAATTTACATTCAAATGTTGAAGTTGTCATATTTTTAACGTTGTGCACCAACTTTCTAGTTTATGCGCACTTTCTTTTGTAATCTTCGCCGATGAAGTTGCACTTTTGCTGTTTGTCTTGCAAACATTTTCCAGAAATCACTCACCAATATATTTTGTTTGCTCCCCTCTTTCTTCGCTTGAAACATTTCGAAACATCTGCGTTACTTTGTGTTGTAAAAGGAATACTGCTAGATATCGGGCTTAATTTGAGATATTCCTTAGTACTCCAAATCAGTAATTTTCCCGCTCACTAAAAAAGCTGTCTCCTGCGTGAAACTATTTTCGTTGAATACAGTAATTTTACACTTGCACTAAGCGAGGTACCGAAAGCGCATTATTTTTGTTTTCTGCTACTCATTCACAGTTCTGCTGTTCAACAAAAATAAAAAAAGGCTTCTTTGCCAAACACCAAAACTTTTTTCTACTGTAAAACTCGTGTTGTGTGTACAATCGCTATGTTTATTGCTTCACAATAATTTTTTAGTTTTCAACATCAGTGATAACTGCTGAGAAAGGTCGCATAATCTGTGGACGTTGCCAAATCACAATTCCCGGTCACTTGAGGGTGTAGGTTTCCGAGCATGCTACAGCGCGTCCGCTCAATCTCCTACCGCCACTTCGGCTGCACTTTCAAAAGCTGGAATGTTAAGGAAACGGTGGTTGGTCAATTCGCTCTCGAATATCTAAATAACCATTTTTGCACGAAGGATATATAAACTACGTTCTTCATAAAACTACTAACGCGAATGAATTGAACCATTCAGAAACAAGGACCTCAGTTTAAAATACAAGTAGTCGGTAATTTGTTCAGGGGGTTCACATGAAACATAGGTCACCATAACATTTTTTGAAAATCTAAAATAATGCATAAAAATTGCGTGAGAGGCTTTGATTGCCCGGTTTGTCCCTCACTCTGGTTGCGGACCTAATTCAATTTGCACGCGCATTAAACTCTGTGACAACAGATTTGATCTTTTATTGCTTGACTATTCTCTTGAGCACTGTACACACAGCGCGAAACTTGAATTGGTAAAGGCGATTGCTAGCCTACAACATACGACTCACAAAGCCAAATGGACTCTACATGGGCGTTTCTGCAGTCTGTGTTTCATTTATATGTGCATTCACTGTAAAATAATTTTTCCTATATCATAANTGTTCCATGACAATTTTTTTCAGATCAAGTTTTACTTAAACAACTTTTTACAAAAAAACATCTCAGGGCTAGGTTTTTCAAAATAGATCCTACGTCTGTAGAACAAGACCAAAATTTTTTTAAGTGCAGCAAGAGGAGCGGTAGCGAATAGCGGTAGCGATAGCTCGCTACTATTTTTATTCAGGAACGGCTGCGGTANCGCCGCTATTAAATTTAACAATTAGCNGGAACGGTGGCGACGCTATTAATAAAGTAGTGGTTGCCCACCTCTGCCTAGCAAATATGCATGCTGACGGAGATTGGCAGGTGGTGGAAGGGGCGCTGACCAAGGACATGGCAACGCTAGTTGAATACCTCCAGACTTGGCGGCTGAAGCTCAGCACAACGAAAACGGTGTTGGCAGTCTTCCATCTCAACAACAAGGAAGCTAAGCGTGAGCTGAAAGTCAACTTCAACAACAAAACCCTGCCCTTCTGCTCCGAGCCCAAATACTTAAGAGTAACGTTGGACAGGTCGCTCACGTACCGCCGACACCTTGAGTTACTCCGCAAGAAGCTAACATCACGCGACGCACTCCTGAGGCGGCTTGCTTGCTCCGGTTGGGGCGCTGGAGCAACAACGATGCGAACAGCCACCCTGGCTCTGGTACATTCGACTTCAGAGTACTGCGCTGCTGTCTGGTGCCGCAGTGCTCATACCCATCTCATCGACCCCACCATCAACGACGCCTTGCGAATTGTGACTGGATGCCTGCGTCCTACANCAGCGGACAACCTTCCAATCCTCGCAGACATCCAACCTACTGAGCTTCGTCGCAGTGGAGCCACACTAACTCTAGGACGCCGTGCCATGGAGCCTGGACATCTGCTCTACTCAGTGCCCACCCGTCGATCGAGTGCTGTTGCACGGGGCCTCAAATCGAGACACTCATTTGTACCCGCCGCACAGNAACTCATCAGCTTCTCTGACAACAACAACATACGTGCGGCGCAGTGGGCGGATCATCAATGGAATGCAAAGTGGACGGACATCCCCNCAAGACTCCGCACTTTTATTCCAGACACCGGTACCCAACCCCCGGAATGACCCTCCCAAGAAGAGCCGGGATCCGGCTTAACCGCCTCCGCACCGGTGTCGGACGTTTCCGCTCCTGCTTTTACAAATGGGGTATGTCCTCCTCTGCGGCCAGTGAGTGTGGTGCAAAAGAACAAACCGTCGACCATGTTGTCCTGCACTGTCCAATCCATCGACCTCCCCACGGACTGCACGGCCTGACGGTTCTGGACGATGAGATAACCGAATGGCTGCTCAACACTAGCCCTAAAATCTAGCGCGGTCAAGCAGTGGATAAAAGAAGAACTCGCTCAAACGAAAGAAGGGTGGCTTACATTTTATCTTTATCTCATCGAAAGGTCTACTCACGCCTTGACTTTCCTTTGCTACGTTTTGTCCAACAAACTCTCCTTTCGCATTCTCTTCTTTTCAGCATCACGTGCACACTCCATCACAGGAGGAATTATAATGAACAAAAGAAAGTTGCAGTGGTGTGAACATTATATCCAGTGCTCTCACTTTTAGGGATTTCGTCCCTAGATTGGAACTTTTGGCTCTTTTTAGGGATATTTTTACGGATTTAGGAATTTTTTAGGGATTTTCGAAAAAGTTTGAAAATGTGTATAGCGAATCATTTCAGTGTATTTTGCAAATCATGTTTGGTTCTATTTTTTAACACATCATGGCGCTCCGATTTTACTTTAATAAAGATCAGTGTTTTTGATTATTTGTGTTTCTTACAGATTTAGGGATTTTTTATGTAAAATAGGGATTTTTTAATACTATTCTTGGGATGTGTGGAGTTGCATTTGTGAGAGCCTTGATCATTACCAGGGTTGATTAAAACGCGAAATGTGCTAGTACGCGAAAGTATCTCAGAGGCTTAGGTAATCTACGTTCTAGTGCGGCTTGCAATCAAGTGCGGCTTACAATCAAGGGTGGCTAACAATCGAAATAATACGGTGCACACTGCCGAATGCAATTGAATTCACCCTAAACCTTTCATGCATCCCTGTGTTTGGTGCGGTTCAGGTGGGTACGTTCCTTTTATGTTTCAGGATACGTTTGGAGCCTGAACAATATTTGTAGGTTTGTGTGTTTTGTGCAATTCAGATGCAGTATGGGTGACCATTTTATGTTGCGCTAAAGCTGTGGTGTATAATGTTTGCATGCATAAGAATATAAGAATACGTGGTGGGTTGCCTACCGCAGCATATGATTTGAACTTTTTTGTGCGGAAGTCTGATACTTTAGTGTACAGTAGGATTTAACTCTGATCTGTTTGAATACGCTGCTAAATTAAGTTGCTGTTGCAGCAGATTTTGGTTTGTGGGCGATGGAACGCGGACTTGGTAATCTCAAGTTGTTTGTATGTGAGCTGCAGATGCGTTTGCGGTAGGGACTGCCCCTACATGTGCATGTGTGACTATGTGGATAAGTTGAGTGGATACTCCATTGCTGTTTTAATGTTTGTGTGACAAAAGCTTTTCAATTGTTGTGTTGCGGAATAAAGTTGTGGTCTGCATATCTCGAATAAGTTCGTCTCCTGCAAGCGGCAACTGTGGTTTCAAATTTTTTGACCTGATTTTGTGTGCTGCAGGTACAACTGCACAAATGCTAATGTAGTCTTTTCTATGCTATATAATGTGGCTGGAGTCTGATCTGAATAATGATTGTTTGCGATGTTTTGCTAGTCAGTGGTCTAGGACAGCGTGGACCAAACACTGGCAAGCGGGCCGCGTGAGGCCCGCGGACAGTTTTCATGCGGCCCGTGAGCGCTCTCTGTATGACGTATATTACACAAAATCATAAATACGGTACATTGTATTAGCCACACAGCCCTTGTAAGTCACACATCATTGAAGTGAAGGCCAATATGTAACTATTAGGGAATAGCAATATCTTTTTACAATTTGTGACGTTACAACAGCTAAACGCAAGGCTAGGCTAGCGTTGCAGTGCTCGGTGACGACAAGGCGTGCGTTTATTTTTATCTTTATTGGAAGCATAGACTCTGTAACTAATTTTCCGGTTAGATTAGAAGATGTGCATTTTGGAAGTAATATTCAGTCAAGTATAGCAATTTAGAAAAATCGAGTATCGGAAGAGAAGTGTCAGAGGAAAACAGAAAGTTCAATTCTAGCTGGGAGGAGAGGTATTTCTTCGCCAATAACAATGGCAAACCATAGTGTCTGGTGAGCTTTCAAGCAGGGTTGCGGATTCGGGGTAAAATCTCCGACTTCAACTCCGTCCTTTCCACAATTCCCGACTCCCGACAACGAATTTTTAAAATTTCCGACTCCAACTCCTTACCATAATGTGAATGAATTCGGCTGTCAACAATTTTGAAGCAACTAGACACAATGAAAATCGTGGTACACAGCAAGAATTCTCTGTTTCAACAAGAGTTTCATAAAAAATTGCACAATTTCAACAGAAATTCCCAACTTAGGAGTGTGAAGTAAAAAAATGATCAAATTGGACTTCCGGAGTGGGATAAAAAATCTGACTTCTAGTCTTGTTAGGAATCCGACTCCAACTCCGCCCAAAAACCTCCGTCTCCCTGCGCCTCCGACACCGACTCCTGAACCCTGCTTGCAAGTAATATTCGTTCCGAAAGAGTTTTTACTAAAAGAGGAATCACAGCACGGAACACGAGAAAGCATACGTACGAGCAATCCTACGAAAATTCTAGGAAAACAATTTTGAAAGAATTGAAGGGTTACCAGGTCGGCAAACAGGGTGCAACCGGGAAATTGCCCCTCGTAAGAGATTTTGCATTGAGGATGTGCTCCATGTTCGTAATTTGCGAAAGTGCTTCCTCAATTATGAAACGATTGACAAGCGACACGCGAAATGCAATCTCTGATGAAACCTGGATGCCTGCTTCAGTGGCGTATCTATGCAAAGTGGCGCCCATTGCAAAATTTAAATGTGCGCCCTTACTAATAATTCAAATATTAAATATTGGGACAATTTTTACGAAAGATAAATCATAAAGAAAATAAAATTTTGAAAACGGAAGATATACGTGTTATGTTTTGCTTTAAACTTTTCAGCAAATAAACTATCAGTTATCAATAGCGACTATAACACACTTCTACACTCATTTAGTTTTATTATTGATGAACATCAAAAAATAATGATATCGTAGTCTGCAGGTCTGCATATTGTTGCCTGACAAAATTGTGTATCTTACAAAAAAAATCAAACAACATAGTGCAACTGCAAACGACAATTTCTTTTAAAACGAAACACATTCAATCTGAATTGTGCAATAAAATATTTAATGCAAGTCATGTGTCACTTCTGTTCGAAAAACACAATTCCATCGAAACATAAACATATCCAGCCTTTTTCGGTTAAATTTCAGACAAATTCTAATCAATCAAAACAACAAATTCCGTACCTTTATCGAAGCAAACTCGTCTATGATTTCATCGAAGAAAGCTTTTGCTGTTTCTTCCCTTTCTATTCTCATCAAAGCTATATCACATAACTTTCCCTGACTTATTGTTAGTAAATGAGGTCCGGAGGTATGAAACGACCAATTTTAGTTTACTGAAAGATCGTTCGCAGCTTGCGGTAAATACTGTATAACCGCCATTGTCAGCATTATTTGCAGAGCAGCTCGAAGAATGTCTAGAGGACCTCAGGACGCGATAATTTTAAGTTACACCACTTGAAACCAGCATTTTGCAATCTCGACTCTTCTCCATGGGTGGCGAAACCTTTTTCAAAGTTGGGGGGTACAAGTGCATGTTAAAAAGAAATCATAGCAAATTTCGTGGTTTGAATCGGCAACTGTGACATCACAAACACTGAAATATGACGTCATTACATATACACCATATGAAGGTCTAAACTACACTATTTTAAACAAAACTACACCACTATGAAAACGTATCGGTGAACCACCTGAAATTCAAACAGGCTGTTACAGGGGCGACCCAGGTCATCAGCGTCACTCTGGTTAATCATACGATTTATTCTGACTGACTTAATAAAACCGTTCGACGCTTGCGTCACTGAAATTTCCATTTGCTTTTACTCTGGCTGGCATTATCGTTGCCCTGTGACGTTATGTTATGCAACAATAAATGAGAATTTCTCTTGATAACTGCTTCATTGTCGAGTAATGTAAGTCACACAGTAATGATAAGGCCACAGTAGCGGTTCTAAGGGGAGTATGGGTGGGCCATGACCCCTCCCAAAATTTTTGGCTGGTCCCCTGCATGCTCCCCCCAGTTTTTTGCTTAATTTCATGTTCAAGTTTGCTTGATTGACATATACAGCAGATAACTTTCAGCCAGCAAAATTTGAAACAATTTGAAGACTTTCTGACAACGGTTCTGATGATCGAGCCTATGTTGGGTTTGATAGGTTTGATCATAGCAAATTAATCTTCATTAGAGTGGAAAATCACCATGCAGGAGAGACGTTTATGTTGACCCCCTACTTTTCTCCTTGGCTCCGCAGTGTCCCCCACTTTTTTCATTCTAGAATCACCACTGTAACGCCAGTAAGCCATCCGCTTACTAGGTTCATTCATATTAACCCGAGTTGTTGGACAATTTATGGTTCGTTTGAAGTTATTCTCGAAATGCGAACTGTCCACTGGATTGAACTTCAAATCCGATGTTCTATACAAATCCATTGCTTCAAAAACACATTCAGTCCGATATGAATTATATTTCAAAAATTTCTTAGCTGCAAAAGACAGCTCGGACTGTAATGAATGAGCCCGAGGAAAGCGCGAGCAAAGTCGTGAGAACACCTACTACGAATGATTTTGTTTTATTCACGTCACTTGTAACATGAACGCGAAAGGCCAGACATGGAACGAAAATATATGAACAGTGACAAGGCCCAAAGAAAAGATCCCGAATCAACAACTTAGTGAAGTGGGACCGTGGATGGTGGAACAAACATACAAACCAAGCAAGCTTGCGTTCTCCGATATAAATCTTAATCGAAAACTCGGGCGAAGCCCGAGGAGCCCGTATGCCGGAGTGGCCACTGGGCTGTTAAAACCACCATGAACACAGCTTAAAAAATAGGCAAAAATTCACAGCATTGATACCTGTCTTAAACACATTCAAAATCACAATTTTCTTGATCTTGAACACAAAAGTATCTTGAGTGAATATTCATTCTACAACTGCATAAGATACCAGAATGCAAAGACAAGAAAAAACATACGTAGCAACTAGCTAGTTGCCCGTAATGATGCCAATTGTGTTGCTAATGCAGAAATAACATATAGCAATTTAGCGTTGCCAATAAAAAAACACAGTTGAAATTGATCTGGAAAATATTTCATATTGCGTGTAAAAATCAGTAAAATTTCACTATTTGGAATGGTGTCAAAACGCTCGAAAATACCCTAATTTTTAATGGTGTGGCACCAACTTTTCCTACACACATGCATATGGGTGTCAGAAGAGGGGCAGGAATTTGAAAATTTTAGCCAAAAATTCTGTTTTCCTAATTTCGAGTGGCAAAAAACAAATTTCACCACTTTTGGCCCCCCCATAGAAAAACGCTTTGAAAAATTTACTTAGTACCCCCCCTGGAAAATTCCTTCCGACGCCAATGCACAAAAGTATGTAAAATGACACCACTTTTGTGAAAAATTGTATTGTATTGCACCATCTGGCAACATTGTTCAACAACACCAATGCGGTAAGCAATCCATAGCAGGGTGACAGACCAGTCCGGTCGCCACGGGGGGCTTCGGTGGGCTTAGCCCCCCCCAAACAAAATTCCAAGCCCCCCAAACTGAAACATGAAACACTATAAATCATTGTAGCTTTTGTCAATTTTTAGAATGTCGAGTCACCCCGCACCCGCACAAACGCAAAGCCCCCCAGCAGAAACGCAAAGCCCCCCTTTTAAAACCTTTCTGGCGACGGTTCTGTGACAGACTGTGCACGGTATATTCTGCCAAACAATTACGAAGTCCTGCCAAATTGCAAGTAATATGTTAGAAATAATATCGACAAAATACTGCCAAAGTTCTGCAACGTTTTTTTCATCAAACGATTTACTTTATCACTGAACCCAATACTAATTGTGTTACTTAAACTTACGATATTTAGGCAAAAGGCGTGGGGGGCAGGCCTACCAAGAAATAAAAGTGGGAGGGCCTAGGCCCATGCGGCCCCCCCGATTCCGCCACCTATGCTCTTCTCATATGATTGCTTGCCATCTACATCTGAACTGTACACAGCTCCTAAATTGTCACATGTAGATTTTACTTTCTCACAGTCAAGACCTTTTCACAAGGCCTTGGATGTCTAACAGAAAGCCAAATTTTGACAGAAAAAGCTAGCTCTGAACAAGACTGACACACCTCTTGCATGAGTTAACATTTTTGCTCAACTAGGACGACAAAGATACTAACTGCTAATTTTTCGAGGACAAACTATTGTTCTCTACCTTAGTCTGTGGACTGGAGCATTGTATTCAGCCTATTTATTGGACACTAGTGGCCACCGAAGAGGTTTCATGAAGTTGGAGTCGGCCGCACTAGTTAAAGTATTTTGTAAATCTGTACGACCTCAACAGAAGTTATTTGCGTAACAGTCAAATTCTCACAGCCATGGACTAAAACTCGCCTCAGCCAGATTCTGACTAATATCTTCTTGCCTGAAATGCAGCACTACGGACTGACTCATCCTTTCTTATAGCGTGAGAAGGACGAGAGTTCGTAGATATGGCAAGCGAGTGTTCTTGTTCTGTCACAATGTTTGACCCACGTGTTATGGTACGTCACAATACCACAGATTTGTCATAATGCTTCGTGGTGCTGGCGTAACACTCCCAACTTAATACTTTAGGCAAGGGCGCGGTGTTGATGCAGCTGTTACGGTAAAAATATCTTTTTATTTGGCTTGTGAGCCAAGATACTTTTCCGCATTTAGCTACATCCGTAATGCCTACATGGGTTCGTCCATGGATGTAACAAGGACGGTGTTCACGAAAGCCATGTTCGCTTGACCCCCCTAGAAGACTTCTAATCTAGTTTAATATTA
>JGI24159J19872_10011109_pt1 | contig 11816 bp, 6 predicted proteins | sample Ectturendosymbi4_FD_19872 | JGI IMG/M metagenome (IMG submission 19872) | reverse complement strand
CAAATATGTTAATGTTCGGCATGCGTTTTGCACAGGCCCGTAACCAGGCAGCCCCCACTAGAAAAATTTTCGCCCCCCCCTGGAAAAATATGTTGGACATAGTTTGAAAGCACTGGACACAGTTTAAAAATTTTGGGCCACTCTCAGAAAACTCTTCGCCCCCTGGTGTCCCACGCTGGTTACGGGCCTGGTTTTGCACAACATTCACATTGAAATAATCAAGATATGAGTAATTCGACAAAAACGGAATCGCACTTAACAATTGTCATTCATTTCTGGTGACAACTACTTTTTCTTGGACAGCTTTAATTGATGAATTACAGCTGAGACGAGGTATCCGCAGGACGTACTTGTTAATTAACTCTGTAACGCATTCTGCACGATTCTGACGAGCAGCAACATGCAGAGGTGTTTCTCCAAATTCATTTTGAGAATCAACTGGGTATTTACTGAGAAGTAAATCAAGGATGTCCGTGTTACCACCAACAACTGCTGAGTGAAGCAAGTCTTCGCCATTTTCAAACCATCCGCTTGTTGGACCTGTTAAAATAATCGGTCATTTCGCTTTAATGTAAATCACGAAGAACATGCGAGGTATTAAACCACAGAAATATTTTATTTGTAAATCAATAAGACAACAACAGCGATAATGAAAGTAACTTTCCGGGAACTAGAAGGGTTTTAGTTTCCCCCAACGTTTCCCCAGAATGCAGCTACTTGTATGCCTCCATCAGAGTGAAAATTGGTCATAAAAGCAGGCCAGTTGGAAATGAAAGCTGACGAGCAACTTGGCACGAGTCAGCACTGCCCACCGTTTTGTAGAGACAGAGAAAAAACAGGAAAGTTCATTGATCACGCCAAAACAAATTTACTATGCAAAGCCGAATGATGTGATGAAAATATTTTATTACATCTTTTTTCTGCTTTTGACGCTTTCGTTTTCTTGCACCACTTGGATATTGCCTAGTCATTGTAAGGTTAAAGTCAAGAGCAGTTGGCTACTCTCAATCATATGAATTTAATTCTGGAACGAGAGCGAGTTAATGCTTAACGATTCACGAACTTGAGATTCTATGCGCTCGCACTGTGGCTGTTAGACCAGGACTTGGGAGCCTGACTTGGAGTTGGCAGTGTTAGAATCGACACTAGAATTAAGTGATAGCGTTTGTGGTGTCTTTCGATCGATACCAAAAAATCTGTTCCGGTCGAAGACGGTAAACTCTAAATCGTCTATCCATACTACAAACTGGTTATGGTATGTAGCACAGCACAAGGATTTTACACTTCATAGCTGCTTAGCGGGCTGCTAAGCACAAATATTCCTACTGCTAACGCGCCTCTTGTAAGCTATGTTTAAAATTTCACCCGTCAAGGCAAACAGGTTTGACAGCCCGAAGGTGGAGCCGGCAAAGGGACCAAAGTCAGTAAGCGGAAATTTACCGACTCCGGAGTCGGAATCGGGGTCGTCAAATTTTTCTGCCGACACCCAAGCCCTTAGTTAGACTGCCGCATCAGTAAATCAGCGGATTCACAATTCGCAGTAATGTGGAACGAAATATCACTTCGAGGCAATTATTTCTGGTGGTGCGCCATGCCTCTGAAAGGGTGCAGCAGGAGAACGATCATAACGCAATTTCGCACTCTCCAAAGAGCTTGTCATTTCTTGAAACTTGTCTTAAAACTGTGCTGCGTCATAGCGCAAGATTATTGCTGATAAGACCAACTGTCCAGAGTCTCTCTATCAATATACTGTAGAGATTCTGATCTACCCACACAACATAGCTAAATCAACGCCAGGGCGCTTGCACAAAGCTTTCCGGACAAACAACGATTTCGTTCGCCAATTTGAAAACTCACAATCCGCAAACTAGCACCAACAACCGGAAACCAATGATTGAAACTCGGAAAATCTTAGTGAAACTCTGGCTGTTTCATCAAAAATAAACGTCTGATAATTACCTTTTGCTACGTTGTTATAGAAAACGATAAAGCTCATCTGATATAAGCCTACAAAGTCATCTTTAGTACTTCGTTTGTTTCACATCAATTAAATGCATCCTATTGGGTGACGAAAATATGGTGACCGTACAGTTTAATAAAAAACTGGTAAAAAATATTTACAGGCCGTTCTCCTCTGGTGATGTTAACTCCGAAAAGAACAAAATGGTTCAATTATGGTTCACGAAAAATAAGTGGACACTTTATTTTCTGTTACGATTCAATTTTACTCACTGGACTTTACACCTATTGCAACCCTTGCAATCCTGAGCTGTAAAATACCAGCGACGGTTTTTCGGATGTATAAAGGCGAAGGGAGACTTTTTGTGGGTGTCACAGTCTAATACATGTTAGTTAGTTTGCCAACACTGAAAATAATGTTGGGTTAGGATCCCCTTTGAGAAATGCCTGCGTACTTTTACTCAAAAGAAGACGCATACCTGAACGATAAACATGACTGTTAAAGCAATTGATCGCGTGCGCTACAAGGTTCTGAATCTTTGCGCATGGAATTAGCTAGCCGTCACTACACTGCAGTATATACGTCGTTACTCGTCAGACATCTGATGTAAATGCTTCAAATCTGTAGATCTTTTCCACTACCGCTGCTGCTGCAATTAAAACCAACTTTCAGTGATTTTTGACTTCCTTACGCAACAAATGGTCATTTGCCGCTGACTGCGTTGAGCTGCTGCTTGTAGATCACAGCAGCACAGTGTTGCTACTCTGTTGTTACGGAAAAGTACTAGATGTCCTGATAAAAAAACACTAGATTCACAAAAAAACACTAGATTACAAAAGCAAACTTACACACAGTGAAAATGCTTTAGATTTTGCAATGTTTCGTTAAAAAGCTTATTAATCGCTCTAGAGCAGTGGTTCTTAAACTGGGTTCGATCGAACCCCTAGGATTCGACGAAAGTCATTTGATTTCAGTAATCCATTTTTACTTTCCGTTGTATTGGGCAAAAAAGGGGGTTCGACAGAAGCTTGGAAAACTACGTAAGGGTTCGGTGTGTTTGGAAAGTTTAGAGCACCTGCTCTTGAGTCACATTTGATACAAGCTCTGAAGCAAGTCAGATGTTTGTCAAAATAAAGCAAAAAGTTATTGCTAATGTGCCCACAGCGGCCCCTCAGCAAGTTTAGTTTGTAGAAGTGAAAAGTGAATTTAAATTCAATAGACTTCAAACAATTACAATGTGAAATGGACTTTCACGCAGAAGCAAATTGTCAGACAAAAACAAAAATTAAAGTTGCTTTCAGCGAATAACGTTTCTGTATAGCATGTGCAAAATATAGGACTCTCTTTCTCAGAGTTTACCTAGGGCACCTAAATTCTAATATCCACCTTCCATATAATAAAGAAAAAGGTTAACACAAAGCAACGCGTGGCCCCCAAAAGCGCGGGACCCGTAGCAATTGCTACATTTGCTACTATTGCCAATCCGGCAATGCTTGGTCCAGATCAAAGTCATCACAAACAGTCACGGCTCTGGTCCAGATTACACGCTACACTAGCCCAAATTACACAGATAATTCTCAAGTGAATGTACGCTGCATTGAAAATTTTTTCACCGTTCAAGATTTTTGAGCAACTTGCGCTTGCCCTGAAAAACAGAGTTTGCCCTGAATTTTTTCACTGTATTGAATATATCTTTTACATTCAGAATTTTTGAGCAACTTACCCTTGCCCTGAAAAACAGAGTGTGCTTTGAATTCACTCTATTGAATATATATTTTTTATCATTCAGGTTTTATAGCCACTTGCGTTTGCCCTGAAAAAAAGTTTCCGTGAAATTTTTCACTCTATTGAAATATTTTTTATCATTCAGGATTTTTGAGCAACTTGCGCTTACCCGAAAACAGAGTTTGCCTTGAAATTTTTCAAGCCGGGAGGGTGGGCGGCAGCCCCCACGGCTCGTACGCCTATGTGATTACCACCCCTAACCATGTAATAAACGTATTCGAAGTATGCAATGCTTGATTTATGGAGATTACAGACAAGTTGAACAACAGGTTTAGGTGCTGGAATTTGCAAAGCTTGTGCGACAAGGATGCAAGCTATTTCAGCAGGATTTTAAACATTTCTGGAAGGAATACGGGACCCCGCTTACCAGGGGACCCCAGGCTTTAGCCCCTCTAGCCCCATTGTAAATTCCGGCCTGCTTACAGTTGTGCTAAGCACACGTCAGTGACGTGAACCGGTGGACGAGTAATATTTGCGGAGTCACGAGTCGAATTATGTCACAAACGCTTCAAGTATGAGTCTAGTGAGATCATTAAAATTTTTTTCGATTCGATTCACAGCCTGGCAATGACCTTGGTCGAGTTGTTTCGAAATTGAGCCAAAAAAACTCTAGAGGCATTTTGAGGCTTGCAGGCTAGCGTCAATGGCAAGTCAAACAATATTAGGCAAGACTGCCACTGCTTGTTGTGTTTTTTGCACAAGTCAACTGCTTATCTTAACGACACGAGTCAAAACGCTGTGTGTCGATTCGAGTGTTTTTACAAAAAACGTGACTCGAGCGTAGTCATTGCATCATTGGTGCAGAGCATGAGTCGACTCACTAAAATTCAAAACTCGAGCCATTGACTCGTGTCGGGCAATTACTGGCAAAGTCTGTGTAAAACTAAACATCTGATTTGCCACCAAATCAAGACGTATCTCATTGTTTACCTTGCTTCCCAAGATGTTTGTGCTTCTCATTCTCCACATTCATCTTGTTCATAACAAGCTCAACTGATTTGAAGGACACGCTTTCCACAGCTGCACGTAGGGCTGTCACCAAATGAAGTGGATCTTCGCTGACCGAGAGGTCTATAACTTGCTTCCAGGATTTTCGTGCAAGACGGCTCATCAAACTTTTGACCATCTTTAAAATTTTTTCGAGACAGATTAAAGTTTGAAACATTTCAAAGCTCATTTCAGTTTGTTTTCTTTCTTTGCTCTTGCTTTAGTCTTTTCAGCATTTCAACCGTAAGCGTTGCTTGCAGGTTGTAGGACTTACGATGCGTAGTGTTACATGAAATCGAATTCCTATTACAAATTTGCTGATTGATTCAAACTCTTCACCTGTGTGGAGACTAATCTAGTGGTTTGAATATAGATATGTGCAAGTTTGAATCATCGCAAAAAGATGAAAGCAGAGCCCATTTGGCTGATTCCTCGAAAGCTTTCAGCAAACTTAAAGCTTTTAATAGAAGTCTTACTTCAGGTTTACTGATACTGGCTCATTAAAAGTTAAAGAAATTTGGGCTTCAGAAAACGATGCTCCAGAGGAAGTTTATAGTTTACCACTTGAGTTTTTATTCGCTTGTTTTATTTAATTTGGACTTTTCGACAATAGCTTACAATAGTATTTTTGAAAAGATGAAGCCACACACTGGCATGAAATAATAGGAAAAATAATAATTCCATTTTTTTAATGCCCAAGAAAAACTCTTTTTTGAAAACCGACAATTAAAAGCTCTAGGTTATGTGCGCGGTTTTGAGGAATCAACCGACTGGGCTCTGCTTTCATGACTTTGCGATGATTCGGATGTGCACGTATCTATGTTCAACAGATTGCTTCAGTTGGAAAGAAAGTAGTTCAAGGATGCCACGCTATCTTCAGGTTTATACCAATTTCGGATATTAATGTTTTGCGAAAAGTCTATTTCTCCAACATTTGTCTTTATCTCCACTATGCAATCATGACTTGGGCTAATGTTCTTACATTGTGTTTAGCTCATCTTAACGTACAGTACTTCATAGCCGTTCAATATGCGGTATTTGTAAATTTATAAAAATGCTCACATCCCCATGCTATATTGGATTTACATCACGCATATGAAATGTTTAAAAATATAATCAATCAAAAATATTATAATCAATCATTATAGCTTTTAGATTGATTGTAATCAATCAAAAAGATGAATACGACTTTTAAGAAATGAATCATTCAAGTAGTTTGTTCAACGTTCGAAAATGCTTGCTGGAAAACGTGATGCTGTAATACAGTATATCTCTTTTCAATGTCTTGTGATATGGGAAATGCATCTTTTCATTTTTGCTGTTGTGCTCCAATTCTGTTTCAGTAATAACGATTTAACCGGAGGTATAGTTTTTCCTTAGCTTGCTGCCATCTATGTGTACTCTTTTCAAGACTCTACCGCCTTTATTGTGTACTTGTCATGCTGGTGCTTTTTTAAGGCTAGGTTTTGGGGTGATAATGCTGTTGTTCCACCCTTTTATCTGCGTGGGTTTTGTGTTGATACTGCCCGTCACTGATGCGGTCGTACTTATGTGAGTGGATTCAGATGTTTTGATGTAAATTGGGTAGATCCTGATGACATTCTGGTGTGCTTCCTTTACGGTATGACGTGAACTATGCATTAAGGTATTGGTTACTCTTTAATCATATTGCTTTATTTGCAAGTTTCTGTTTATAAACGTATTTGTTTTGCTTCGTCAGCGTTTTGGTTTTGTTAGTAGACAAAGTTGGTTTTAACCGATCTAAATCTTATCAATATGAACCCCCTCAAATTTTCCAAGATTAAGTTCTATTTTCTAATATTTACCATTAACTTTTCCCTTTGCCTATGTTGTATTATTTTAATTGCGCTAAACTGCTTTAGGCCTAATGTCGGTTATCAAGCCTTAGTTGATAAAAATCGGTTGTTATTGCTAACGTTAATACTGCGTTTCCTATTCGTTGTTTATATGTTTGCATTACTTTTTTAATCATTTTGAAGCGCTTAATCCAATGGCCTCGTTATCTCTGGCTTCCATGACAATCTAGACCTACGATATCCTCAGTCTTGAAATCTTATTCAAATAGAAGCGTTCTGAAAAACGTTTAAAGAAATCAAAGACCATTTGATCTATTTGATAAACATTGATCAATTCGTTTCCAACTTTTCGGGAAAAGTTGCAATCCATCTGTAGAGCAGGTTTTATAAAAATCAACTTAATCCGTGGGTGGATAATAATGGGTGATCACTTACTGTATGTCTAAGTAAACATTGCTTGTACCTGCGTTTTATTACAGACTTTGCAGAAAATACTGCCAGTGCAGATTGATTAGGTAGTTTCATGTATTTTGAAAAATAAGAGGAGGAAGAGTGGCAACCACAAAAAATGTACGTTATTTTACTGCTGTGCCAATCTACACCTGACCGTTAAATAGACATCTTTATAAAATTCGTTTGCTTCATCGAAATGGTACTTTTGAAACTGCAGGATTTTATTCGACGGCTTTAACAGCATGAGCTTGATTTTTTCAGCACGTTTGTGTAGATGAAAACTTAGTGATTAGAGCCATTCACCTATGTTTTACTAATAGTAAGTTTGTGCAAACATCACAGCTACGACAATTTACGTGGCAACTAAATTAGTCTAGTTTTTAGAAGTTTTCTTAGCTGGCCATATTCCCCAACTTCAGCTAAAGATCATTGGGCAAAATTAGACTTGCGCTTGTTTGCGACAATCTTTAAATTGCAACCATTTTGATTTTGTTCCGCCAGCTTGAACTAATTTTACGAGATCACTAATAATAACGGCATTTGAAAAGCAAGGTGAGGTAATGTGATGTTGCACCATCACAAGCTGTCTGCAAGCTGAATAATCATTTTGCTTCTTTTTTGACAAACATTGTTGATGATTGTATAAACATTTGTGCATCTGAGTAAAGCTTTAATCTACGGTTAAAGATCTTTCCACAAAAACGCTGTGCGGATTAGATTTTGAGATCGATAGCATTAGATAGTTTAAAACAGGAATGGAAAAATGACATTCCATGATCGCAGCGTTTCTGAAAAACAAACATTAACTAGCCTGACACATTGAAAACACAATTGTCTGCAAACATTTCCACGTTTCAATCTATCTCATTTTACGACTCAACTGATTTTCTTACATCGAATTTACAGCAGCGCCATGTGACAAATACGAAGATAACAAAACGCATAAACTGTTCTTACCTCATCTGACCCAGTTCGGCATGCCAAAGCAAGCAGTGTTTGGCCAGCAGGGTCTGGTGAACAAATAACATCCGGGGCATTTTCTACTTCGTCAAGCAAAACATCTAGTATGTCCACTCGGCCTTTTCTGCAAGCTTCATGGACGGGAGTGGAGTAATGCACGTCCTTCACCTGAAAATGTGNCCAAGTGATGGTGTACANTCGTCTACAGATTAATATAAAGCGACTCAAGAAGCAAAGATATGTATCTTTTGCCTGTGTCTGAATCTTTCAAACTTGAATGTATAAAAAACTTTAAAGTTATTTCACATTTTCAATAGGTCTAAATTTCATAAATCATACGTTGGAATTGATTTCGTGCCCTCGCTGACAGATTTTGACAAGTTTTGAAAAGTGTTAGATAAAGCGCATGACCTCACTTATTCGCGACACAGTGAAGTGATTGGTTGTAGGCCTTACTCACTGGAAAGGAAAATCCAAAAAGTTGATGTTCAATCTAAACTTGTGTGAAGCTTACAAAACGGCCGTAATTGCATTTACAGCACCGCACAGGTTTAGGGAAAACCACTGAAATAGAATGAAAGGCAATCTTTATTTCACCGACGCAGATTAAATGCAACTTTGAGCAAAAACTCTTTTGCAATTTCTGCTGAATTGAAAAAGTAACGTTTTCAACTATAAGAAAGCGTTACAGTTTCATTCTCCTTGAATAAGTTGAATTGTTGTAGCATGACGAAATCGCTGCGAATTTAGAACAGCAAAGACGTCCGAAACGACTTTAAAAGTTTCCAACAGAAAATCAATGATAGCATGTGCATTTCTCAATTGTATTCCTAAAATGCACCAACTTAAGGGAATAAATCTCCAATTCTTGGTGATAAACATAAGAATCACATTGACGCAAAGCTCATCATATGAATGCATTCTTGAACTACGTTTTGACTACGCACTGAATTTTCGTTTATTGTACTCGATAATTATTAATGTTGTAATCAGCCAGTTGTTTAAAAAACGTTTCACCAGCAAATCAGCTTCGTCTATTCCGACGAGCACTTTTACTGCATCTAAATTTCCAGCATTGCAAGCATGATGCAAAGGAGTCCGCATCAGGTGATCACATGCATTGACGTCAGCTCCAAATTCCAGCAAGGTCTGAACGCAGTTCTTGCAAAACAATGGTGGAAAATTCGTTTTTATGACAATGTCATGCAATTTGGATTCATAAGCACAGACGAACATAGAGTGCATTGTCATAACGAGTATAGAAACTCCAACGCGCCAAATTAATGGCAGTCAGAACTTAGGCAATATCGTCCGTGATTGTTCCGCAATTAAAAAAGAATGCAGAGTTAATATCCTGTCGTTAGTAGTGTTCATAAGGTAGATAGAGTTTGGGTTGGACATAGTTAATAAATTTTAAGACTTTAGATACCTGAAATACACTTGCCAATGCACTAATGCAGAAGAAGGAGAAACAGCACAATTAACAAAGTCTCCTAACATCAACAAAAAACAGGTATGCTAAGCTGTAATCCTGACATTCCATTGTGGTTACCCAGTTTTCAACGATTATTCAACCAAACATAGTCCTTTGATAGTCAGTTTTAGGCAAAAAAACTACTGCTCAACCTTTTTGATGATTGCAGTTATTAGAGCAAATTAATTACCATTTGTTAGCACACTGAACTTTTACCAAGCATTTACCGGCCAATACATATTTTAAAATCAAACCAGCTTCTTAAGAAACAAAATGTTCATCACATACATTTTAAGCTTTGGGCTTTCGATAAATGAACATTCCTGAGTTGTTGAAAAACGCGCCTGTGCTCCAAAAACGTTTCAGTGAGCCTCAGTAATTTTTGCCCAGTTTGGGCAATGACACTAACGGTGTTAATGTTTCTTACATACCTGAGTAGGGCCAAACTTTTGCATGAGACCAAGTTTCATATGCAGGCCGGAAAAATAATTTAGTCTCGGCTTAGAACTGGGTTGATGTGTGCTTTGTTAGGCATGCCAGCTTGCAATATATCGCGTGAGGTCAACACTTTCTGTGCCCAGTGCTTTTCATGTGGTCTGCTGTCCTACATGCCTAGATAACATGGGAATTTTGTGGCCTTTTTGCTGACCTAGCTGAAAACTGACCATTATGAGTTCAACGCAAATAATTTGGTTGTTCTCATGATATTTCAGCAAATTCATAACAATCCTAAAATTATGATGTTGTTCTTTCAAACCTGTGGAGTGACCAACTGGAACAGCGCCACAAACATTTCCACTGTATAAAAGGACGCTGTTGAGGCTGTGCTTGGAATTGGCCAAAAACAATTCGTCATTTTCCTGGATGGTACGAGCAGAAATATACCAGATTTTTTCCTCCGAAAAGTAGGGAATACGTAGGTCTTTGCTTCGAAAAAGGAAACCGTTACAAACTGATCCAGCACCTGATATTATTGCGCCCGGAGTCTAAGTGCTTGCTTGGATAGATCCAAACAACCTAAGTCAGTTTTTAAGTTTTGATTGATTAAACTGCTGCACAGCTACTCTGGTTTCAAAAGAAGTTAGAAACGTTGCCAGATTCTGTGTGTGTTTCTTTACACTTTACTACATTTTCATTATCTCTTCCCTTTCCGATTTAGCCTTTTATCATCATCATTTCTTTGTACTTTTGCGAAGGCGAATACTTGGCAATAACGTTAGTTCAGGATTTCTTTCACGACAGACTCTTCAAATGTGCCAGTGAAGCATGTGCATATTCTTAACTTGTTGTGTTAGTTGTGTAGTACTATATCCAAATATGTTGATGTAATGTATAAAGTTAAACATTATGTGAATATCCAAGCATTACGTATGTTGTATCACAGCTTAATAAACTCACGAGCACATTATGGGAATATTGCCTGGGGAAGAGCAGCTTCATGTCATTTGCAGCCAATATCGGTTGTTTTAAACCGCGCCATGAGATGCTTAAACACAGATAAGCTTTTGACCAACAAAGTTACTAGCATTTATAAAATGTTAGATATTCTCCAACTAAAAGATATATACAACCTTGAAGTGAGCAAATTCATGTACAAATATACTACCTCGCAGTAACCTGCTGCGTTTAACAATTATTTTAAACTCATTACAGATGTTCATTCATATAACACAAGACAAATCAAAACTCGACAATTTGCTTTACCAAAGCACGTTCAAACTCAGATGCTAAAATGATAAAATACAGTGCAATAGAAATCTGGTCAAAAATTCCTCCAGAGATAAAAAAATATGTTTTTATTTATTGTTGCACATAAAGCAAGTGGATTGATTTAATTACCTATCGCTATTACAGTGGAAAGTGTCAAATCATGAAGTATCTCTGTTATGTATTACATCGTTAGGTTTTTGTTGCGTTCACAGGAACTGGCCTAATCAAACCAGTGTATGAAGTTGTGCGATGCTTACAAAACGAAGGCATTTCCGCTCTCACGCATGTATTGACGAGTTCTTTTCTGCAAAGCATGATTGCACGACTAGTTCTCGACCTGCTTAAATCTCGTGACACTATTGCGCTGTTACAGTGGTCTACAGCTTTTGAGCGCATTTCCTCTTTGGCATTCAAAAATATTTTTGAATGTATAAAAACAGTAAATGTTTAACGTGACAAATTTAAACCATTTTCTTCTGGTGGCTTGTCCTTGCCTGCAACGCATTTTACTTCAATTTACCATATAACCGCTTTGCACATATCACATTTTATACCCAGAGTAAAAGATATTTACTAACTATTATACACTGTTCCCTTTACACTGAAAGCAGCTTCGTCCTTGGGAGGTCTGCAGCCTAGATGACCCTTGGTCCTTCGCACCCTCCAACTC
>JGI24159J19872_10011107_pt1 | contig 11817 bp, 8 predicted proteins | sample Ectturendosymbi4_FD_19872 | JGI IMG/M metagenome (IMG submission 19872) | reverse complement strand
CGTTGGTTTGAAAACATGGAAATGACGTCAAATTGTGACGTCACAAACAGCGCACACCAAAAACAAATAACCACCATATGACCTTGAACCAAACCCCCCATGAAAATTTTCTGCGTACGCCACTGGTGCCATTGCACATTTTTACAATGCCTGAGTTTTTCTGCAGTCGTGCAGTGACGGAGTTTGTTTTTTGCAACCTTAGTCACTCATATGTTCCTGGAGTGAACAGACCCTGAGTTCTCAAATCTTTCCATTCGTTTCCTTGCGACTTGCGTTGTTTTGAACTTCAATGTGGTTGTAGCTAGACAACTTCTTCTGGGGCAGAAACGGCATTTGAACGTGCATGCTCAGCTGTCTAACAGAGCACATGGATTCTCATTTCTCAGAGGTCTTACTGCAATTGCACTGACTTGCTTATTCCTACAACAATTGCATGTTTACGTTTTTGTANNAGCTTACCCCATGGTGTGTAACAATATACCGATCTATGGGGTCAATTGTTACAATCGACATCAANTCACTTTTTATTCAGTAAAAGGTCTTAGAACATGAATTTTCTTGGTTTGTTTGTTGAGTTTATCAGCTAAGGGATGTAGCAAAACTTCTGCAAGTTTTCTTCTCTGCAGCTATTTTACATTGGTGGTAATGTTATTTTAAATGAAACTCGTAATAATTCTTCCCAGTCTAAACTATGCCAGAAAAGAGTTTTGTTGTTGAGTGGTGTTGTTTGTAACTTTTCCACAAGAAAGACCTATTGTGTAAATCATCAAAACCAACAAAGGTGTTTCAAATATATTGTTGGTATGTGAAGTTTTTGTATTGCTCTTAATTCAATTTCAATCGGAAATCGATAAGTTTGTTTTTCTCGATTGGTTTATTGTGTATCATTAAGCTTTTCAATATTACAGGTTTTTCCGATTGTGAATTGCACGTCATGCTTAATTGTTGCTTCATTTCTTAAGAAAACATGTTACGATCCATCCAATTGCTTTAAGATATGCACAAAGGCTTAAACAATGGTTTCACCATTCTATCAAGAATTAAAAGGCTGCATTTGTCTAGGTGGTAAAACCATTATACTGTGGAGATACGCTTGGCAGTTTCTCAATTTTATGTAATGTTTTGCAGATTGCTTTTTTTCGTTAGGAAAAATTCTGAAGAGATTTAGAAATGAACATTTACACATGGATGGCAGAAACGCGGTATAGGTTATCCTGCCACAGTTGCTGAAATCGAACGCCGAAAGGTTTCTAGATCATTCAATTACATCGTATTTCTGAATAATCATGCAGTGCTGTTGTCATTCTAGCAATTCATTTTTTAGGCACAAGTAAAGTTTTCATAAATTACTTTATAGAGGTTCGTTGCAAAGTTTTGTATAGTTGAACAACTATTCGTTAAGTTTTTATTCAAACTCAACGTGCTAAACTAAATGGTTGTGAAAGGATAATCCTCAATATTGGCTTCTAATATTGACGAAGCACGGATGTTGAGAAAAATTTCTCAATGAAGAGTGGAACGAGCTCTCGTAAAGCACATTTTGCAGTTATTTTTGTTGCTGGATTTATGGCTGGAGTTATTTTGTCCAACTTCATGGTACCATCTGTGGAAGTGCTTGGGCGGAAGGTAAACCGTGGTCCGTGAATGTTTTAGTAAACCGAACTGAGGATCGACACTATGGTTTTCAATATACTCTAATGCTTCTGTGAAAGTCCAATCTGAATTAGCTCATAATGTTACCAAGAAAATGGACATGATCTTTGTTGCAAGGTTAAGGTAACTCTCAATTCTTGCACAGCTTACATGAAATCTTGCATCTTGTCTCATTATAGAGTTGGTTTGTTGAAAATAGTTTGTCATTTTCAAGCATTTTCCCATCACATAAATATTGTCCTTTACTTTTTGTCACAGACGTAACAAGCGAGCCACAATTGATTGAAATGCATGCTACAGTTTGTGATTAGATCAAAGTGTTACTCTTTGTGAACATGTTCGTAATGTTGAAAAAATTAGTCATAGTTTTTATGCTTCTAGAGGTGTAACAGTGATACATTGATGTTTGCCTGAAAATGTTATTTCCGTAAATAACAGAAACATGTGGTCAGTCTTTCTTCACATATTTCCCCACAGAGAATCAAAACAGTAAAATGGTAAATCATTCCTGATGGTTACTTAATCTTGAGAGCGGAGGCGCAAATCTGTCAAGTTTCCACCCATTTCTAAAAAATGCTTTCAGGTGAAAGCAGATCAGTTACTTCAATTTGATAAACCAATTAGGTCAAAGATAAAAAGTGATTTTTCTGCAAGGATCATTTTTCACTGAAAAATTGTTCGGTGCCGAAGCAACGGCAAAGTTGGGGAGTTATTTGCGCGTGTTGAGTAACTAGGTCGATAAACATTGAACCAAGTTGAACGTCTCGTTATGTGTTTTTGTCATCCTTGCACTTTTCTGCTTCAAGGTTCCTTTCAATGTCATGACGAATACGGTTCAAGAAAACATGCAAGCTACGGAAAATATCACAAAAGACCTCAACTCCCTTGCTAGCACCCAAGCTACGATCTCTTCTGATTTCATGCAGACAATGAATCTATTGCAAGCTGAACGTCGTGCAACGCTTTTCAGCAGCTGTCAAAGATTGGACTCTGCGTTTCGAGATTACACTGATAACCCTTCGCTTAATTCCATGTACTCCGAAAAATACCAGGTATCTTTAATAGACTATACTGCTTCATTTACGCATCGTTTTCAAGGATACACGAAGCTTTAAACTGGTTACTTATGGTGAATTTCGGAAATTTCCCATTTAAATAATAATGGAACACTGCTTTCTGCAAAGGAGCATTGCCGAAGCTTGAACAAATCTGAAGAAGTGGAGTAGGAATATGTTTGCTCTATTTCTGCCCGGAAAAGTGTTTGATTTGAGTAGTAAAGAAAATGATCCGCCGTTTTCATTTGGTGTAGATAAAAAGAGAAGGGCTACAAAGGCACAAATGTACTAATTTCGACAGCGTGGCGAGGTTAATTGCGGTTCAAGAATTTTTTAGACTAAATGTCGTCACTTTACACCTAATTTGACCTTTACTTTTCTCTATTGCAGTACGCGGCATGTCAAGCTCTCAAAGTTGGTTTCAGCAGTTGGTTCAGATTCACTATGACTGTGGAAGGTTTTCTGCCGGTTAAGAAGGGTGAAAATGCGCTGATCATAGGAGAGAAAAGGCTTTACCTTTATTCGCCTACAAACAGCAAAACAGCGACGGAAAAATGGAAAAAATCGTTTAAGGTATCAAAATATGACCTTTCTTGTACGAATACAACTACTGGTTTGCGTGTAAATACTAGTATTAGTGCCTGTTTTGTGCGTTCTCTGAATGTGACATACGATTCTCTCTAGAAATCTCAGTCGATCATTCAACTAGGAACTCAACAATTTGGCGCATGCCCAAAGCAATAAATTTATCATAGCAGTTGCCACCGCCGAAAACAAACAACAGGGCTTTCCTTTTGCAATCAACAAATTGCTTTTGCTTTTCTTCACTGAAAGTTCTTACTAGGGCTCAGCTGGGAAACAAAATTTGAGATACAAGTTCCAAACTCTTGCATTGAAATTAGCAATTTATCATTTAACAGTACCATTAAAATGAGTGGTTCCATGGAAAGACATAGCCTGGGTGTTAACAAAGCATATATTTTGCCAAATCAGTTGGCATACTTAACTCTTATTTGGTTAGAAAATTCACCTCTTGACCAATAAATTATTTAGCCTTCATGTAAGCTTTCTGATGATCAACGGCGGCAAGGTAAGGCTATTTCTAAGCATGTCGCTATTAATTTGAACCACTCGTAGTCAATGTTCAGCAGACAGAGCACGGTCAGGAGTGAAGAAGCCCAATGGCTATTATGGCTCTGAGGCAATGGGCGGAATACTCAAGGGGGCAGACAAATCTACTCACGTACCCTGGATTAGCGCTTTACAATCAGTGGGACCATGAAGCTTTCATTCAGCGTGAAAGAGTAACTCAGTTTTCGCTATCGGCAACCTTTGCTTCTCCACCACAATTATGACGCACAATTATGGATCGGCAGTGAAACCGAATTGGCGTTTCTTTTTATTGTTCCATAATGCATAAGACTGATGCCATGCGGACGATTTCCCAGTGAAAGTCCGGAGTCCGTTAACCATGGTACCACGCGCTATTGTCAGTTTTTTGATGGCCCACTATGAGGTATTTCAAAAAAAACGAAAACAAAAAAATTGAGACATGGGAAACGAAACTGTCTAATTTGCAAGAACCGTTTCAGTTAAATATCCGACATTTGTAACATAGGCAATACTCCTAAAAGAACTTCGCGGCTCGTTGATTGGAAGGAGCTGCTCTGAACATTCTCGCTGTAAATCCTCATCTTTTGAATCCTTGATTGGCCATCTAGCGTTAGTTACCGAATTTCTAAACTTCTCAAATTTTGGAAATTTCCAAAAATGCCGATTTTTACCCTTAACTTGCCAACCGTTTATCGCAATATGGTATTTGGTGAAGCATCATACCAGACACAACTTAAACGTAGCAGACATCGCACTAATATTTAGATTTTCTAACATCTCATAAAAATTTTTAAAAATTTATTCGCTAATTGTAAATCTCAATGCATCAATTTTTACTTACGGGAGCTACGCCAAAATTAGCCTTCTGGTTGAAAAGATTGCTCTTATGTTTAGTTCATATCAACATGTTGTAGCGTGCTACGTGGGACAGAATCTTCGGATAGAGTCAGGGATGGTAGATTGTGCTCCAACTACACCACTTTCCAGTGTCACGCATATTATGCTTATGCAGTCCAAACAACAAATTGTGGCAAACATCACAAAGTACGTCTTAAGTGTCAATATAGGGAGACTCTTGTACCCATGAGTGGGTATTAAAATTTAGGGGCCAGAGGCAAACTCTCAGAAAGACCCCTAAAACATCGCCACAGCGAAAGGAAGATGTGGGACTAGTTGGATAAAAGAATTAAATTTGTTTCACATTTCAATTCATGAACTAAATTCAAAACAATGCAAAAACCAAGTGTGAAACTTTCAACAGGGACCCAACAGCATTTTTACAAAAGGGAGGCTTGAGGCGACCGCCTCTTTCGGTTTCCCTAATTTCCACCCCTGCTTGTACCAAGCTGGCGAGGGTGGTCTACGGTGGCCCGTTTACGTCAAGTAAATTTTTTTGTATGCAAAAATCAGAGTGAAATTTGTTTTTCACAAAATATTCTGAAATATGTAGTTTTTATACATAGCAAAAATAATTCTTTTCACCAAAAACTTTTTGAAAAATATTATTTGTATTGAAAGAAATATTTTAAACCGAAAAAAAATATATTTTTTTAATTCATGAAGTAATTTATTTTTCATTATAGAGTCCAACACCGACACGAGTTAAACTCCGCCACAGATTTGTTTCCCGTTAAAGTTTGCGATTAAGTCATGTTTTAAAAAATGTTGCATGCTCGTTTTTACTGCAGTATTTCCTTTCTAGTATGGGTAAATAAGTTGACCGGTAAATCAATATTCAAGTTTTTCCTCGAGCTCTTACCAGGACTCATTATAAGCCCTTACAATACAGTGAATGCAACTGCGGTTGCGATTCAGCCCTAGATCTTCATTTGAAGATTGCAGCCTACCCAACAGCCTTATCTGCATTTTTCCTGACCATTAATGCGAAAATAGTAAGCCTAATATCGTAATTCTAGTCATTTCGAGTTCTCACTAATCGAAGCCTAACCTACCAGCAGTGGCGTGCAGAGGTCTCGCGATGCTCGGGACGATTGATTTATTTTATGCCCCCGTACCAATTGAGCAGTAGCACATGTTAATCCTTCTTACTGGAAATACGATGTTGGTAACGCCACAATATGACGTCATAGTCACGTTTGCAAACCAGCGTTATATGTACAAGTACTGGGGGCGACAGAATATATACGGGCTTGTGTGAACCGTTATGATCAATCCGCCTGAACTGCCAATTAATGACGAAGCTAAGCTCGAAATGATGCATATTTTGCGAGCACAGAAGTGCGCCTGCATCTGCGCATACCCAGGGCTACCACATCAAAAACGAAACGGGAAACTAGTGATACATCAACAAGTCAGGTGCATCAAGCAAATCAAAAAAGACAGTTTTGAAACTTGGCTCAGAATATCAATTAAATGTCCATAATTATCTTCCAAACCTTTTTTGTGTGATTTTCCCTTGATCGCACGATCTGGAAAAAAGTGACGTCACTGTCAGTTTGATCGGGTGTGCGCCGCACACCAAGAATATAGGTCCCTAGTATGAAGAATGTCGCGGTTTCTGGCAATCAATCATGTAAAAACTAGTGTTGGCAAAAAAACAAGTTTCAAAATTTAATCCAGGAAGCACGTGTTAGTAGCTTTGCAACGGAAAAAATCATCTTGTTGCAGCATTTTGATTTCTGTGGTTCCACTTTTTGGATGCCCCCTGCCTTGGATGTCCGGGGCCATCGCCCTGTTCCCTCTCCCCCTCTGCACGCCACTGGTCATCAGTAAAGGAAAATGGGAAGCAATTTTGTATTACCCACGTCAGTGTTATCCATTGCCAAAACGGACACATTCACAGCCTATACAAAGCTTGGAACAAACATGATTCCTGATGCAAGTGAAGAACTCCGCATAACTAAAGTCCGATACAAGCATTGTTACAAACAAACATGATAACCTCTCCTATTGCTTATGGTCTAGTATTGAACGCTGCAACTGAACTAAGTCCATTGCACATAGACTCATCCAACCGTGAGGCGTGAAATGCAAAGCCATCATACAAAATGTTTCAATTCCTGGTATGCTTTTTTCAATATCCGAAGACCATAACAACAGCCATAATTTAAAATAGGCTTCAACAAAGACAAACACGTCAGATTTGGTTGAGAAAATGCAAAAAGAAATACCATGAAAGAAATAGGTTACAAATGATTCATTAGATAGAAACCTACCTTAAAAAGGAACATAGGAATAATAACATGGATTATTCATCAACTTCAGTGGTAAACACTTCATTAGCAAAGTTGGCTCAATTACGAAAAAAATATTAATCATGAAATTAATTCTTGCGAAGCAATTTTTACATTGACTTTCTCAAAAATAATAAAAATTTTACTAGGGGCAAACGTGTCACCACAGTGGTATACGTGCAGAAAATATTATAAATGTTCTCCATGCAGGTCGGTGCCAGCGGTTTTGGCCACAAGGCGTTGAAACCGACAATGTGACAAATATGACCCTGAGAAAAGAGCCAGAGTTTCCATAGTTCAGCAACAGCTTAATGTACAGGGCGGTAGTCTGTTGACACTTCAGTAAAATTCTGCAAGCAACGTTGAGTGAAGCAAATCCGGGGAAGTGCAAATTCGACCATGAAAAAATATGTGCTTTTTCATTATTTATCTGTGTAAATTCCATCCATATTTTCAAAGGACCTCTACACTTTCCAGCAAACTGAGAGTGTAAACAAAACGTACACCTACTTGCAGTATTCTATATTTGTTTCCCACAATCTTTTGCAAGTCCAAAATACATTTCAGCAACTGCCGCTTCGCACTGGCTTGCCACCGTGCAGAAAGGTTGCAGGTTATTGGGTTGGCGCGTGTAATATGGCTTTTGTTGCCACCTGACTTCAGATCAAAGTTGACGTAGAATATTCGTTCAAATCTTTTAGACCACATTTTCTCCTAGGTGGGGACTACCTCACTCCTGATTTAGTGGACATCTCCTTCAATTTAAATTGGCAAAGTTTGCTTCGATGAGTTTGAGTTCCAGATTTCAAACATTGTATATCATCCAAAGGACCTTATTTAAATATTGATGAAAAAGAAGCATAACGCGTTAGGAGAGGAACAAACACAACATTGTGTTGCAATACGGAGATAACAGCGGCTCCAGTGTTGCACTTGTAAAAAATGTCATTTTAACCTACGAAAGAAATATTCAAAATTACTTGGAGGAAATAGCTGTTTTTTTTTCCATAAACTTACTTCGACCTCTCAAGAGCAGTACAACACCGTTTCACAAAATGTTCTCCTGTTTCAGCTTTTATCCTTTTACGCCTACGAATGTTCACGCCTAGGGATATTCATTGCACAGATATTGATTTTATTTTTACTATTGCAAAATCCCAAAATCTTCGTAGATGACCTAACGGCCTGATCGCATGTTGACCTTGAAGAAAGTCTTTTGACTTCTGTTTGCAACGGTGTAACTTTGCAATGATAAATAAGTAGCTTTCAAAATCAGTATCAACAAAATCCATTGTGTTTCATATCACTTAGAGTTAGCTTAATTATGTCAAGTCGAGTATCCGGATTTGTCACCAACAGACTTTCACCCACGTCAAATGTCTTTCAGAAATGATCTTCTGGTTTTCAGTTTTCAACATATTTGGCAGCAGACACACCTGCCTAACCCAGAAAATAACCTCACGGACGACAGCCTGCTTTCGTTTCGCTGAGACCTTTCGCTCATTCTCCCATGGTAGCATTAAAACTTGCCAGAATAGTATATATTTTCAGGCATTGTGACTAAATTGACTTACCGTACTTTTTTCGGTCATTTAAAAAATGTTCGGCACATCACCGAAAAAACACCAAGATTACAACTGAAGTGACCGCTCTGCGAGAAATGCGCGTTCACATNCGTGTCGTCCATATTTATCAAACAATATTTGAGTGTGGGACAATTTTCTTTCAACTGGTACTGCTGCTTTTATTGCTTGATACATTTCAATGAACATGTAATGTGAATTAAATAATGAAACAATACGAAAGTTGTAATCTCAAGTGAAGTAAAATCTCAATAATCTTAAGTGATATATTCTCAAGTGATTTTAAAACATTTGTCATTTTGGGTTAACAAATGTCTTGCATCAACGCCTTGCTGTTTTTAAGGAACGCCACTCTTTTGCGGATAGTTTCAATGTATCGGCTGCAGTGCAATCGAAATTGCTTTCGTTAGCGTGAAGTACAACAGCGAATGAAATTGCACTTTACAATAAAACGTGATTTTTTTGCTATGCTATTGGACCACTGATGACTGATCGCGTTTACTCTTAGTCGAACCAAATTCTTCTTTAAGTGAACTCATGTTGCAGATCATCACGGTAAGAAACGCATTCAGTCGCCTTGTATCCGCCTATTAGGATAAAATACCTCGAGGTGCTCCTGGACATGTACCAAGCACTTTTAAGCCTCTCTCCGAAAAGATCAACAAACAATTCAGGCACATGAGGCAGGATCCAGGTGAGAGGAACAAAACGGATGACGGAGCTGCTACTTTTGAAGATTTTATCAACTTTTTAGTTTACGGAAACGGTTTGGCGGCAGACGCTCACTGGCGAACGTATACCAAGCAGTGCTATCCCTGCGTTCATTCCTACGATTATATTTTAAAGCTTGAAACAGTCGATGATGACGTGAGGTATTTGAAAGAAAATCGTAACCTTTCTGAAGAACATAAAGCGATATTTTTTCCGCCGCAAAAGTACAAATCCCAATCAGAGTTGGTCAAGAAGACGTTTTCAAAAATACCCCGTGAGACGCTTTCAAAACTTTACGAATTTTATAAAGTTGACTTTCACAACTCTGGCTACGAAAAACCGAAATGGCTTTAATGCTTTGCTCACAACTTAGAGTTTCGATGATTCTGACTGATTTAGTACTCGGCTGTAGCCATGACGACACGAACAAACTTCACCTTGACCAACGTTTTGATGAGCACATGACTTGTAATTGAATAGCTAAGAAGATTTGACAGCTGTTCCATGCAAGATACTTCCAATTAACCNCCTCGGGTTTCCGAAACATGAAAAATTTATCCATTTGGGGCATAGCAACTGTTTACCCTTGTAATCGGATGTGGAACATCTTTGGGCAACTTTGCGTGAAAGCGTTTTGAGGACACCCTATCTCTCCTCCCACTTCGTTGGCTGAACAATTCCGACAATTCCTTCTAGCCTATTGTTAATCTGTGATTTTGATATGAAGTCTTCAAAGTAACTCTCTATTCTCTCTTGAGCCTGGTTCTTAAGCTGGGGAGCACCCCTTGGGGATGTGAATGGATTGCAAGGAGAGGCGGGTATGGCAGCGAAGTATTGATGAAAAGTATTAAATGCATTGTTTTTACAATTCGCTATTTTATTATCATTTCATTATAAACACCATACGCAAAGCAAAGCGTATAGTACAGTGAACAAAAACCTATAGAACTTTCTTATTCAAAGTTGGGTTTATGAGTAAAGAACGCTTCATGTTACAATGTTACAATGGTGGTTTTTCATTTTAAGTGGAAATGTGAAATGTGTTACATGGCTATATCATGCGTGAGTGTTTGGCAATAGATTCTTCGCTTTCCACGACCAAAATAATGCAGTAGGCTACATTTGTCGGAAAAGCATCGTTCGGAGCTGTTAACTTCAGATATAACAAGCGCTTCCTTCAGGATTGCGAAAACCGGAGGCATTTTCTACCATAACCCATCGACAGATCGCGTTAGTGAGTCAATGAAGACATCACAAGATGCATAATTTTGTGTACTTTCTGATAAACCAGTAGACAAGTACCTTGGCATTTGAAATTTTGTCTAGCAGTGTGACGTCATTGCGATGCAGTGGACCTTTGGTCTATCAGCATAAAGCAAACCATGCCTACTAAATTGCAAACGAATTTCGGTTCTCACGCGTGACTCGCGACCTTGACTGCAAAGTCTTTTTCGAGATGTTCGTTTGCACGCCTAGTTCTCAGCCTGTTTAAACCCAGTGACACCATTGCAATGCTGCACTGGTGTATAAGTTTTGACTCATTTCTTCTCTAGCTTTCATGAATGTTTCAAATATGTGGAAAAAGAAAATCTACAATGTGACAATGACAAACCATTTTTTTCTGGTGTTTTGACTTTGCTATTAAACTTTACACTCAGAGTAAAAGACGTTTACTAACTGCTATAAACTGTTCCCTTTATAAGAAAAGTAGCTTCGTCCTTGGGAGGTCTGCAGCCTAAATGATCCTGGTCCTTCGCAGCCTCCCATCATCCCCCATGCATTCTATAAATCGGTGCATTTGGAAAGTCATAGCAAAGAAAAAGATAATTTTTTTGTGTTGTGTAACGTATTGTGTAGCAGCACTACATTATAAAAATAGTGATGGCGTCTATCATGTGTATGCCCTTTACGCTTGTGTTTCCAAGCGTACACTTTTTACTACTTCCACGTACTGTATATATCTTCGAGTTCGTACATGGTTTTGTGTGTGCCTTATCACTGCGACGTATGCTTATATCTCGCGCGTTGCGTGCGGGAGTGAAGACGTTATACACAATAAACCAATTCTCGGAGTGACCAGACCTGCCAGTATGTTTATTGATGGTGCTCCACGCCTTGCAGCTTGAGTCCAAGAAGTCGATGGAATTGACAGCGTCCTCCCATAGGCCCTGCTTCTTCTGTTCCATCCGAGAAAGTAAGGACGAGGTGGCTCTATCAGAGTCATAGGCGTACGAGGCGGGGGGTCGGGGAGGCGGCCTCCTCCCCTGTCTTGAAAATTTTCAGGGCAAACTCTGTTTTCATGGCAAGCGCAAGCTGATCAAAAATCCTGCATGATAAAAAATATATATTCAATATAGTGAATTCGGGGCAACGTCTGTTTTCAGGGCAAGTGCACGTTGCTCAAAAATCCTGAATAATAAAAAATATTTCAATGCAGTGAAAAATTTCAGGAAAACTTTGTTTTCAGGGCAAGCGCAAGTTGCTCAAAAATCCTGAATAATAAAAAAT
>JGI24159J19872_10011105_pt1 | contig 11817 bp, 7 predicted proteins | sample Ectturendosymbi4_FD_19872 | JGI IMG/M metagenome (IMG submission 19872) | reverse complement strand
TTGCATCTGTGAATTCTTGTTTATTCAGTGCATATCCACTCGCTTTGATTGGCAAGGCTGACAGCCAAGAAGATGCCCCTTTTTCCATTGCTCCTTTTATTAGTTGTTGTGACTCAGGGGTCATTGCCGCCAAAAGTTCATCACGGATGTTTTTGCATTGTTCATTTTTCTCTTGTCGTATTCTGTTTTTTGTGTGTCTGGAGACTTTGAGGTTAGGCTACAGTCATTGGAAATTATTAGCTTGTCGCAATTCGAAACATACACGCAGCAGACTTTAAGACTTTTTTCTGCAGGATGAGCTTTGCAGCCTTTTCGTGGTGGTTTTGAGGTTATACCCAGTGACGGATTTACGCATAGGCCATGGCATAGGGCCCCGTGCTTTTGGGTCCCCGCACAATTCCTTCCTATGACTACTTATTATCAACTTAAAATTTGCGAAACTGCGCAGAGGCACAACTTCATAATTTGCTTTGAAACGAGCGAAAATGCAAACGTCTGGACTCTTATACAGTAACAACAAGAAAATATTGTTTGCTACGCAATTTAACAATGAGAATACTGCTTTTCATCGGAGTTCTGCAGTTTCTGGCGGCAAGGGCGTACGCAAGAGGGTGGTTGGGGTTAAAGACCCCTTTGAGCTTGACATTTTACGAAAACTTCATGGCCTGGGCAAAGGAGATTGTTTTCGCACACTTTTTGCTTGTTAATTTGTCGGCAAATACCACGGAATGAATTTGCATGCAAATTTCAAGAAACATTGTAAATGGGCCAAAAAGTAATAATTAGGTTTTGGTGAGAATCTGGGATATCGTCTGCATCTAGAAACCACCTCACCACTTTTTGCAGACCTTTCGTCCAATACGCATGTTTAAGATTGTGTTCAGCGATAGTTCACTTTATCGGAAACAATTGCCTTCGTTTTTTCTGCTATGTCTGAGTAGCGCAAGTGCTTACCTCATTGGCTGCATTGCCAATTTCTGTAGCATGGTAGAACTGTTGCACGAACTCAAAAACAGCAGTTGTCAAGATAGAAGCATTCAGGCATTTGATGATGCCTCAGCAGGGAAAAAGCAAAACTAAAAGTTTGCTGGTGTTCTATACATAACAAAAATTCGAAAGTTTTCTTGCGCATTTTATGCGCAATCTCAATTCTTGTGCAGTTTAGCAAGATTCGATCTTGCAAACCGGGGTTTGCGTCAGACAGTCCAGCAGCACACTTTCTGTGCTCCACTGCTCGTATTCGACAAGACATTGGCGCAACCTCATTTTGCAGTCGTAAATTGCTCTGACGCAGTGATGAATGTGTTTTGCTCCCTTGTTTTAACGCGCAGCCTGATATTTTTGCAGTTATGAACTGCTGCTTCGTAGCGTTGAGTGTTTTTTCCTCCGATATCCTAACCTGGAGCGTTGATAGTTTATATCCAGTTCAATGACACATAAATTAAAGGGAGTGCGTGTAGACGAATAGGCATATTATGTCAACAAACTACGCCAAAACGTTGGTTGGGAAACATGAATATGACGTAAAAGTGTGACGTTACAAACAGCGCACACCAAATACAAATGACCACCATATGCCACTGAATGAATCCCCCCATTAAAATTCTCTGTGTGCGCCACTGTCTCGCGGTCTTGCGTTGTTGCGAGCCTTTTGTCAGTGGAAGATTGAACATCAATTAAGAAAGTGCTGTGTGAAAGGCTTGGAACTGAGGAACATGGCTGGGCGCGAGAGAGATGCAGGCCGTCTCCATGAAAATGGTTACAGGCAGCAACGTAGCCAAGCCCAAAATTTTTTGGGGGCATGTACTTCGGATTTAAGCGAGCAACAGTTTTTCTTTCGGGACACTGCCTGCCAAAGCACAAAATGACAGGATATGCTTTCAAAATTTTGGGGGCATTGCCACCTTGCCCACCCATAGATACGCCTATGGTTACAAGAAAAGAATGAAAAAGAAAGAAAAGTACTTACGTGATGTTCAATCTACCACTGACAAAAATCTCGCAACAACGCTAAACCGCCAGACACTGCAGAACTCCAATGAAAACCAATATTGTCAGCATTGGATGCTACGTTTGGATGTTGCCAACTAAATTGCCCGCAAACAGATAAACAGATATTGCTTGTTGAAGCTCTGCTGTTCATGTTAGTTAAATCAGATAGAATAGTTTCTCCTCTCGTGAGTTTTACTTGGATAAACGTGTCTACATTGGGCTTACTTCTTATGGTTAGCTGAGGGTGTTGCGGCAATACTTTGATGTGCAAAACTTGCCTTCATGCTGGTTACCATCAGCCTATAGCATAGAGGATTAAATCACTATATTTTGTATTGCTTGGAAAATGACCACATAAAAACGGCATAAATAAACCCTGTGTCCACTGAATGGATTGTGCTTGTTTGGTGCATAAAATATGTGTTTGCTGTACAAAGGATTTTACGTACAGCTAATCAAATCGACAACTAGACGATATTTTCGAGGGCGGCAACATAGTCACACATGGAGATGTATATATCCGAAAAAGAAACCTACAAAAAATGCTAGATATCACGGAAATTTAATGAAGAGAAGAATCGAACTACACGAAAGAGCTATACATTCCAAGAAAAGATCACATTGCCATTTGTTCTTGAGAAGAAAGCAGCAAAGGCTTTAATTTCTTTTGAAGATCTTAGCAATCGTAGAACCAAAGTTAGCACCACAAAAGATAGATTTTTGAGGAGGAGCTAAACATAAAAGGAGCATACTTTCACGCTTTTCAGACAAACGGTCAATTGGTGCCACTTGCTTGGAGGCCCAAAAACTAAGATGGCCTAGGGGCCCGCGCTCCCTTATTCCGTCCCTGGTTATACCAGTTTTTAATTTATTGCCAACAGAAGAAAGAGAGCTTTGTTGGTTAAACCACAGCTGTTTTGGTAAAAATCATATTTCGTAAAAACCAGAATTTTTGATGAAACAAAACCACAGTCTGAGTCTGTCTGAGCCTTTCAGCGACTAAGATGTGGTTTAGCAGCTACAGTGCTACTGTTGCAGGCATGCCAGTGTACTGGTTACTGACCGGACAAAAATATTCAGCCTGCAAGTAAATCAAAAATTTTTGTGGCAGACGTAAGCTAACTGTGCAGCGATGAAACATAAGCTGATCACTTTGTTGATTGCGCTGATTTGCGCGTGTGATGGGTCGAGTGCCCAGAGAAGACGCGTGACACGTGAGTATATGTACGTGCTCCTGTTTTTGTTCAGATTTGATGCCTAGCGTTTGTTTCAGAGGCTGCTTTTGTCTTACTTGGCGCAATGAAAGCATGAATGTATTTCAATAGAAAACTTTCAGAACAACTGTCCCGGGGTTTTAATGACAATGGAGATCTATCAAAAGGTTAAGGCGAGCGCGAAAACAAAACGTTTGCAATTTCAGCTTGTATTTTCACACCAAACAAAGCATTCCTCCATAGCTGATGCAGCATGTTTAAAGTTCGACAAAAAACGTTTGATTTTCTACTTGAGCGAAGAAACATGAAATAAACTGTGTGTTTTCCAGCTGATTCTCGTTGGTTTTCCGTTCGTCGTGGTCACACGCTCTGGTCGACAAGTTTGTTTAAACTTACTCGCGCCACCCCTGACGAATGTGCGGCCAGATGTCTCTCCATGAGAGGTCGCTGTCTCTCCTTCGACTTTAACAAAAGGACACATGCTTGCTTTGGTCGCTCGCAAGGCACCGAAGCCTTTGACGAGCGAGCCAGAGTGCATACTCGACCGAACAGAAACTATGACTTCTATGGCACCACAAGAGGTAAGCGTTTGTTTGAACTGTGTCTTATAAAAGCAAAAACGCACATCTGTCTTCTACTTAACACGCCCAAATCTTTGCTATCCCTTTTTTAATTCATCTGCCTACCGTCAGATAAGTTTTTCAAAAAAATTGGATCGCGTTAGAAGAACTTGCCAAAAAGTTCCTCACATGGTTGAGTTGCTAAAAGATATGTAAGCAACGTTGTTTCAAAAATTGCTGTTTCAGGGCCCTTTGACTCTGTTTTGTCGTCATACATGGTGGTCAAAACTAATACATTTACTCTCATTAGATTCCCGAAGTCTGCATCACAATATATTAGCATGTCTTGCAAAATTTTATTCGTTTTTTTCGCTGTCAAGCAGAATACGCAATATTAGCTCTTCACATCTCAAACTCCTTGCACAAAAATGCTTTAGTAGGAATTTTGTAAACTCGTTCCTTTGGCATGACGTTGCTTGATGGTGCGATGTGCTGCTTGATCTGGATCTGGTTTCCAAATGTGCTGCAGCAGGAAATGTTAAAAGTTTGAAGTGGGGTGGCGTGGCGAAACTTGTAAATGATGCGTTTTCTGTTTTTGTTGCAGACCGGGTGAGGCAAGTTTTATCAGGCGGTGAACCTGGCGGCGTGGAAAATCGAGCGAGAATTGTGATACCCACGATACAGCGTCCTCGTGCAACTGTTCATCCTANAAGGTAGCAGAATAACTCCAAGCATTTTACCTTCTACCAAGATATGTGTCAAAAGTAGNAAAAAAGGTTTTGAGTTCCTGCTGTTTTGCTACACTTTTCCTTAATTTTTACGTATGGAATAAATTGAACTTACTGTATTTGGGTAATTAGTCTTCGCAAAGTTGACACAGTCGAATCAGTCCGCATTTTTTTAATGGGAAATCGATTTCACGCAACTCTCTACGCATCCTCAGTCCTGAAACCTGCAAGTAAAAACTTACAGGTAAAGTGTTGAAGAACTAAAGAACGAGCACAGAAAGCAATAAAACTCTAAAATAAAATGAGTAAATCAGAATACAAGCTGCAGCTAGTGGTAACTGGAAAATACGCCATTTGTACAAATCTGACTGCAAACGCAATCCGGCGGTGACTCAACCATTGTGTGCAGTGGGATGTATTTTGACAAGTCGGTTTAGACGTCGTAACGTTGAAGGTGTGCTTTAGGGCGGGCCTTTGAATGGTAAACGCTGAAAACAGAGGCGCAAAAATTGGTAAATAAAAACTAGAGATGTGATAGGAAAGGGGTTTATACAATTGGGCAAAAAAAAACTGGGAAAAGTATGTTGGCTATATGTGAACATCAAAAATTGACAGAAAAAGAGACCAGCAAAAAGGTCTAGATTTTCTGTAAGTTTTCGAGGAATCAGTCGACTTAGCTCTACTTTCATCTTTTTACGGTGATTCAAACCTGCACGTATCTGTATTCAAGTAACAAGTTCCCACACAGGTGAAAAGTTTGAATCAATCAGCAAATTTTTTAAAAATAGGAAACTGATTTCACGTATTACTACGCATCGTCAGTCCTACTTGAATAAGATTGTTGGACTGAACAAGCGTAGTGTTACGTGAAACAATTCCCTATTAAAAAATTTGCGGATGGATTCAAGCCCTTCACTTCTGTTCCGTCTAGTTAGTTATAAATAAGGGGAAAGGAATTACTTCACACAAGGGAGGATCATGCTTCGAATGTTAAATTGTGCGTTTAGGTTGTTAAGCAATTTATCTTCACAGGCATCCAGAGAGTCACAAGTGGGTTGTTCTACAAAAGTAGCAGTGTAAGGGTCGTACACAGGGGGTTAATTTAAAATGCCATGAAACACTGCGTGGTGCCACGATTTGACCGATCGACCACTGACATCACTTGTCTGGTTTGTTGCAATACATCGGTGCGCGCTGTAAATCTCGCTGAAAATGTGTTTGCTGTTTGACCAAGACACTGTTGATTTCAAATCACACACTTCGCCACATAATCACCATAGTTTGCACATTTCAGGTAATGTTGAGCAGGAAAGTTTTATTTTTGCCTGGATCTGTGAAACAGTTGCGGCCAAAGATATGCTGCGTTTTCCACGGCAACCACAAAGTGCGCAGTGCTTGTGATGCTCTGGCGAACCTTCGGTTTGTTTTTGTATTGTTTAAAACAAGGCACTTGTAACTGTTTAGTTTTTGTCCAGCTGTGATGGGCCTTTTTGTAGTTAATCATTCTCTCCGTATCTAATCTTTTTTCTTGAGCAGAGCTGGAAGGCGGGGAAATGATATAGCCAACCTGTGGGTCACCTTTCTTGTCACATTTTGGTGGACACAGTCTTTATTTGTCACCGTTGGTGTCATGTCATTTGTCATGTTCAAAGGAATGTTTTGAACTTACTTGAAATGCGTTTTTTGGGAAGTCGAATTTAACGAGCTAGTTATATAAAACAATACAAATAAATGGAATCATGAAGCTAATATTTTGTTTCAGAAAAATTATGCTTTCCTGGTTGATATTGTACTGTGGCATTTAACAACGTACAAGCAAAGCATGTCGTGAAGTAAAGAAGTTTTGGTTCGGTTTTCCACTGTCTACGTTGCTATTTTGGTCAGTTTATTAGTACAAGGCAATGAAAATTAACCATACGTCTGAGCCAATTGTTTGGCGTTGATGGTGGACGTTACATGATAATCAAAATTGCAAAGATATTTTTAGGCAATGCGAACAGACATTACAATAATTAACTCTCTGACATCAAGATACACGCAAGCAACAGGGAAATTTTTGATTATAAATATATCTAAGCAAACAGCTTAAAAGCGATTTAGGAAGAAACAAGCGAAAAAGTTTGCGTGCGTGCGACACGACACAAATGTTTTCGTCAAACGGAGCCATGATTGTATGGTATAATGGTTTGGAATTACTTGCGTGTAAAACTAAGAAGAAAACGCATGGCTGTTTATTTAAAATATGTTTAGCGTGAAAACACAAAGGGTTGCTGCATAGCCCAGCATGACCGAAACGTCGGAGGTTTTACTGAACGTTCACGAAACGTTTCAAATGCCTCATAATTGGGTGAAAAATTTTTTTCAACTTTTTTCTACGTATAGGGAAAAATTTTAAGAAAGGTGTATTTTTTACTTTGATATCGTGATGAGAAAGTGCGTCTTTGAATCAAAATATCAAGTCTTTGCCGACTCTGTCTCCTTTTAAGCGATTCTTTTTCGCTGATTTTTGAATGCTCTTATCGGAAAAGTAGTACAAAGTGTGTCACAGCTTTTTTCAGGTGTCGTAAAGATTCGTAAAAGTGTTTCGTCGTTTTTCCAAACTTCTAAACAGTACCATGTCTTTCAGCTGGTGGCTACTTTCAATCAACACACGTATCTATCTTGCCGTATAACAGTCAGCGACAGTAACATGCAAAATCTTTTCATGCAAACATATTTTGCAAAAGAGATGATTAAAAACGCGTCTTTGTCGTAGCCGTTGCTTGGCTCCTGCAAGGAAAACATGTTTATTATGGTGCTTGAAAATATCATCCAACCCCAATGAGGTAAACGTCAGCAGTTTTCTTGCGTATTTAGCGATTCAATTAAATAAATTCACTTCTTGGAAGTTTTTTTTGCTATTTTCCTTGTTGGTTTGTTTTTTTCTTTTTTTTCTTGGAATACGAACGATATTTGCTGTTTAAGATTTTCACTTTTTGAAATGTTTTTAGACGAATTATTATGTTGCAATTACCTAAAGTAGAGTTTCATTCTAGACAGCAATCGACGCGCACCAAGTTGGTGAGATCAACTACTACCACTCCCTTGACAATCAAACGCCATCCAAGTACTACTATAAGAGAACAACAACATATCATTCTGTCCGGCCAAGGTGTTTCTTGCATTTAAATAATTCAAATGTGTCAAGTTACTGTCGAAAATAGATTAAAGTTTGCAACAGTCGTGCCTTTTATGCTGATTCATGCGGTGTTTCCGAATCTGCCTGAAAAACACTCCACCTCTGTTCAAATATAACACTGAAGATAAACAGTATTTTAAAGTGTGCTTCAGGACCCGTATTTAAATCAATGAATGAATCAATGGGCACTCACTATCTCATCTGAAAATGTTTTCGTTTGAAAATCTTGAACACTTTTGAGCCACATCTTCATCTGCAAATGCATGGAGTTGTGGCTTTCAAAGCGGCTGGCGCGACGTTTCAAATCCTGTGCAAAACCGCTCTTCTCAACGATTTGTCCATTTGCGTTACGTAAATCTGCTAAACAATTTGATTATGTCCATAGAATGCCGAAGAGCTATAGGAATTGAGAACGGACAAATTCGTGATTCTGCGTTTTCTGCTACCTCTCAGCAGTCCGGTAGGTATGCACCGGAGAAGGCAAGACTCAATGGCGCCAGCGCGTGGATGACAAAGATTAAAGATGGTGAACAGTACTTACAAGTTAGTCTTTGTTCGTTTTTACAATTGTGGTGTTCATTCATTTTCTGTTTTAATAAAACGTGATTAGGATTTTGAAGGACTGGAAATGAACGTGCATCAAAAGTTAGTAGCATATTGTGCGCTCCTCAACCAACGAAAATAGTACATGCGAATAGTTGCCAGTGCGCAGGACCATAACCAACTTAACGAAACATAACCAACTTCGTGAATTGTAAAAGAAAAGGAAAAAACTCCGCAAAATCTGTGACATGCAAAGTTTCAACATTCCTTAGAAATCGAACGAAGACATGATAGCAATAGAATAAGAATATAAATAGAGGCGGGTCTGCGAGCTACAGCGTCCGATAAGTTATCAAATCCGAATTCTTTTTCGTCTTGTGGTAGGAGACAGAACAAGATTTTTTATAACTTGTCTTTCTACTTTTAACAATGGATTTTTTCTATTTCACCAAAGGCTGCTTTACGCCATTTCTACTCTCAAAACTTTAATTTTCTACCTTTTTAATAAAAGAGTTGTTTGACAGGAACCGAAAGCATCAGCGGAGCGCAGTTTGTTTCTCAATCAATTATAAAATAAAACTAACAAGAAATTTTTGATATAACATTTTTTGTGTATCTTTAAGATTATGATGGGTGTGGCAGGTAACTAACACGTTTTTCAATCGCCATGGTGTTCAGACAATTTATATTCGTGCCAGCACATTGAGGGTTTCAACTTAAATATATCCNAGTTGAACTGNAGAGAAATTCAATTTTACTAAATGCCTTGNTGAAAAAAACAACCTTTGTACAGAACAGACCTTTTGAAAGATCGGCAAACAATAAACTATGATTAACAGATTATTAGATTGTCACCTATCGCATAGGCTTCCATACGACGTTTTTCGGCGGACATTATTTGTCTTGTGTTCTTGGAATAAGCGGACGCATTGTTGTGTTTCAATAAATTCTTAGCTTGTAGGTTTGTTGTTTTCAAGTAAAGTCACAATTCACGGGGTGGGGTCAAACCCATGGGGTAGAGTCACACCCACGGTGTGGCGTCATATCCGCGGGTTGGGGTCACCCAAGAGGTGGGTTCATTGAACACCCATTTTGCAAAGACCAAATTGGAAATTTGGTGAACTGGTGGTCATAACCAGCGGTTGTGTTTTTTGTCAATCAACACTTACGTTCTGTAGATTGATTTGGACCCACACATGAGGATCACTGCAATTGGGACTCAAGGGTTTGTCGGTGGGTTCCCTTTCTACCTTCACAATTACGCGACCAGTTTCAAGATACAATACAAAAAACAAAGGAACGGAGGATTTCGCACATATCGTGAAGTCGTTGGCAAAGACAAGGTAGGTTAGACATTAAAAAAACTCGTTGCAGTTTACTATGTTGGTGTCAGCGTTGATGAACTCAGTGATGAAGCTTCGAATCTTGGTCTAGCTTACGAAGAACGCAGGCATCATAGCGGTCTGACAGGATGTTAGTCTCAATCTCTGGGTTTTCGTTTTGAAATGTGAAATGTTTTATTAACTTGACGCAGAAAAAAAACAAGAAGTTTGCAGAAAAACGAAGCAATTTGATTTAATATAAAACTGGGAATCTGCGATACTCTTATATGTAGTCATTCGCATAAATTTTTGATAAATTAAAAAAATCAGATTGGAATAACCAAAAAATTGGCTACACCACTTAATATAAAGGCGATGTCAGAAAATAACCGACAATTTCCAGGTGTTTGCTGGTCTACCGTCTCAGCGAGTCGGGGACACGGGAGATGCCGGGAATACACCTAACCAGACACCAAAAGTGTTTGCATAAGACTTGAATTCATTGAAATTCACAATTTGTTCGTATATTGCATATACAATACTGTACGTAATCGCCAAAGATGTTCAAAAATAAATTAAGCTCACAATCAGTCAAAGACATTTCACCTTTTCATCTGCCATACCCTGTGCCTTGTCGAAATTGAAGCTTCATACGGCTAAGCCAATGTTTCTTAACATTTTTAGATTCGTGAACGCCTTTGGTATTTTCGTGCATATGACATCACAACCATTATGATTAGCGTAAAATGCATTTCCAGAAAAATGCAACAACTTACCACAAAAATGCATTTCATGACATCTTAATTTCAAATAGCAATTGCATTTCACAAACTTTTTCAATGCGACGATTGGCTTTGCAGCCGTATGGCCATCATCTAAATTAGTGCTTGATTGTTTGACCGTGCTAATCTCATATCATCCTCGACTCTCCTTCGATTTCGTGCCTTCGTTTTGGTGCGAACAAGAGGTGAAAAACCACTCTCGCATAGGTATGTAGTGTCAGATGGGAGCAATATCCGAAAAGCCAGCACAGAGAGATGTTGATACGATGCACGTCCAGCACGCCAGAACCGAAGCGACATTTCATGCAAAATATCACGTGCTGATGGATCATTCCAAAGATCACCAATTTGTCCTGTAATTCAGCGGGAATATTAGCTATGAACAGAGGTAGAGAATGGATTTCATACAAATGCAGCTTCTTCCTCCTTGAGATCAGAGAAATATCGTTGGGACTTAATTTCAAGGGATTGAAGGTGCTCTATTGTAGATTTCTTCAAGTTATCTTGAAGAAATCTACAATAGAGCACCTTCAATCCCTTGAAATTAAGTTATCTCTTCAACACTTGACAATATCTCAAAAATAGCGATATTTCTTTGCATTACTTCACAACGCCAGTTTTACAACTTAGAATAAAATGCCTGCAGGCTGTCGCAAAGCTGGATGATGTTTGTGATCTTTCCATGTAGCTTCCGATTTATGTTATTCAATTTTTCAAAAATGTCTGCCAAATATATGCAATATCTAGTTTCTCAATGTATGCCCATGACTAGACAAATTTTTCTTATAAACCAGTGTTTCCCAATCTTTGTTGGCTAGCGCCCTCTTTTCTGACAAACAAATTTCTATTGTCCCCTTAATCTACCATGCCCAGCACACATGTCAACTCAATTTTTTCGTGTGTTTCACTATAAAACTTAATTTAGGAAAACGCTAAGTTTTTGTTTACAAATTACATACATACATGTTTGTTGATCATACTGTTTTTTATGACATTTGGTCGCTCAAATTAGTAAGACAATAGAAATTTAATTATTAACTGGGTCTCCTATCGCCCCCCAACCGCCCACTTCTGCTTTACCGCCCCCCTAGAGTTTCTCACCGCCTCCAAGGGGGCGGTACCGCCCACTTTGAGAACCACTGCCAGCCATTTTTGGTAACGAGTGTATGAAAGTGCATACGTGACATTCTGCACACCGCATGCTGGCCGTAGCGCAATGTACACGCCCAACTCCTTGTGTGAGTAGGTAAGAATTTTGTGTCGTTAGAGGCGGCCAGCGTGACTCGAACCGTGTTGTACACAATTGTAAACATATGGGTGCTATCAAGGGCGTACGCAAGGGGGTTGGGGTTAAAAAANNCCCCTTGAGCTTGATATTTTACAAAAACTTTATTACCTTCACAANGAGATTAAGTGTTTTCGCATACTTTTTGCTTGTTAATTTGTCGACTTAATGCAAATACCACGGAATAAATTTGCATGCAAATTTCAAGGAGCA
>JGI24159J19872_10011104_pt1 | contig 11818 bp, 5 predicted proteins | sample Ectturendosymbi4_FD_19872 | JGI IMG/M metagenome (IMG submission 19872) | reverse complement strand
TTTTAATAATAATATAATATTATTATTATAAATAATATAATATTATTATTATCAGGGTTTTTTTAAAGGAAAATGTTAGGTACCCGGTATGGACCTGTAGGGACCCGATTTTCAATTCTAGGGACCCGAATCGGGTCCCTAAATCACCTAAAAGCTGTTATTATAATTTAATAACTCGATTTCTACAAATTAAATATCAGGTTCTTGCGTGTTACGTCTATGTTTTAAATCAAGAAATATTGTTGAGATGAATTCTGCAGGTTCAAGTGATAAGCAGCTCATACGAATACTGGGTGAAGGCAGTTGTGTCGGAGCATCGGGTGCAAGCGCGCCCACAAAAGTTTTGATTTGTCGAATAATTGGGCAAAATCTAAAAAATTTGGGCAAAGGTGTTTCGACATTTTTAACCAAATTTATGAAATTATACTTCTTTTTATTAAGTGAATAAATACAAGTTTAGTATGTTATAGAAACTACATTAAATATATACAAAATCAACAACTGTTTTTAGCAGCGTCGTGTTTTTCGTTTGTGAGAGTTGATGAGTAGTTGACTCTTTTTTTTGACTCAAACAATTGACTCACTTCAAAGTTTGGTCATATGAAGGCATTTCATTTATGTGTTTAATTGTACGCTGAGGTATGCCACAGGGCACTTACTTCATATTAGTAGAGTCAATGCCATGCGAATACAGAAAAGCTTTTTGTTTTTAATTTTAACTACAGTCCTTGGATAAACACATTATTTGCCATACTGTTTGTTCGATATATGTGTAGTTGAACAGACAATGTTGTGAGACTCACGGCATAGTCATAATATAAACAAGATAATAAATGCCACATATATGTGTCAGAGAAGGTTCAGCCATAGACCTGAAGTAAACAAACAACCTTTCTGCTGGCTTGGCTGAAACCGCACAGCAGTTGTCGCAATTTAAAGATACATAAGCTGTTGTCTTGTGCATTTCACTAAGAGAAGACACTGTGAATACTGCTCAAAAAGCATGATTGAGCGTTGATGTCAAATTTCCAACAACCCACGTAACTACCAAATTTTGCCTAATGCAATGGCACAGCACTCTAGCAACAATCTAACTAAACCGTTAAACCATCTGTTAACCTTGTTCAAGTAAATACTGCAGATAATCACAGAATCAAATTTCAAAACAAACAGACGTGTCTAGTAAAATCAAGTACGCAACAGTCTTGACAACATCAAAACAAATTATTTTAAGAAAAAACATTCCTTCACTACCGTGTCCATCTTCTTCTGCTGCCCCTGCATCTTGCCTAAATGCCTACTTTAAAAAATATTCTTGTGATACAGGCATACAGGAGTTGAACATTGGCTGTGCGTCAGCCAGAACATAGACCGCCACCCTCCATTCTCAGCAACCTGCACTGAATTTTTCGCAATCCAATACAACCACGACAAAAGAGCCATGACATCAATCTAACATTTTGCCCGTCAGAGAAGTTTTTTATTTAATGAAGGCTCTTATGCGGCTCCGGTAAAAACTGAAAATTTACTTCTGCTCCAGCTCCGGTCCAGCCCGTCTCCGAAAAATATGTAGACTCCTGCTGGAGTCCAATTTGGGACTCGGGCTCCGTGATCCTGATCACGTTTAATTGAAACGTGCTTTCTGACCAACGTCAGCACCAGAGATGATCATGGAGCAGGAGGGCTGGAGTTTGCATTTTGCGCCGAAAAAAGGGCCGGAGTCTAAGATTCATGCACTGCCAGGAGCAGGATCCAGAGTGCAATGCAAAACTCTGTTCAAGAGCCAATCAAAACTTTTAAAGGAGCTATTAAGAATTCTGTAATGATGCTTGTTGTGGTCAAACAGAATGGAATTGATTAAAATGCGTTTCTGACCAAAATCAGCATTGTCAAATCTCACCAGGGACCGAATGTCCCCCCAACTTCTGGACAGGGAGGAACATAATATCTTTTGTCCCCCCAATATTTTGTGATAAAAAATAATGTAGTTGTTCAAATTCATGGTTACATTACTGTTGGAAACATTTCCCCAGCATAGAGCCTAATAAATAAGAAAAATGAACATTATCACTGGACTATCTATGGACACAGTATACAGATTAACTATGTAAACCAGAGATGAGCGGAGTCACATTTTTCAGATTCCGACTCCGCTCCTGGTGCACGCTTTAAGACTCCGGCTCCGACTCCGAAAATTTTTGAAACATCAACTCTGACTCCTGTTAACACTCTGAAAAATTCCAAGTAACTCATGTTAAAAAGATGCTGTCTATTTTGTTTCATGAGGAAAAATATATGTCGCGGCTATTTTGCCTTTGATAGAACACAAATGATTGAAATGGTCACGTGACTAGCACAATACAGAGAGACACAACATATCGAGGTATGGCTTAGCCTATTCTTTACACAACGCAGACAAACAGCCACTAAAAGCTTGCCCACTTAAATTAGACTTTACGGTAAGCTTTGTAGGCTATGCATTCCAAACTTGTCGTGTGATCATTTCAAACAAATGTGTGCAGCTACTGACAAAATAACTTCAGAACTGTTTTTGTCTCATGAGGCACAATAAAGGCTGCTTATCAAATATACTGTACACCGAAGTATATTTTCTACTGTAATTAAATTATGAAGTGGAAACCATTGGAACACTAGTTAGTAGTTCAAGCTTCAATATAGATGACAAAGTATTTGAAATGAGTGTTAATTTGCAATTTTCACAAAAGACGCATGTTAAATCTCCAACGACAGCAGCTGATCACCTGTTCACAAATATTAGATCGTACGTTAACCATCATGTGCTCAGATAAAACTTTGAACTATTACTACGCCAAACTGAGCCATTAACATGAATATGCAAGCAAATCATACAAAAAATATTGGCAACATGAACATTTACATTACGCATAACTTAGGCTACAATCCGTTTCAAATTTATAATCATAGGCAACAGCGATGCAAAACAATATAGGTTATCTTCAAAGCTGCAACTATCAGGGAAAACAGCTAAATTTGTTCAGTATGGCTCCAATATATGAGCAGAGGTTGGCCTATGCAAGCGGTGGCTAGACTAGAAATCTGCAAAAGTGACAATGCAAATAAACATTATATTTTGTACTACTGCACATTACTTCTACCCACGGGCGCAATTTGGTGGGGGACACGTGGGACATGTCCCCTCCACTTTTTTAGACGGGGGGGACATAATATGTTATGTACCCTCACATTTTTGCCGAAGACAAACAGCGGTACTATTGTCGAGACTTAGTTTTAGGATGCATGGGCAGTATTGCAAGACTGTCTTCAACCATTGGAAAACAGGATTACCACCAAAACTTTGGAAAAGTATTTGAACTAGCTGTGTATTGTCCTATAGGTCAAAACTCAGTGACTTGACTAGGAATTAAAGATAGCTTATACATTTAGATCTATTTCTTGTATGTCACGACAAGAGTGACCAACATATTCAAAATATATTTATACCCACAATGCAGCAATGTTCTCATCCAAGCTCGAAACATTTGCTTTACAGGCAGCCTACGTATGGGTGGCGGGACTATTTTCAAAGTGGGGGGCACAAGTGCACGTCAAAAAAACTAGAATTTTTGATTTGAATCGGCAACTCTGACGTCACAAGCACTGAAATGTGAAGTCATTAACTTTCGTCCGCATGTTCAAGCAATTTTGTTCAAAATTTGATAAGCCCTCAACGACCGCTATCTACACAACACCTTATCTATCATCAGGTCCGTAACCAGCTTGGGACACCTGGAGGGGCGAAGAGTTTTCAGACAGGGGCCCAAAGTTTTTGAACTGTGTCCAATATTTTTAAATTATGTCCAATACATTTTTCCAGGGAAGGCGAAAGATTTTCTCGAAAGGCTTCTCCTTCCCTGGTTACGGGCCTGTCAATCATACACTACACTGACTTAAGCACATAAATGTAACTAGTTGTTCTTAGTCACACACAAAAACAATTTACTTTACAATGGACCCAATACGAATTGTGTTACTTAAATTTATTTAGGCAAAATTCGAAATTAAAAGTGGTAGGGCCAGTCCCTCCCAGAAAAAAGTGGAGGAGCCTAGAGCCATGCGGCTCTCCTGGTTCCACTACCTATGAGCCTACGCAACACCGAGTTTTTCTGGACAAACCTTTCGTGTTATATCAGGTAAAATGTGGTAGGCCTACTACTTGCCCATTCACCGTTGTTCATTTTGATTTCTGTTTGATCTCAAATATATATTTGTGCCATTATGCATGCATAACTCTAGAATAAAACTTTTGACATTATTTTCGCCAATTAAAATTTGATGTTAAACGTTAAATTTTTTGCTTGCGAAAACACTGAGCTGAGTGGCATAACTGGCAGAGGTCACAAGGCAACAGCCACCAGCAGACCCGTAACCAGCTTGGGACACCAAGGGGGAATAGTTTTCTGAGGTAGGCCCAAATTTTACATCGATATAATGTACGAAAACAATGGTTATGCATAGCCTACAATATGTCCAAGACATTTTTACGTTTTTACATGGGGGCGAAGCCCTCCACTTAGTTACGGGCCTGGTCACCAGATGCTTAGGTATGCAGAAATTACATTGTAGGCTAGATTGATAGGCCTATATGGGTATGTATTCAGAAAGACTTCTGCTTCATTTCCTTTTGGATATCTTGAAATCTTGCCTAGTTGGCTTGGATAACTCTGCCTGAGGGTTTGATTGATGTTGGGAAAGAGTATTAGAAAAACGATGTTTGGACAATCAAAACGGTATCCAACAGCATGCAGGGCTGACATGGGGGATTGAAAGGATACATCCTCCACCCATCAGTAGTAAAAATAAATTGTAAATTATTTTGTGAACTACGCTAATTTTAACTAAACATTCTTTGCTTCTGTAAGAGGATATCAAAGGAGATTTGGCTGGGGGTGCGGCTGCATGCATGATGTAGCTAAAGATTTGTAGAATGTAGCTAAAGATTTGTAGAATGTTTTGAGAGCAGAAATGTGCAAGAAAAATATATAGCTACCATACCTTGCAATATATATATCGTATCTTGCAATTTATCTTTTTTTAACGTTGAGCAGCTTAAATAAGACATCAAGTCGCGTTGTAACCCATACTTATAAAATGCATGGAAATCGAAGTGTTCTACTTTAGGAGTGATATGCACGTGCGACCAATGCTTTTCACAGTTTTGTGCACTCTAAGTGACAGCTCTGATAAAACCGAATTGATGTGTTCTACTATATTGCTGTGCTTGTTTGTATCATGGTCTGATAGTAGTGCAACCAAGCTGAACTACATTACCATGTCCAACAACAAAATTAAGTTTATTAATTTCTAAATCATTTGTAGGGATAGTGTTGCTTTGAAAACACCTCTAAAAAACAAGATTGAGAATCTGTATTTACAAAACTTCACTTCCGCATCGGCTCGATGACTATATTGGTTTTACATGAAGCTGTCCCCCTCGCATTTTACAACAGAATTGCGCCCATGCTTCTAACATCATGGTCAAATCCTGTCGCTAGGCATGCAGTACAGTCAACAGTGTATAGGTCATTTCGGCACACTGTTACTTCTCTATGATGCTTTGTTAGCCATTGTTTTTTGTCATGTGTCTTGTGTTATTGCCCACATTATTAGCCAAACATTCTTATAGTTACGTCATGGATGTCGAAATTCCCGAACTGCATTGTCACTTACACACTGTATTTTGCACAGGGCATAACTTTGAAACCATCATCAGTGGTAATGCTCGGCACTCCTACCCAGTGTCACACTATCGTGATATATGACGACACCGGTAGGAAAACACGTCTAAAATTAATTCCATTCTGTTTGACGACAACAAGCACCATTACAGAAATTAGGTCCCTTAAAAATTTCGATTGGCTCCTGCACAGACCTTAATGTTGACTCCGGCTCCAGTTCCTGCTCTGGCTTGAACCTAAAATATTGACTCCGGCTCCTGCTCCAGCCTATAATGCAAACTCCGCCGGAATCTACTCCGGCACTCCGGCTCCGTGATCATCTCTGATGTAAACTGAATTGTCATGATTGTTGACAATTGTATTGGTTAATTTGAATTACCAAATCAGTGTGCACTAAAACTTCGCTCACTCACGAATGCCCGCGCTGGTTTGTAGCCTGCAATAAGAATACGGTTGCCACCAGGCCCGTAGCCAGGGGGGCAACGGGGAAATGTGCAAAGTTAAAGTATAAGCGATAGAAATACTTCCCTTTAACGTCCGTAGCGGCCACTTTTTTGACGAAATTTTTTAAATCCATAACTCGCCAGCCGCTAGAGCTAGAGAGGTGTTCAAACCCTCTACGGATTCAGCAAGTCTTCTAGTTTCGACTGAAAAAAAAAATTTTCATTTTTGGGTTTAGAGTTCTCCTGGGGGACGTTACAAGTGGGAGTGTTTTTGCGTTTTTATGGCCTACTTTAGCCGGCCCTAGGCGCCAATCCAATGGCGCCAAGCCATTCCAAGCCATTTTTTGGCTCAAGTTTTTGCGGAAACCAGACTATTATCCGAGTCTTTATACCCCTTGATTGGCTTTATAGCATACTTGGAGACAAAATTATGCCACAAAAACCAAACAATAGTCAAAATTTCTCCCCTGCAAGCTCTAAACTGGGGTGAATAACGCCCAGTTTGTATTTGGCCATAACTCGCCGCCAGAATGGGCTAGAGAGCTGTTCAAATCCTCTAAAGACTCGTGAAGACTTGTAGCTTAGACTGCAAAAAAACTTTTAGCGTGAGATTTCATTTTTTTGTTGATGTTTAAATAATGAGAGGATGTTTATGCATATATATTTACATTTGGATGACGCCATCATCCCCTGAGAGTCGAACAATCCATCCGATTTTGTGGCGCAAAGTTTTATTGGATTCTAGGGTACAATACGAGTCTTTAGAGGGTTTGATGGACTTTCTAGCATTTCTGGTTCAAAAGTTATGGCAAAATAAGTAGAAATTAATTAAGGAAATACCCTGAAATTACTCAGCACATTCCTCAATGATTTGGGGTCTTCTGGCCATAACTTTGGCACCAGAAACGCTAGAAAGTCCATCAAACCTTCTAAAGACTCATATTATAGCCTAGAATCCAACGAAATTTGAGCCACAATTTCGGCTCATTGTCTGGACGATGACGTAACAAAAGAATAACCAAAAAAATGCAAAACCTACCCTCACCCTGACGACACCCACCGAAAACCCCGAGCACAAATCTTAAAAGATTTTTTTCAGTGCAAACTACAAGACTTCACGAGTCTTTTGAAGGTTCGAATAGCTCTCTGTCATGTTCTCACGGCGAGTTATCACTATCCGTCCAAGGCGCTAGTGGGAGACTCATGCCTTTTCTTCAATTTTCTGATTTTGGGTAAAATAGGTTTTTGGGCCATAACTCTGGTTCCAGACATGCTAGAAGGTCAGTCAAGGGCTTTATAGACGCGGATGATCCTCTAGTTTCCAAAAAAAATGATCTAAAGAATGGCTCATTGTATTGGCGCCCAGAGCCAGTCACATTTGGTCAAAAATTCAAAAACACCCCCACTTTGTGTCGTCCCCCCAAGAGAATCCCTAACCCAAATCAAACAATTGTTTTTTATCGAAACTAGAAGACTTTACGAATTCGTAGATGGTCTGAACAGCTGTCTAGCTGAATGATTTCGCGAATTATGGCGTTGCAAACTTGTGCGAAAATGTCGGTGGTTCTTCAAGGGTTAAAGGAACCTATCCTACTTCAGCTTTTAGTCGACTACAAACTAGTATCTGACCTTTTGTAATCAATGACCCGAAAATAAAAACAATTGGAGCAACGCTTTTCGCAGCTGTTTCTGGCGCACCAGCCCAAATGGTTATGTTAGCTTCATTTCAAGACCATTGCAAACTTCTCCTTGATAGCCGTGTGTGTTACAAATATAACCTCTCCTTGTTTCCAGCGTCAGGGAAGCCTAAATCAATATCTTAGATTTTCATTTTTGCACAGTTCTAAAACTACAGTAGATGCGTGGATATGACTGTAATATATATTTTATATGTCTTGAAGCTGAAACTTTGGCTAAGAAGCGATTCAGTTCAAAAGTCTTCTTCACTGCGCCATAGTCACGGTTTAGCAACAATACCATTCATTCTACTGTAGAGCATAGTTTCTATAGCCTGCGTGCAAAGATTTGTTATTTAGATATGTGAGAGCGAATTGACCAACCACACTTACCTTAACATTCCAGCTTTTGAAAGTGCAGCCTAAGTGTTGAATGCTTTAGTTTCAAAGGTGTGCAATGCTCATTAAGCAGCCGGCATCATCTCTGAAAAAATAAACCTCCGAACATCAACAATCGAAACCTTTCGATTTACTGTAAAAGCTTTCGATATCTGCCGACGGGTCTGCTTATATCTCTTTGCAATGATTTAAACTTGCACAGATATGTAGGCTTATTCAAGTTACAGGTCCCCACAAAGGTGAGAAGCAAGCGAATCAGTCAAGCTAATTATTTTTATAGGACATCGATTTCACGTGCCTCTACGCATCCACAGTACTGAAATCTTATTCATATATATTCTATCATAAATTTCTTTTATTTCTTTATGAAATTAAGTTTCCCTATCAGTACATTCAATGCCCATACGTACTTTTTCGCAATATCTGAAAAACGTTTGCATGAAAATAAGCAAAAACACTAAGAACCACAAAGATTTATTTAACTACTGAGAAAATCAAAGCCAAGCGGTCAGAAAACAGTTCTTTTTCTAATGCGAAGTTGTAGCATCCAAAGTTTGGTGTTACATTTGGACAACAATCACAAGCAAAAATCGACATCATGTGATTTGCGGCTTAGCACATGGAGATGATCAAAAGCAAGACGTGATGATAAAAAAAATCAAACACTTGACGTTGTGTGGCTGTATCAGGTAAGAATGTTAATCAATGAAAATATTTTCCAACACCAACTCTGCTTGTTTAGCCCAGGTGATGGCCCCTTGCAAAAATATGGCGTCATGTAATTTTTACCTAAACACATGGAGGCAAATAAACTTTCTGCGAAATTGCAATGGTAAAAAGCCTAACAACTTTACGTTTGGTAGGGCTGTGTCAGGTTTAAACGTAGGGGAACCAAAACTTTCGTCAATGTTAACTTTGCGTGTAGAGTTAAAAGAACGAAAATGTGATATTTGTTGATTTAAATTATGTTCAAGCAAACTCACGATAACACGTTTAACGTGAAGTGATTTATCCGCCATCTCAACGAGAACACTTTACTGTAGTTCCCCCAGAACGTTTGAGTTTCAAAACCGAGCGGTTGGAGATTGAGCAGACGGGCTGTAGCATGCTCGGAAACCTAAATCCTCAAGTGACCTGGAATTGTGATTTGGCAACGTCCACAGATTATGCGAACTTTTTCAGCAGTTATCACTGATGTTGACTTCGCAAGAAGCTAACATCACGCGTCGAACTCCTGAGGCGGCTTGCTGGATCAGGTTGGGGCGCTGGAGCAACAACGTTGAGAGCTGCAACCCTAGCCCTGGTCCACTCGACTGCAGAGTACTGCACTCTTGTTTGGTGTTGCAGTGCTCATACCCGCCTCATTGACCCCACCATCAACGACGCCTTGCGAATTGTGACTGGATGTATGCTGTTGAGTTCGCCTTGGCTCCTCAACATAGAACGTCTTATGATCCTGAAATAACAATGAAAGGAGACTTCGATAACTGAAGAAAGCGACTCAGCAGTTTACTGACGAATTTACGCCAAGCCAAACGAAGCCGAATATTAAAACAACTACTAAAGATATTAACTCTCTAAAAATTTGTTATGTGCGTCTATTTGATGTATTTGTACTTTGCACATTATTATGGGTCATCTTTTGGGAGAATGACTTAAAACGATATAGAAACTATTACATTGAAAAACAATTTCAAATTAAAAATAGAATTGATAACGAAAACGCACACAAATATTGTATTCAAATACTGATTCGAAATTTTAGCAATTTACGATTGACCACCAACGTCGCTATTGCACTGTGTACTACTCGAAATTTGTCACGTGACCGTGATGTCGCACCTCACGTGTATATGAAGAGCGGAATCACTAGGTTTATCATCAGTTGAACTCATGGGTATTCCATTAGCAACACCTAAACCAGTAGTGGGCCTTACCAAACTGGTTTAGTTCAAAAAGACCTATCAATGGATTAGATTACCTAAAAGAGAGTTATGATTTAGTGACTATGATGCTGTTGACAAATGGGCTTATCTCTCTCTTCCAAGAAAGAATTGAATTCGTATTTAACCACTACTGTTAACCCCTGATGCTTGCAGCAACTTATGTTACTTGCTTTAATGGACGATTGTTGATATAAACCCCTCTTGTGTTGTATATCGCAGTGCTTAACGTTATACCAATAAAACCATAAGTGAATACAATTTTGTTGTGATAAACTGAGCGGTGTCGAGCAAAACCGGCGGGTCTAAGTTTGCTAATTGTTAACTTGGGTGTGCCATAGACACTTCCACTAACCAGTGCTCTTGCGGAATTGTCCTAAATGGGTAGTAGTTCTCTTCTTTTAGAATTGGACTGCCACATAAAAAATGGTGCCACCAGTGAGGTAGTGCCTAGCTTAAAAGGGTACTACCTCAGCTCGACTTCTTTTCTAATAGATCCATGCCATTCTAATCTAATTTAATCAATTTAACATGCATACCTAACTATATAGCCATCATGTTCGGCTTTTCTTTTGATGGAGGGAGAGTGAGAACCTTTTAAAAAAATTTTCATGTCTCTACTTAATAATTTTTTGTACTTTGGACATGCAAGTTAGCACAGAAGATAGGAAACCTAGACAGAACAGAGTCTTGTGTGTTGAAAACATAAACAGAATAGGTGTGACTTACATTGGAGTATAAAAGTCACTAGAATAGGCGTCTATTAGCAAGGTTAGTAGCATCAAGGAAACAAGTGGTAAGTTTGTCAATTTCGATTTTTTTCTTTCAGATTGTCATAAATATCTGAGGTAGGGAAGAAATAATAGTAAAAATGTTAACAGATGCACATAGAAGATGTGCTGGAGCAATACGATTTTTACGTTTCAACTGGTTTCAAAATCCAGAAGTAATATTGAATGAATGATTCACTGGGCAACAAATTTTTGGTCTTGTTTTTTTTATTTTGATTTTTTGGTGTTTCTTGATGTTTTTTGGTGCGCTGAGTCCGCAAATGACGTTAGTTTTTTTGTAGTGTCAGCCGTTTTTCTGTAATTTGAAAATTCCTGAACTTTGGAAATGACATAATTTTCTTGGGATGCAATATGCTTTAGATAAACTTCAACAAGTTTTTATAAAAACGCAACTTGGCATGTCAGTTTATTTAATCAAAATCCTAACAGACACCAAAGAATCACTTGGTACTGTTATCTAATCCTTCCTCGCCCCTACTGGCGTGTGAGCCAGTTGGCGAGATCTGGGAGGTAGATTTCGAACGTGATATAACCATGATACTCAATACTTCTTACTTAACTTACTTGGTTATACTCTATTCTTCAACTAGTCGCTACCCCTACCCCGCTATCCGCTCTACCCCTTGTGAGGTCCATCCCGGCGCAGGTGAGGCCTTTTCAAATATTTTATTTTTATCTACAGGTACACATAAAATGAGCCTACAACACATGCTTAATACAGTACTATAAGTCAATACAGTAAGCTACGAAACCACTAGGCCTAAAAGTGGACGCTCAAACGGCATTTCCTCTTGTATATTTGTTTGTCCTCTCGAATCAAGGTCCAGACATAATCCCCCATCATGGCCT
>JGI24159J19872_10011103_pt1 | contig 11818 bp, 6 predicted proteins | sample Ectturendosymbi4_FD_19872 | JGI IMG/M metagenome (IMG submission 19872) | reverse complement strand
CTGTGTTGCTAAACGTCCATCTTGAGCACACTCACCAAAAACTATTCATCGCTCATCTGTGTGTTTGTAAAAAACTGTCTTTTGTTTTGCTATGCACTTGACCAGGTCCGCTTTGCAAGGAACTGTTCGTGTTGCAGCGCTGGGCCAACTATTGCTACGGAAAAGACGACGATTCCTGTGTCGTTTGTGGAAAAGAGTAAACAATCATCCTTACATAAGCATTTTAAGAAAAACTTGTTAAAATCTATTGGGGTTCGCTTCGCTTGACTAGATTTTTCAACATCATTCCTAACAATCCATCAACCGTGTAACGTACAGTTTCTTCACGCAGCTTTTTTTATGAAACCACTGATTTTTTTGCGAAACAACTGATCTTAAATGCGACACATGAGTGTCGGAAAGGGGGACAGGAGGGGGCCTTATCCCCCTGGATTTGGAAATTTTCAGCAAAAAGGTTGTTTTTTTAGTTTTGAGTGAAAAAAAACAAATTTCATCACTTTTGGCCCCCTGGAAAATCTTTGGAAAATCCCCTAGTGTCCCCCTCCCTGGAAAAAATCCTTCCGACGCCCATGATGAGACAATGATATTTTTTACACTAAATCTACTGATTGATTTTTGCGATTTTTTTGCGAAACCACTGATTTTTTGCGAAACAACTGCGTGGTGCTACGTTGCTTTTATTATTGGTGGAGATTGCCTTTGAAAAACTCTCAGTTGTCAGCAGTTTACAATGTGGCAGATTGCTGTTGAGTTAAACACCAAGCATGACAGTTATCTGAAGCTTTTCGGTTACACCACGTTGTGCGGTGTCCATACTAAAGTTGTAAATTGAGAAAGAAGTTAGATTTAAAAGGTTTACTTCATGCGGGAGCAGGACTATCTTTCCACCTGTTCAGGCTTTGTGATTTGGTCGGCGTTGCACCTGTAGCCTACGTGGAATTTCGACTTGTTTCGCCTATCAGGGATTATAAGTCTTCACTGGCAAGTTTCTTTGCATGACCTCACGTCTTTCTTTGATCCTTTCGCACATGGCATTATTTCCGTAAAGTTTTTCTTGTTTGACGTCTTACGTCAGGGTTTCTCAATGAAGCGGAACACCCGGTCTGCTCCGCTTGCCGTTCGAACTTCTGACCGAGGAAGTGATTAAAGCCAATTGCTCGCTATCTGCGCCTCAATCGATTTGACCAAAGAAGCGCTTCCCTCGTCATTTCTGATCGAGGCATTTTGAGTTTCGGCTTTCACATCAGGCACATTCATCTGATGCAGCTCCCTCTGACTTAGCCGAATTCCATGTAGTGGCACTTGTGTAACCACTACATCAACTTTCCCAGCTTCTAGGAAGCTGAGGATGTCATCACACTGACGTCACACAATCGATTTCTTTCCAATCTTTTTTTGTTTAACGACTTTTACGTGAAGGTGTTTTAACTTGTCTCAGTCCAGAAACCACATTTTTCCAGGGTCACCAAGTCACGACCCGTTTTTACAGAATGCAAACCAAGAAAATTTGTGAAAAATAGAAAAAATTTAGAGAAAAAATCGAATAGGAAATCAGATGAGCATTAATCAATATTGTTGTTTTTTGAAAATCCACTTGCTTTTTACAAGCCGTCCGCAACACAGTTTTGAGTCACGACCCACCAGTTGACAATTACTGTTTTTACATTAGAAGGTTTTTTATTTGTTGGAAAACCGGATACGATTCTTGAAGGACAGAAATCGATTGTGTGACGTCAATGTGATGACGTCCCCAACTTCCCAGAAGTTGGAAAGGACTCGTACGGAGCGCAGACCCTGGGAAGCAAGCGATCGTGTTTGTTCCATCGCGTCTTTTGTCTCAAATGAGTCACGTGAGCATTGAAAAACAATGGAATTGATCCAATAAATCACAAGATATGTGTCGAAGTTTTTGACAGTTCGTTACGAGAACAAGTCCTGGAGGCGAGATTAGTCTCATTCTGGAAGCGAGTCAACATGAAGAAAACAACTTTGCGCCACATTGCACGGTATCGTTTCAGAAACCTATAAAGTGTGTTTGACAACTGCCAGGTTTTCTCACAAAGCAGAACAAGATACATTCAAACGCATCGTCCACATTTGAACTTTCATCGCTGAGTTTTTGTCAAAGTTCGGGTCTGAAGAGGGCGCCAAACGAACTGCAACACAGAGCGTTTCAAAGGGACATCTTGAATTGCCTTCTGACCGTGCATGACAAAGACAAGGTTGTATGAATTACTCTGTGGTTCTTGATGAAGGGAGTGAAAATTGCGACATGTAACCGCGATCGTAGCCGGGCGTTTCTCGTGTTATTAATTTTTTGCACGCATTTAACGTGCATTTATACGTTGGCAAGGTAGTAGCAAGCTAGATGTTTTACAAGTGCGTGGCCATTGTTTTTGCGACAAATAGTTTATACAGAATTTCTCTGGGCACTTTCGGATTAGAGTCTGCGGCTGTTTATATTCAAATGCATTGAGCTTCTGCAATTGTTGATTTCTGAAACGCGAGAACTACTGCTGATCGCCGCACACAACACTTTATGCTTACGAGTTATGAGGGGGGGTACAGGCAAAGCAATCACGGGTAGTTTAGAGCAATTGGATTTGCTGCAAGCTTTCCACAGCATTGTCATTAGACTTGGGTAGCCCAAGGCAAAGCAATTGGGTTCCCAAAAACGTTACAAAAGAGGAGGTCCTTGCTTATACAACACATCAACTGTTTCTGAACAAACCTAAAAGCTTTTACAGAGTTCTCTAACCTTATAGCAGCATTACGAAAATGTGTTACGTTATGAGACGACGAGGGTGTCACTTCCAGAAGCGGCAGGATCAACCTTTTAGCCTTTAAGGGACGGTTTAGTGCCGCTTGCATCCTCTGAACACTGAACAGGACCTTGAACATGCACTTAATCGGTTTTCAGTGCGTGCGTCCAAGCCGGAATGAAAATAACTACTAAATGGACCGGGGCCAGAGTTGCCAGATCACTTGAAATTTTTTCAAGGACATTTTGTTTTTCAAAGAGATACGGTGGGCTACTTTCACCCTTTCAGCAAGCTTTCACGTAGGGCAAGTCAGCCTGAGACAACCATGTACGAAATTGAAAACTAAACAAAACGAATTATGACGGCATAACCATTCTTGAATAGTTTATTTGTTACTACACAACCGTTTAAGATGGAACAAATCTACACATTGTTCTGTTCATTTGGATTGTTTATTCTTGATTCTTGAATGTTCAATGTAATCAATTTATAATTCAAAAATGAACAATTTCAAAACTATTCAAGAATTTTAAAGGACTCCGGATAATACTCAAGAGCAACAAGATGTTTTTCAAGGATCAATGACATAACGAGTTTTGATTGCAAATTCAAGGACAGTCATTGGCGCCCAAGGACGTTTGGCAACCTTAACCGAGGCACATCTCTGCAGATCCCAAGTCAGTGCACACTGCAGCTAAGGAGCTCCTGTTGACACTGTTTTGACAGATTGATGCTCCGCAGTTGAGGTATGCCGATAAATTTTTTTCAGTCGTCGCGCTCTTTCCTTCTAAAGGCCAGTAGATTAAATGCGGTCGTGACTATATAGCCGTTTTTTACCAACTCTTGACCTTTCAGTGTTGTGCGAAGATCGCACGTAGGGCAAGATCGATATTTGAAGTGGTTCTTGACCGTCTTACTATACGTCACGTACAGGCGATTGAAATTGTCATCGAATCTACTATTGTTTTTATCCGTTTCGAAACGAAAAGCTTTGGTGAGAAGCCAGCACTGTTGTTGACTCAGTAGGCGACGAAAGGAAACGGAAACTTGTGCGTGGCTGTCATCATGTGACGTAAATGCCTGTTAGATCGCCCCGGACATCCCGCATCACCTGTATTACGTCATCGTAGAAACAGCGTAAGTTCAATTTGATCAGGAAGCGCGTGTTCTACGAATTACAACCGCGTGGCAGATCGAAAACAAACTTTGTGACGCTCCTGCTGGATTCTACGAAACAACGCAGCAATTTTATTTTTTCTAGAAATGAAGTTTTGACTTCGTGGCAAACAAACGCGATCCTTTCAGAAACAAAAACGCGAAAACCTTTATTTAAACAAAAAATCACGTTGTATCCACTGAAAACGACCTTTTTTCACTGTCAACAACTTGTCAGCGAAGAAGCTCAAGGCACTGAACTATTGCGATTGGTGAAGTTGTGTGGCCAAGAACATGATGCAAAGAGAGGTTGTCACGTTTGCGACAGGTCATTGCGGTGCTATGACAGGTGTCAGTGGCAGTGTCACCAACGGTTACGCATTGAAGCTGCGCATTGTTGAATCGGACGCATCGATCTATACTCTTGCATTTTTACATCGATGAAAGGTCTCCGAAAAAGTAAAGTGTGTTCAACTTCCATCGGAAGTCCTTTGCTGAACTTTTGCTGACGATAAAAGCAGTCTTCGGAATGTCCAAGATGGTTTAACTTAAATCTGTGCATTTTATGCTGCTAATGCAAGTTTGCTAGACTTCCACTTTTTAATCTGTTTTAAATTTTATTGTAGAATATTGTTCGTTGCTCGAAAATCGCAAAGTTGTTTCACCGTATATATGGCGACGCTGAACTTCTGCTCATAGACATAGGCTTTGCAAACAGAGTTTCAAACATTGTATTGCATTGTATTGCGCTGTTTGTGGCATGTTACTAAAAGGCACAAAATAGAAGTGCATTCAAACAACGGTTTAAACTTTGCACTGAACTCACAACGGTTGATGTGTGGTAGAGATTAAAATGTTGCATTCATTTTACAGGACAGGTAGAGGTATACTAAATCTTGTAGTTTTTTAAGTAGAAACCTTGCTTTGTAGGTTGAAAATTTCGCTTTAAATTAGGACTAGGAGCATGTTTAATAACACCTTATTTTTTTACATTTTTCAAATCAAAGCTGTTCATCACGAAAAACTTGTTCTGCACTTCTTTCAAGAAAAAGTGCACAAAAAACTTCATTGTCTTTTTCCTAAAGGTTGGCCAAACGAGCACTAACTGTTAGGAATGTGTTGGCCACACATATCGTGACAAAATTACCATAAGTACGTCGGCTTTTCTCAATTTTGCATTTCAGATTGTCCAGAGAAGGCTTTCCGAAATGCGACGGCAAATCGCGAAGGCTTTCCGAAAAATGACGACGGATCGCGAAATAAAACAATGTTCGCGACATACCTACGTGCTTCTTCTGAAGCGAGCAGTTGGCTAAAAATGCAAATATACGCGAGAAAAACACCAAGAACAGAAGCACCGCAGTGTGTTCTCCACCGTCTTCAACCCAGGTCCGCTCCATTGTTTAACTGCTATTCGCACTGTGTAGTGCAGGGGTGGGCAAATTTTTCAGTGAGGGCCAAAATGTTCTGTCAGTGCCCAGCGAAGGACTAGCTTCTACAAATTATACTTTTTTTACATAAAAATGATAGAATTATTAGATCTAACGGTTAGGGCTGTTACGCCTACAACCGTTAGGTCTAAATTCTAGATCTATATTTTCCTGCTAAGATCACCTTGCACTCGATTATCATACTGCATGTCTTTCGAGTAGAAGCGACTGGTGATAGGCCAGTGATACTCGATTAGCACAAAAAAATAGTAAAAATGTGCATTGTGTATCCGAGGGCCGCAAAAATTATTCAGCGGACCGTAGCTTACCCACCACTGTTATAGTGTCTCTTTAAACAGAACTTGCTCCAGGTCAGGGCTCAACTACTCTATGGATAGGAAAGACCGGAAGGAGTTTTCCAGAAACGACCGACTCATATTCCCGAGATCCTGTTAGCACCAACCTTTGAAAAGATCCTGATAAGCTCTCTGCGCATCTGATACAGTTATCGACGAAATCGCGACAAAATGCGTGATTTGTTTCACTTGATTTTTAGAACTACTAAAAGGACCACGACAATTACGAGGATGGCCACGAAAACAGACAAAACACCAATAACGATGAACAACTTTCGCTTGCCACATCTTCGTTTATCCGACTTTATCTTCGGGACGTTACGCGACAAAGTTCCTGAAAAAAAAACGTACAGCATAGGCCTGTCAGAGTTACCAAGAACAAATCAAGTTTCGCCCGGTGGAACAGAGGCGTAGCTGTAAAAAAAATTGTGAAGGGTTGAGTTTTCAATTGTGGCGTCGTTTAATTTATGACGAAGTAATCGGTCGTCCTTCATTCAACGTTTAAATCCATTGTCTTAAATCGAACCAGGCGACGATCAAAGTTCTAGAACAGTGGTTTCCAACCTGGGGCCCCTGTAACACTGGCAGATATGCTGTAAAGCAGGAAGGCCATGAATCATAAGCGTAACCAGAAGGGGGGCAAGGATGCCCCCCTCTAATTTCGAACATATCTTGTTAGTTTGTGCTTTGACAGGCAATGTCCCAAACAAAATGCTGTTGCTAACTTATAATCATAATATTTGGCCGCCCAAAAACAACTGGGACTGACGACGCCACTGCCGTGAATTACAGCCTCTTCTTATACGATATCGATACTGACAACATTTTGGCAATGACTAAAGTAAAAATTGCAGCATTATAACATTTCCTGTTTGTTGATTCCGAATCTGAAATCATAATGTCCACATTGCATCGGTTTGTCAAGATTCTGCATTTTCTTCAACTGAACAGTTTACTGCGTGACGGTGTGCGAAGCGAAAAGTGACGCACTCAGTGGTCCGGGAGCGTTGGCGTCGGAAGTTTTTTTCCAGGGGTGAAATTTCATTTTACCCACTCGAAACTAAGAAAACAACCTTTTTGCAAAACGTTTAATAGGAAAATGTCAAATTTCAAATTCCACAGGGGAACAAGGCCCCCTGCCGCCTTCCGATGCCCATGTCCGGAAGTATGAAAAGGTTAGGCCGCTGTTCTAGAATTAGGACAGTAATTCCAAATAAATTCTGCACAGCACCGGGACTCGTACTCCTAAGTTTCTTAAACTTGAAAACAGACCGAGACCAGGGCATTTTAAAACTTTGATTGAGGTGGATTCTAAGCGCTTTCTGTGTAGGCAGCCAAAGAATGTTTCATCCAAGAAGTTGACTAAAGGGATAGTGCTAGGATACATGGAGAGCGTTGCTGAATAATAGAACAAGCAACACCTTATCCATTGAGGTCCAGGGGAATGCCCTCAAGGCAATGTTCCTTCTCAATACCTTGCTTTGCTTCAAAATGAGTCGGACTCAGAAGTGTTTTGTTGTTATTTGAGTTATTACAGTAGATTTGCTTCCCTCAACAAAATTCGCTCACTTTTTCTACCCATGTCAGCTGGTCTGTGGTACGCGATTGGCGTAGTCAGGATTTTTGATTAGAGGGCCAGAATTTGGTATTCATAAGCGTGGGTTCAGTACACAGGAAATACCACGAAATTTCGTTGTTTTTCTTTGGAACAGAAAGTAAAAAACAAAAACATCTTGGAGTCTTCCAAACCCGGAGATCACCAGGACCCGGCGGCAGGAGGCGTGCCCCCTGGATTTTGAATTGTGATATTTTCCTAGTAAAATTTTAGTATTAAAAGGTTGTCTCTTAATTTCGAGTGGGTAAAACGAAATGCAACTAATTTTGGTTTCCCATGGAAAAAGTCCTTTTGCCCCCCCCCTGGAAAAAGTCCTTCCGACGCCCATGCCTGTTTGTAGCTTGATATTTTGTCTACGAGGAGGTCACATAACCAGCGAACGTTGGCTACACCCATGGGGTACATCCCTGCATGTAAAAATCAATGTTTATGCTCTTGTGCAAACCAAAACCGGATGTCCAATTGTTTGTAGTGTTATCACGTTGGTGAATCTTCCTCACTTGATAGCATACCAATTCCTGGCAACATAATCATAACGTATGGTGACTGCTTTGAAAAGTTGGTTGATTTTTTTGTCTTCATCTCTCCCAAACGCTCGCGTCAGTTAACGAGATATTATCTTTTGATGTTAAACGAAGAAGCTGTTGCTCCTGATTTAAACTACTCATTCCATCTGAAGGTGCCCTGTCAGCTCTCTTTGGCCTGAAAAGCGGCGTACAGCAAGGCTGCGTTCTGGTTCCAATCCTGTTTGGGATTTTCTTTGCTGTTCTTCACCCCGCATTGACGGATTTGTCCTTGACGCATTTTTCGGCGCGTCGCACCGACGGAAAGTTAATGAAACCTTGCAACGTTACTGTGCGTGTCAAAACAAACACCTGGCACATCCGTGTACGTGCACTGCTGCTTGCAGGTTGCTGCCGCCTTTGCTTCACCAGCGAAGCGGGCACTTGTTCACTAACGGATCGGTTAGCATGCGAAACCCTTTTCTCTGGTCATCAGCGAAGCCTATGCATGCGAAACCCTTTTCTCTGGTCATCAGCAACAAAAGAACCACTGCAATGCACCGGATGACGCATACCGATACATCGCCGGGCAGAAATCACCGTGAACAGCACTGTAGACTCTAAGAACTCGACAGCTTCCTTCCAGGGTTTCTCTGTGTCCAGCAACTGCTGTGCTGAAAAAGAAATTCAGGCCAACACCGGGAAAAAAAGCTTCCGCCTTCAGTTGGCTCAGTTCCAGAGCGTGGCTCAATCCAAATCCAGCATCGCACGCAAAATATTGTATCTACAAGACTTGCACAACTAGATACTCTCTTAACAGCTGCAAAAAAATGGGTTAACATGAAGTATATGCGGCAGAAAAGAAAAATGGACAGTGTTCACATGCGTTGCCTCCGCAGTATTTGCGGCGTTGTACATCACATTCAGGGACCCCTTATCTCGAATTCATGGCCCCTAAGGGGTTCACGGACCCCAGGTTAAGAAACCGGGGTTGAAATCAGGTTTCTAAAATACGCGGCCTGCGGGCCACATGTGGCATTCGAAGGCATTTTGTGCGGCCCACGATGCTTTTTGGGAATTTTCAAATAATTAACAGTTAAGCTATTTAGTTTATCAACCGGTGTGTTTTAAGAATATGACGTTCACTCATGGCAACATGTTCGTCCGATCGCATTTTGACATTCTCATTTTCGCAAAAATTTTATTTTTCACAAAAATTTTGGTTCCCGGCTAGCGAGTGAACAAGATCCATTGAAACTTTAAACGAACGTAGAGACGGCTAGAAATGATTTGCTTATCACTCATAATACCTTTAGCAGGAAATAAGATGTAAAACCTATTTCTAGTAAGGTACAGGTACCGCCATTATTGCGTTAGGGTCATGATGGGGTCCTCGGCATGGGCGTCGGATGAGGGGCTTTGTCCCCCTGGATTTTGAAATTTGACATTTTCCCATCAAATTTTTAGCAATGAAGGTTGCTTTCTTAGTTTCGAAAGGGTAAAATGAAATTTTGGCACTTTTTCCCCCCCCTGCAAAAATATTATTGGCCACACCTGGAAAATTCACTATTGACCCCCCCTTCCGACACCCAATGGTCCTCGGCTAGTCATAATGCGACCCTCGGATTACTTATAAGCCTTTATTTGGGCCTCGGAGCAATTTGAATTTGAGGTGCCTGGTCTAAACCGTTTTTTTTTCGGAGATTGTCAGCGAATCAAAAACAATTGAAAACTGTTGATGGTAGCAGTGGTTAACGAAACGTCTGTGTCTGCAACGTGTCTTTGACTTTATTTGCCTTGGCCAAAATTTTTGCGAAAAACAGAATGTTAAAATGTGATCGGACGAACACGTTGACATGAATGAACGTCATATCGTTAAAACACGTCAATGCACCAGATATGACATCTAAAACGATTAGCGTTATAGTCACAAACCTGCCAGGCTGACGGCTGCGTAAGCTTCGCTATCTTCCTCGTCCGAAACTAAGTCCACGGCTGAATCTCTCAGACGGTCGCTTGACCTTGTCGAAGGTATTGGCAGTTGGTCGCTGGACGTGCGTGATTGATCTTGGAGAGGTTCGCGAGTTACGGGGGAGATTTGAAACGGACCGTTCGCTTTCAAATCGGCTTGGAGGGTTTGTGTTCGCTGAGGAAAGTTTCTGTTAAAAGAGGTGAACGCGGTAAATACGCAAGCCTTGCATTTAAAGCGGCAAAAATTAAACCAAGCTTTGATTGACATGTACTGCAGAAAATTAAACCAAGCTTTGATTGACATGTACTGCAGAAAATTAAACCAAGCTTTGATTGACGTGTACTGCAGAAGCTTTGATTGACATGTACTGCAAAAGCTTTGATTGACATGTACTGCAGAAGCTTTGATTGACATGTACTGCAGAAGCTTTGATTGACATGTACTGCAGAAGCTTTGATTGACATGTACTGCAGACGGGAGGCACTCGGGGGGCAGTTCCTTCCAAAATTGTTCGGTGCCCCTCCAAATTTTTTTGTGCCCAGAAAAATTTGTTTTAAACATATAATAAAAACAACAATCTTGCCTCCCTAAAGTTACCTACCCCCCAAACCTTAAAACCTGGCGACGGGTCTGATGTACTGTAAGTCTCTACCATTACCAGGCAGGGTTGCCTGGTCCAGATGGACCACAAATGCCAAATTGCATATTAAAATATGCCAAGTAACTTCAAAAAATGCCAAACAAGATGAAACAGGCTGATCGCTCTCAGTTTTGAATTATGTGGAGCAGTAACGGTAAAAATACAGTGTTGCTATGGAATCAACCTAGAATTCTTGCAAATAAATAAATAAAAATTGTTAATCTCCAAAAGTACCATCACATCTTAAAGAAAATGCTTAATAACAATACCTCTAAGTTTTAGAACCAACAAAATACAGGTTATAAAAATACAAATATGCACCATGCTGTAGTTTAGTTACTTTGAATCTCCACATAAGCATCAGATGTGTTAGATATGTCACATATCAACATAATATCTATGACAAAATGTAGTCACAGAGAAAGCACAGGAAAACTATTACGCTTGTCAGGTTCAGATTGACCAAATACGCCATATCGCTACTCAAAACATGCCGAATAACATCAGTAAATGCCAAACAGGCTGACAAAATAATCTAAAAGTTTAATCTCAAAGAAGAAAAGTTTTAAAAAATGCCAAACAGTGTTTTTTTCTGCCAACACCACTAAAACAGGGTGTAAATATATGCCAGTGTATAACGTGCATGTCAAACATCATTTTCTCATTAAATCTAAACCACTTTAAAAAAGCCCAATCTCTAAAATTTGGCATTAAAAATGCCAATCTGGCAACCCTGCTACCAGGCGGAGAATTGCAGTTGACACTGTCTGTTTACATGCTAGCCCTTCGTGTGTGTTGTACACCTGATGTTTTTCTAAACGCCTGTGTCGCAACAAAACAGCGTCATGCATCAGCAAATCGTAAGCAGCTAGGTAAAGCGCTACTGAAAGACAAGTGCTGAGAATGCGTAGGCACTAAATGTGTCACGCTCGCACCCAAGAACAAGGGTACTGCTTAAAAGGTCTAAGTCTGCAAAGTCTGTAGTGCCGGTGATAGTTACAGTATTGTTTAGGATTGCTTTGAAGAAAATAACAAACTACGGCACTCGTGTCATCAAGCTTTTTGAAACGATTGAAATACAACTAAGTNCCTGTTAATGCACTTCCCGCACGCATGTACAAACACATTTTCCACGAATTCATCAATCAGCGTTNGGCCTGCATATTTTTCAAACTTTTTGACGGCAACCTCCGCCCGGCGCAAAGATTAATAACCTGAATTTGTTCCTTATAGGGTTGATTCAGGATCAAAACAACCATCGCGGCAGACGGTGAATAAATAAAATACAAAGATGTCGCGTGGAAAGGATGGCTGCGGAAAGTCGTTGTTGTTGTACAGGGCGTCGGCGCAGATTTGTATGGTTTCAGCAAGCGGAACGTTGGTGA
>JGI24159J19872_10011102_pt1 | contig 11820 bp, 10 predicted proteins | sample Ectturendosymbi4_FD_19872 | JGI IMG/M metagenome (IMG submission 19872) | reverse complement strand
CCACAGATCTGATCTTCCGCAGTCAACAGATTTGAGGTGATAAAAAACACGTTTCAGTCCAGTTGTGACTTGTGACTAGCTGTGCGTTAAGCGCTGTATTGTCCATTTAGAAGGGCTGCTGGACTGAATTATTCCTCACCACGTACGACGGTTGCATTGGAAAATGGTCAGTTGCCCGCCACAGGCAAGAGCCTGAGCTAATGTTTCGCAACAATCGATTGTTACATCATAATGTTATAACTGCTGCGGGACTACTGTCCTAAGCGCGATGCTGGCAAACAACTTCAGTAGCCTACATCCACGTGTTTTGCGATTTTTGAGCTGATTAAGTTCATGTGCTTTGGCTCAACACTCACCCGCACGAAGAATTTCTCACCCCGCGCCCGCCCCGCACCTGCAGCAAGTTCAACCCGCACCCGCCCCGCATCCGCACGAAAAACAGTGCGGGTTCCCGCACCCGCCCCGCAAATGCGAGTACCCGCAACCCGCGCGGGTTGACCCGCCCCGCGCAGGGGTCTACTGTGTATAGATTCAGTTGTTAAAAATCGGCTGAAATCTTGTGTTTTTTGAAGTGAGAAACTCATCAGCAACTTCAATGTGTTCAACAATATAAAGATAACTTTACATTACAGCGTTTCCATACGCACATCAAGTGAGAAAGTACGCATATCGGATGACGCAGAACGTGTTCAATAGGTTTCATATTCTCATATAAGATCATTGTCAGGGTTATATACAGTGGTGTTGTTAAGGGAAGGCAAGCGAGGCACTTACCTCGGGCCCCCCTTTGCAACTGTAATGTGTAAAGTACCTTGCTTTCAAAGGGGCCCAACAGCAACTGTAATGCATGCATAAGCACTTTTCTTTCAAAGGGCCCCNTATTTTCACTGATTTCTAGTGCTTCATATTTCAATTTGGAGAATCGAAGNATTGTCTGGGGTGTTAGTGGTGACGGGACTGAATTTTGGGACCCCTGTGACAGCATGCCCCCCCNATTTGAGGGGCATCAAGTGCGGCTGATACGGCTCTGCTTGGGATCTTGCAAATGTTTAATGTGGGAGGTGTTAAAGTTTAGCCTTTCACGTTAGGTAGATGGTGTATGTACGTCAGCGTTTTTTTAGACTATACATGCGAGATAAGACAAATTTTGGCCCACTTTCAAAAAAGATCTCTGAGTAGTTGAATGTATATTAAATCTCTATCTAACACCAGGCCTTTACTTCTGTTTTTCCTGGAGATGGAAGATTTGTTTGGCAAGCTATTCGAATGCATTCGTGTTGTATGATGACCTCGTGCAAGCGTAAATATAGATACGTATTTTATTGGTTCAAGTTTGCCCGATGCAACTGGCGCTTCTGTCTGCTCCAGAAGTAACTAAGGCAGTGCGTGAACCTAACTGCACCAAGAATGACACGTAATTTTCGGGCATCATCTAGATACCACAGATCATTTAAGTGCCAAATAAATTCCTGGCACTCGTACTGCGCTTTGGTCATTGTTCAGAATATCATGTGACCGATCTTTATTGTTTAGGCAGTGGTCACCAATCTTTTTGAAAATGAGAGCTACTTCTTGGATACAGACTAATGCGGAGGGCCACCAGTTTGATATACACATCTGAAGAGAAAAAATGCTCAATTGACATTTAATTATCTTATTAATAATGAGTGACTGATCATGTTAATACTCCTCTGAAACAGGCCAGAAAACTACGTACGTAGTCCTTGTTGATGACCTGCTCCCTGTGGGCACCTTGTTGGTGACATCTGGTTAAGGGACTCGTTCCGACAGAAGTGCAACAGATGCCGCTTGATAAATCCACCATAATCTCATCCGGAATTGATAAGCGGTGTTTGTATCAACTGGCGCACGTAGACCAGCAGCAAAACAACGAACATGTTTGGTGAAAATGCTATTCATTATTTAACAACTTAAAAGTTTTCAGCTGTTGCGCTATCACATCTAAATCTCATCAGTGTGCAATGTGGACTATCAGGGTCTACAACCTATGGCTCGTGTGCCACACTGAACATACCAATCAGTTTCGATTTACACGCAAAAGCTCCAAGTTTTTCATATGAATTTTGCTGATTCACGCAGAAGGTATATTAACATTGACTTGTATAAAAATAAGTACGTTGTTGCCACACTGAATGATTTGAAACCAGAAGTCAACACACAGCAAAAAGTTGCCGAGCCCTGGACCAGAATGGACACCTTGGCTGCAATGACTGAACTCCGACCCAAGAACGTGGAAGATCTTAGAGCAGTGGCTTCTAACGTGGGACGTACGCCCCACAAGGGGTAAATTGTTTTTTAAAGGGGGGCACTGAGACCGACTGACCAAGTCTATGTAGTTTAAACCAAGGTATTGGCGTTTTGAGCTTCTTAGCTGAAACGGAGTTAACTTATGCATCCACACATGGAAAGCCCACATTTACTGCAGTCAGGATTTCGGAGATGATTAGGCGTGGCATGGGTAAAAAAGGTTGGAAAACACTGATCGAGAGCTAAATGTCTGACGGAGGACAAAGCGACGGAGGATGGTGATACGTTCGAGAACAGTCCGTTACATCATCAGAATAATCTTACATCAGAATAATCTTTGTTCATTTCCAAATACAGTAAGCACAGGATTGAAAATGGATTTATCTGGATTTTTTTACGGAGGGTTTTGTAATATATTTTAATTAGAAAAATTCTTCCCAACGAAGACATACTGGATTTACTTGGCCGATCGATTTATTAATCGCGGCTTCTGCATTATGCGTGCGCTTGTTGGCTTGGACCGCATTGTGTAGAATCTGGTGAATGGCTCGTCGATCGTCAAGTGATCCGCGAACTCCACGTATACGGGTGTATTCTCCATTGCGCGCAAGCGATTAGCCTGCTTGAGTTCGCGTCTAGTTGGAATTTCCCTTTTTTGCCAAGACATGATGGCAAAAAGATGTATGGTAATGCTGCCGTGGCTTACAGTGGACTTTCGACGTTTGTTCAGCACTTCGGTCGAGAGCAACTAAAAGGGCGAAAAAAGAAAAATACGTCGAACTGAGGCACATTCCCAGCAACCTACTGTGTTGTGATGCGCCCACAAACGAAAAGGGCGAATGCTTGTAGATCATCTTCCGAGTGATAGGAAAATGATTGGTGGCTTATTGTGGTATTGTACAATCTCGCATTTGCTAGTAAATATTTACCTTCTTAGTCGGGTTGCGGCGGTTCACACAAATGAGCAAAAAATATTGCGCAAGTACATCTTTAGGTTACTGTCGTTGATAATATAGGAAGAGAAACGATGGGTGATAAAGAAAAAACCGCTGCGTTAGCCATGCTTTGCGTACTAGTGGAGCATTTTCCGACAGGGGTATTGCCGCTCCAAAGCGTTTAAGACTCCAGAAGATAAGAAGTAGACTGGTATAGTAAATATCAAACTTTGCATATTAAATTGTGACTACAAAAAGTTCCAATGATTTTGAGGAATGAAAGATAAGTGCATTGGTTGCCAAACTAAAAAAATCTATGGCATATTCGCATGCGGTTCCCAGGTCGCGAAAGCGCGTCAGTGCAGGATATTCAAGCCGGACAAATAAGGGCGGAATCGTTTCGTGTGTTCTTGATCTTCTCGTGAAATAGATGCAAGACCAGAATCCAACCGCGTGGAATGCAAATTATGTCAGATCCGATGTGTCACTGTCACTTTTACATCTCTCATTCTGAAATGAAATACTCAATATCCCCGAAATCTAATCTCAATACCCCTGGGGATATGGAAGCAGATTTGAATAAACCCTGGTTTAGTCGTTTCGCTTGGTGCTGCCATGTCGCGGCAAACTGTGGTTTCTGTGATCGTTCTGCTTGTTTTTTACAGATCACACTGATCGCGGGCTGTATGTTGTTAACTATCCTGTCTCAATTTTTTAAAGCTGTGACATGTGATACAGATGGCAGTTCAACAGCTCAGAACAAACGAAAACGTCCCTACGTATGTGTACTCCTTACCTTCAGATATTCGGAAGCGTTACTTGGCTGCTCCAATACGTTTCTTTTTTCCTTGTTATGAACTCGTCAGATTTTCCCGAGTCGTCACTAGCACGAATCAATTCATAAGGCTGTACGTTGTTCGCTTTCATCAACCAGGTCTCCTGGGTTCATCCATGTTGCTTTTGGAGACGTAATTTCTCGATCGTCTGGCAATACTGTACAGCACGGGAAGTCTGACCACGGTTCGAAGCGGCTAGTTGGCGCAGAAAAGTGATTCGCCGGTGACAAAATGCAGCCCATGAAGAGGAATTTCCTGAAGTTTTGATCTTTAGTCCCAAACGAAATGCTTAGAAAATTACAAATTTAATCTTGCAGCACACTGGGTATGTGGTGAGCAAGTCTTTAAAAGCTTGTTTCCTCCGCTGAGCCTAACTCCACAAAAACAAGCTTTGGCGGAATTTTCTTTAACTCCAAAAGTTTGCAGAGGTTTTAACCAGTGAAGATATAGAGGTAGGATAATCCTGCTTTGTGTTAACTCCCAGGGGGGACATCACGACTTTTGACATAACTATGCAAACCATGGCCAAAAAAGGTTGGTGAACATTGGTCTATGTGAATTGGATGGACGAGGCCTGCACAACTCAAAACAACAAAAGCGTTACAACACACAAATATTTTTTCCACAGGTCACATGCTAATATTGCCACTTACAGATTTCAAGAAACTGACGAAATGTAAATTGTTACGATGAATAACAAATCACCACGAAACAATCGAACATGCTCAATGAGCTTATCATAATTAATGCTGGAACTTGACATTTTTAGAATATTTTCCGAATTTTCGTCAGAAAGAAAAGGACGTTGTTTGCTTTTATTGAAATTGAACAATGAGAACGTTTGCGCAATTTAGGAATGCTCTCAAACAAGCTGAACATTGTTTTTGTTTAAACATTTGCAGAATAGCGAACTGTTTCCTCTATATCTGTATTCTATAAAGTTAAGCCTTGTAGGTTAATCACCTCCTCCAACTGTACATGTGGATGTGCTTCTTCAGGATCATCTTCGCTTGAAAGAGAAATTTTGTTTGAGAATCGAAAATTTCGATTTGTCCTGCATATTTAATTCCACTATGGAAAGCCTCTCTTGTGAAACGTGCAGTGAACATATTGGGAAATGTGCCATTACCCGCCATAAAAAGTTGATTTCTGAAAAGTTCAAGTTTGTCTTGAACCCGTTTCTCGTAGCAAAGAGTCCAAAAATTAGGTCTCTTTTACTATGTAACATAATATTTCGGTATTTAAGTGTGAAGTATCGTTGCACAATTAAGTCTTTGTTCAATAATGAATCCTCTAGTTGAGGAAACCTTGGTTCGGTTTCAGAAAGCCTTGCTATGTCGTCTTTCAAAGTAATTAACCTTTGCATTACNTTTCTTCGACTTTACCACGAAATTTCATTGTGATACATAAATAAGTGTATTCTGTACCAGCCTCCTTGATGATGACTTGAATATGCGATGTTTTAGATGCATTGCATACTTCAATTTATTTCACAGTCGAAACGACGACGGAATTTAAACGATCAAATTCCAAAATCTTGCTCCACAAAATCTGCTGGTTTATGGTGAAGTGGTGAGTGATTTATCCTTCGCCCAATATACTCCTGCAGAAAAGACACAGCTTTATTCTTTTTCCACTCGTAGAAGAAGCATTGTCAGTGGATATTTCAGCTAACTTCCTGAAATCACATGACAGTTTTGTATAAACGCAATCAACTATTTCGCTGTATAAACCTTATCCAGTCAGGGACCGAGTTGACAGGGGACATGTCTCCCTCAACTTTTGGACAGGGTGGGACACTATCTTTTGTCCCCCCCCCCAATATTTTGTGATAAAAAATAATGTGGTTGTACAAGTTGCACAAATTTCATGATTACATTACTGTTAGAAAACCCCAGCATAAAGCCAGGGAATACGTAAGTAAAATAAACATTATCACTGGATTATCTGTAGACACAGTGTGCAGATTTACTATGTAAACTGAATTATCATGTTTGTTGATAAATGTCTTGGTTAATTTGAATTAACCGAATCAGTGTGTACATAAACTTCGCTCAATCACGAATTCCTGCGCTTGTCTGTAACCTGCAATCAGAACACGGTTGCCACTGCTAGTATTTACCAAACGATCTTGTGGTTTGTTTTTGATTTGATCTATGTCAGGGGTGGGCAGACTTGTTCAGTATAAGAGTAATTTGCAGAAAACTATAAACACCAGCGAGCTGCAAAATCAGTTCGNAGTGTCAAGACAAATACGGTAAAGAATGCCAGTTTTACATAAAATGAACTACAGTGATTGAAACGCAGCAAACGCATTATTTATCAATAGCNGGTTTTTCTTTGATTCGTTAGTCTCCGAAAATCTGGACGATGCGTAGTTAAAGCGGTGCGAATTAATTCTCCAAAGTGTTCATTTGTAGGTTGAACGATGTTTAGATCGTTAGAACTCAGCTGTAGAATGGCATTGACTGAAATATTTTTTAACCATTCAGACCTTGCATTTCGGTCAGTTTCATTTCTTTAACGGTGAATGGATTTGCAAAAAATGCAAACATGGTTTTTATTCCTGCAAATATTCAAATCTGGCTTGCAACTCCTCCAGTAGTCTTGTAATATACTTGTGTAATTTTCTTTTTTGTGGTCTGCGATTGCCTTTCCGCGAAAAGCATTCGTTCTTATTTTGACATTGGGAAAATAACAGAATGGTTTTGACAATATGTCTCTTTGAAAAAATTAAATTTGTTCTGGAAACTTAAGTACCGTAAGTGGAGCTTTAGTTTCACTATTTTGTTATCAAATCACGTATACTCCCTGATAACCAGCCTTATGAAATCGTGTAAACACATTGATAAATGAAACAAACATTAAAGACGAGGCGATAACTCGCTATCATTTTTAGATATTGCTAATCAGCTAGAAGGGCCACACAAAACATGTCGGCGAGCCGCAGTTTGCCCACCATTGATCTATTTGTTTTAGTAGTTCTAGTAAGAATCTTGTGATCATTAGTAGCAGTACATTTTGTTTGAGAACTGACCAAATTTGCATCGATTATCATAACTTTTGAGCATAATTAGGTCTATTTAAGCCCAAATTTCAGAATTAATGTGTTTTCATATCAAATGAAGTGCTAGATATAGCACCATTGTACATTACCAATTGCAATACCACTAGCATGGGCATAGCCAGGGGAGCACTTGGGCCCCAAAATATATCATTTCCATAATTTGCCTATTTTACAAAAAAGTCGTACTACAGTTGAGTAAACATGGTGACGTCATCGAAACGCAAGGAATAAAGGTTTGTCCCCTCAGAGTTTTCTAGCAAACTCGGTCCCTGTATCCAGTTGTTCGAACTTTTATGGATTGCATACTAGCAAGCTCTTCGGTTAACTTGAAATCCTCATCAATAACTTTNANTACCTTTTACAAACAATAACACCTCATCAATACCTTTTACAAACAATAACACCTCATCAATACCTTTTACAAACAATAACACCTCATCAATACCTTTCACAAACAATAACACCTCATCAATACCTTTTACAAACAATAACACCTCATCAATACCTTTTACAAACAATAACACCTCATCAATACCTCTCACAAACAATAAAACCTGTGCTCTGCCTGCAATCTGTGTCTTCATCGATAGCCAAGGAAAAATAGAAAACTTGTCTTTTTGTATCAACTGGTCAGTTAACTTAACCGCAATAGCTTCTCTCTGCGGTTTTCGGAGAAAGGCTGACGCTCTGAAACTTTCTAATATCTTCAGGACAAATCAAAGCACCTGCACTCAACAGGCATTTTTTACAAACTCTTCTTTACTGTAACTTTTTCCTGCTGTAGCAATTTTTCTTGATATTTCTTAGAAACTATCTCTAATAGTAGTAACATTTTCATTACGCGGAAGCTTTAAAAAAGTGTTCGGAGTGAAGACTCCTCATCAGACTCTCTGCTTTTATGCTCGTTTCATGCGCATCTCATTCGGCGAAGCTCGGCTGATTCGCGTCAATATGGTGAAATAGATTATGCTCTTTCCTAAATGGAGACACTTTTCGACAAATAAGGAGCAGCATTTTTGCGTTTGAGACGGTAGCTAACTTTGTTGGGTGTTGTGCTGTTTGCATAATCTTCCATAGCGTTTGCTTTTGTTGACAATCGTAACACGATTACGTGCTCGTTTTTCTAGAAAAATAATATGTCCTTTTAAGGACCCTAAAACGTGCCAAAATTTCCTCATTTTGCTGGTCGAGACGGCTGAAAAATGTTTCAAGGCCAAGCAAACCAGGCAAACGAGAGTTGTGGAACTTGACCAAGAATCACGGCTGTGAGTGATAGTGCGATTACGATATGAACGATAACCTTTTCTTGCTCTTTGACATGCATAGTTTTAACACTTTCGATATCGGTTGGTTTGAGAAAAGAAAATGCGCCCGGTATTGGACGATTCGACGCAGGTAATTGAACTGGCAACGGTAGCGAAAAACAAGTCGCAGGGTTGACAAATAAATCATACATCTCATGGCAGCCGTGAGATTAATTGCCGGTGTTGACAACATCCTCACTTGATTTTCAGAAAAAATACGGAGATTATAGTCAAATCAGAGAAATCACATCCAAATTACACGTAAAACCGGTAACAAATCAGGAAAGTTACATAAATTATGGGGTGAAACGACTATCAACCTCCCTGGAAAAAATCTTTCTGTACGCCTTTGCTTCACTTTTATGAAGAAAAGATGCAGCGCGCGATTGCCGTCAAAAAGTTACCTTTTGGGTGATGATAGTGTGCAGACAAACCTTATCAACTCCTTACAATAATATTCTCTAATGGAAGTAACTAAAGTTCTTTCACGCACAGCATTTTTTAGATTTCTAGATCACGTCCCTCTGAAGGGGGCTATTTTTGTGAGGCTTTGTCACAAAGAGGGATAGAGATGAAAATACGGTGAGGTCACAAGGTTTTCAAAGATTTCTCAACCACTACATGCTAAAGGACTGCTTAAAACTTGCAAATAATTAGGAAGTTTAAGTAAACGGTAATCCTGAGAAAGGCACTTCCGTTACGTGAGCTCGCCGGAATTTGAAGTGTTTACGTCAGCAGGTCAGATCAAATACTGCGTAACGCATCCATTCCGCAGCATGTTTGAAGCTTATTCGCTCATAAACTACAGTAACGCAGTTATTGGGTGGTCTTAAACCAGAGCTGCTTAATAACAATCATTTTTGCGTTAAGGTATTTGCAGTGTAAGAAAAATATTTATGAGTGCTGAGTTATGAGCTATAACAGATGAACATCGCCAAAATCGAGCCAGCGGTGATCTGATGCGCTTCGGTGCATACTGACGTCATTGCGAATCACCCAACGCACGCTTTTTCCCTTTTCACTCCCGCTGCTAATTTTCGACACAAAGAAAGGTCTCTCGATGCGGTCAAGCTGTGCTTCTGGCTTTGACAAATTCTTCGCGTCGAGGTTTGTCGTAGCGTATTCCAAAGTCAGATGAAGACTCATCTTCGGTTTGTGTGCACGCCATAGGCTCATTTACTGCCGTCAGGGGTGGCTGCATCTTTCTTACCTGATTTTTATAATTGGCGTTGTAACATCAGTTTTGGTCAGTATTTAATTAGTTTTCATTGGCGGGGATGTCCACATCAGGAAGTGTTCTTCGTCTGAGCGTTGTACAGTGAAATCAAAGTGCAGAGATGTTAGCGCGTATTGTTTTTTACTTGCTGCGCGTCACGAGTGCGAAGATTAATTATTGACAGGTTGTTTATTGCTGCGACTGAAAAAGGCAGCAGCCGACAGTGGCAGAGCGTTTTCGTTCGTGCGTGCATGCTAACGCTGGACATTGTTTTTGCAGCGGTTCTCTTTGTGCTAGCATTTCATAAGCTTACTTTATTACTTGCGTTTAACGGTGTCGGGCGTTTAACGGTGTGGGTAGCAAAGTGCTCGCTTAACGCAATGGGCAATCAGTTGGGTTCTGACAGTGATCAAAGTGGCGAAGACAGCAGCGGTACTGTCCATTTGTCAACTCCAATTGATGTCAGCAGCAGAAGAAACATACCTGCACGAAGCCGACCACGTCATTCTAGACACAGTTATGAACGCAGTTACAAGTCAAGAGTGCAACTTGTGCCAACTTCAGGAAGCCCAAAACCTGTTAGCTCATCGTTACCAAATATGCCGTTTGAAAGACATCTTGTAAGTTTTCATTTAAGTGTGAGCTCAACCTTGTGTGGCATGATGCAATTCTCATTAATCAATCTGTGGTCATGCTTCTACCTATGCCAGGGGTGACGAACCTAGTTGCTATCGCAGGCCACTTTGTCAGTAACTGCTGAGTAAGTGAAGTGGGCTGCACAACTTTTTAGTCATACTATGAAACCAGTTAAAAATGAAAAAATTAGAAGCAGGTCAAACAAAGTTCAAGACTGCTGATCTCGCCTGAATGCTTCGTGGGCCGCACGAAATTCTTTTGCACATGTTTGTCACCTCTGACCTATGCAGATAATATGATGTTCATGCTGATGGTGATGATCACATTGGTGGTTTTCAGTTCAGTTCTGTGAAAAACAGAAATCATTTGCCATTTTATTGATTTCATTACAAAGAGGAAGCTTTTACCTGAAGTATACTTAATGGCAGTGTCTAGGTAGCTGGCAACAGCTATGCAAGGTCAAGTGCTAGGTAGTCGCCAACGGCTCTGCATGGTTAATTGCTAGGTATCGAGCAACATCAAAACCAAAAACTCTAGCATAGTGTACAGTAGGGATATCCCGCTAACAGTGAATATGCCGACAAAAGTGCTCAAAATAGCTTCCAATTAATCCATTTTGCTCAAACTTTGAGCACTTGAGTCAAAGTGAAACAAATCTCCCTTGCCTCTGAATATAGCTATGCAAGCCCAATTGAGCAGTTATGACACTAATGACTTGGTCATGTGACTAAGGGCATGGCTGTATGTTACTTGTACTTGCGGTTAAGGCTTGGGAATTCATAGTTTTAATACATTTAAAGTTGGTTAATAGAAATGTAATGTAAACTTTTAGTTCAAAAAGCAATTAAATCAACTGAAATGAACAAAATGCAATAATTGAAAGCTATATTAGTGTAGTTCAATAACCTATCCAACCCTAAACTTGTATTTACCCTATTATGTAAAACCCTAACCCTAACACTAAACCTGAAACTAAAGCTAAAGTTTGAAAGTTGAAAGTGTAAATGCCTATTTACACTGAAGACGAGCCAGGAGTTGCCAGGCATAATTTGTTTCTTTTGTTACGTTGACGAATTGTGCACCTGGTACAGCTCAGTACAGCAAATGCTGGAAGCAATAAAACAAAAGAAAAGATTGTGCCTGGCAACTCCTGGCTCATTATCAGTGCAGATGGTAAAGCCCTAAACCTGAAATTGCAACCCAAGCACCTTAAGAAAAGTGTATCACAAACACTAGTGTAGTGCAGACATCATCACCACCAACATCATCACTGTATATTAACCCTACTATGATATAAAGTGTGGAACCTGCTTTCTGTTTGTGGTGATTAAACCTTAACCATGGGCTGAATCATGTGGGTGCTGGCTACCTAGCAGTTGACCATGCATAGTAGTTGCAAGCTAGGTAGACACTTCCATATTTAATTGTGNAAAATTTGCAATAGAAAGTGTCTGGCTCCCAAACCAGACTTCNAGGCGCTTGAAGGCGCCGAGAAGCAGTGAGCTGCACCTGGTGAGAACGGTTGGAATGGTCGACTTAACAGTTGACAAGACCCTCT
>JGI24159J19872_10011101_pt1 | contig 11820 bp, 12 predicted proteins | sample Ectturendosymbi4_FD_19872 | JGI IMG/M metagenome (IMG submission 19872) | reverse complement strand
AATATTCACAAGATTGCGATATGGTTATTCTGCTGGTGATTGTTCAATGTGAGTGTCAGCTAAATACAGATAAACAGATTGCGTTAACATGTGTAGAAGTACCAGAAAACAGTGAGGACCTATGAAGATAAATTAATGACCCCACCGGGCAATTTACTTTGTTTGATGAGGTGCTACGGCATAGGCTGATGTTGCAGAAGATAGAGTGCTACATGAAACCTTGGCTTTTTTTATCGGATATGCTTATTGGTACGCCAGTGGTGTATCACTTTGCGATATCAGCTTCCAAATGCGAAACATCACTGTTTGAAACGCAGTTTTCTGCATTTTGAATCGTTTTCGTAGACAGTCAGACAGAAAATGAACGATTGTTGAAAAAACAAACGTCTAGGTTGTTTCTGGAGTTTTTGTGGTTGTGATATCAATATGAATGAATCTAACCTCACCACGGTTAACTTAAAACGTTTTCAGTTTTGAAAAATAAAGAAAATATCTCTCCAACATCAGAAATTTTCCAATATATGCGCTGTGTGCATATGGTTTACACATTGGGCAAAATATTTTCGCTGAAAAGTCTGCTCTGTACTCCATTGGCGTGATCACTGACGACGAAACGGTGACCGCTGATGGTACACGGTTAAAAGTCTGATTCGTGATTCTAATTTGACTTGGCTAAAATGCAACTTCAAGTTTAACCATTATTTGGATTGATCACGGAATTTTTACTGCCTGTATACCAATCCTCACTGCAAAACTAAGAAGCTAAATAACATCAAAAATGATTGACTGAAAATCCACTCCTGCCAACCTAAACTCAGCGCTTTCCAGGTAAACCACCCGAGCCAAGAAGTTAAACTGGGCCTGAAAGCAGTGACGTTATAAACGATGTGTTAAACTCTCAGCAGTAATGTTGGGCAAAAATTTATGAGTAGACTTTTAAGAAATCTTTTTATAGCTCTATTGCGTTGATAGTAATAGACTAGAATAATCTGTAAAATTCTTTTTTCGTAACAATTTTTTTTTATTTACAGTTTATTTTTTAATTGTTTCGCACAAGACAGAATCTTTCTATTATCTTCAAGTCAAATAACGAGCTTCAACTTTGGTCCTGACTAATACCTACGAATCGTTGTCTTTAAGTCAAAATCTGATATTTTGTTTTCCAAAACAGGGAGCCTTGCTGTAGCGTACAGACAACAACACTTTTAAAAATTAGTTCATTTTGCAAGAATTGGTTTTCTCAAAGAGCTTTTCAAACTGGCGATCAAACAGCTGTTTGTACTGATTGAAGAAGAAAACGTGTAGAAAGCAATTTATAAATGTTTAATCTGATTGTTGTGGTAGAGCAGATATCATTTTACAGCACACCGGTGGTGGCTTCTTGCTTAGTCATTTCCAAATAAGGCGCTTGCTCACATTTTTCGAGCGTTGTTTACCAAAAACATTCTATGCGTTAAATTTACCTCACCTCCTCCGTTCGGCGGCGTTGTAAAACAAGATCTGCTGCAGCTTAATATCTCCTGCGAATGAGAAAGATGCACAAACCTGCCTCCCCGCCAAGGTCCGCTTATCCCATCCCCGTTCTTCTCGAAGCGATCATCTTCTCTTGCAGCCACACTTCACTACCCATATGTTACTGAAGAAGATCACCTACTACTACATAACGTCTTCTGCTTTACAACTACGTTTGACTGCGATGCGGGGGCAGCTGCCACTAACTTCTGAGGAAACAACAGCTCTTGGTATTTTCTCGCTACGAAGTTAGTGTTCAGTTCCTGAAACACTGAATGTGATTGCGGTAGACATTCTTCGGTCGATTGTCGAGGAGCACAAAGCCACGTTTAATCCAAACGAAACGAGAGATTTTATTGACGTTTATCTTCATGAACAACAGTTTGGAAACGGAAGAAATCAAGATGAATTTGATGCAAGTATTTTGCTATTTCACGTAGTCATTTTGTGACAGGTCTACTTTCTGCCGGTTGATTTTCGCGTCACTCGTACTAAATTTTTGAAGAAATTTTTTGAAGACTGATAAATTTCGTGCTCGGCATGCGGGAAAATTAGCTTTGTTCGATGCAGCAGATTNCAGCCTCTGATAATTACATACCGCATGGGCTGTGTTGATGGGACTTTTTATTATTACNGCTTTCGCGGCGATTCCTGCTGAGTTCCAAGCTGCATATCTGCAGTTGGTTATAATCAGTACACATAGTGGAAGTTCCAAACGTTGTTTTAAGGCAAAGGTACATCTGGCAAAAGTAGATTACCTGCGACAAAGAAGCTACAACTTTTAAGCGTAAACTAAAATGCGCGAGTTAATTTTTACGACGTTTTGGTGTGAAAACAAAAAAGTGATTTACTTGCAAGCAGGCAAGAAGGAAAATTCACCTAGAAAGTTTTCTGTTTTGGNATGCATATAAAAACGGTTCCTTTTGTTTTTANAACTCTAGCTTTTCTTTCAAAACTTATTTCAATATTACAACCAACACAATGCGCACAGTTATAATCCTAAAAAAANGAACTGATTTCTATGGGCTCCATTTTCATGGAAATATTTTGTTTTATTATTGAAATGTTTTAAAGGAAAAAATGAAATGACGAAAATGTTTCAAACGTTTTCAGTTTTGTAATGGAATCACAGAAATTGTCAGTCGGCATTGCATTCAGTGGCGGAACAAACGGGAGGGGAGGAAGCAAATCGTCCCCTGGGAAGCTAAATGTAAAAACCAGCCCCCTACTTAGCTTATAATTTGGTATTCGGTATGCTTTTGGTTTTCGATAAGTTGTTTTTTTTTTTGCTTTTTTGCGATTTTCGTTTTTTTCCGGCGATTTCGGGTTTTGGTTTAGAAATCCACATCCGGATACATTTTCGTTTCTTTTTTTTTCTTCTGAGTATTGCCAAGTGGGCCTCCTACTGTGTGGCCAGTGAGCCCCTTCCAGCTAAATTTTCCCCATGAGTGGAACATCTGTAGTAACGGTACTGATTGCATTGTGTGTTCTTTGTTTCCGGTGGTATGGAGCCCTTCTACCGCTAATCCAGAAAAGCATTTTTGTCTACTCGGAAAATTTGCTTGTTACGAAAAATATTTTCTGTTATCTTTTTCAAGTTTTGCGCAGCGGTTTTGATTTAAGGCGTTTTTCACTATTTTTGTCCTTGTACGAACCTCAAGTTAGATTATAAAAAGGTTCGGAACTTAATTGACGCTCTTTCCACAGGATGAGGAGCTTGTAGTTGTGCTTCATGATTTGTTCATTGCCGGTTACCAAACGACAAAAAATGCCTTGGTGACCGCTGTTGCTGTGTTGTTGAACTACCCAGAATATCAAAGCCTCTTAAGTGAAGAGATCGACCAAGCGATTGGTGGGTAAAAAGTCATTGATTTATTGCTGGTATTTCCCCAGAAAATAATCAGCGGTTAGAAACTCTTACAGTTAAATTTTATTGATAAAAAAACACGTGAAACCTGTCGTTGCTCTGTGCAAACCTTGTGATTGGGCAATATCTCTTTTCGAAAGCCCTGCTCTTGTTCGGAAACTTAAAGCTGATCAGTTTTGTTGGCGCACCATGTCCTCCGCAGCAGCTGACAAACCCAACAGTACGCCATTCGTTGTGCTTCCGCTGGGTTTTCCACTGAGTAGTGAAATATTTGTTTTCTCGAGTGTTTATGCAGTGAATGTTTCTTGGTGCAACGAGTGTTCGTTCCCTCAAAAACTCGTTTCATCATGTTGTTCTGTCGTGGTATCGCGTTTCTATCTTTAGCCAAATTGTTCATGCGTTTGTTGGCGTCTGAACTGGTGACATCAGATAGTATCCACGTGCCGTTCGCTTAACGCGGCGGAGTTAATCTGATAAATTCTAGAAATTATTTGATAACTGGATGCTGCATGAGTTTTATTCAGAATCATAGGCGTAACCACGGGGTCCATGGCCCCCCGAAATTTTAGTAGATCTTGTCATTTTCTGCTTTGAGAGGCGGCGTCCTAAACAAAATACTGTTGCTCGCTTAGAGTCAAAATATTAGCCCCAAAAATTTTGGGCTGGCTACGGCACTGTTCAGAATACCTAGTGGCAGATGCTGTATTCACTCTGTACGTAACAATTGTCAGCTGCGTGATGTGGCTTTTATGATACGATTTTTCATTTTATTTCGAAGGCCAGGAAAGGCCTTCATATTCCTACAGAAGCAAGCTCCCGTTAAACAACGCTTTCATACAAGAACTGCTGAGGTTTCATCAGCCCGCCCCTCTTGCCATACATATGTCAACTAGCTCGATTGATGTCGGAGGCCTAGTTATTCCTGCTGGAACTGAGGTGAGCCAACTTGGCGATTGATGACCAAAAAGATTTGTGGAGAATAAGTGTATCTCTGTTAAAATTTGCAAATATTCACCAGCGCCTAAACGAAAACGACTCGCTATACACTTGTTTGTTAGCGAGGTCTTTTTCCGTCTATTTTCTAGAAGCACTGTAGTTGGTGTGAAATTTCTTAAGTGCACGAAATTTCAAAAAAGTTATTATTGCCCGGTGTTACTTTAAAACTATCGATGTTCCATTATATCCTTCACAGATTTGTTTGAGCCATATAACCTTTTCGAGCTATCCGATGTTGTAGTCCCGAATGGTACATTTAGAGCACACGATCATCACACTTGTTGCTACGGCCTGGCTGCTGTGATGCAGTGCTGACGACCAGTGTAATGCACTTGTTGCTTTGCATCTTTGTGCTGAGGTCAAGGGCAAGGATCGACATCGTTGCGACGTTTTCAAACGCACGTGCGGTCGCGCGTGACCGATATCGTAAAAATACGTTCCACTCGCCTTTCACCGAACAAACTGTGATGTTGATAAAACACTTGTTTGACTGCCGTCATTCTTTCAGCTCGTGGCCAACCTGTGGGGGGCAAACCACGACCCGGAAACCTGGCCTGAGCCCCATAAGTTCGACTTGTATCGTCACATCAACCAAGCAGGAGACTTCGTTCACTCGGCCAAAGTCGTTACGTTTTCTCTCGGACCGCGTTCTTGTCTTGGGGAGAGTCTGACCCGCCACGAGATCTTCCTGCTTCTCGTCAACCTCGTACGGAGCTTTCGGTTTCGCGCCGCTGCCGGTTGCCGTGCTCCGGATTTGGACGACCTGCTGGGGGTGATTGTGCGCCGCGTTAAGCCGTTTCAGGTGATTGTCGAAGAAAGGCAAAGCTGAGGAAGGCGCGAAGCCAATTGCCACCGTCTGCGCGCAATCGCTTTCCGCTGTGCATCTCAGATCGGCACAACGCATTCGCCTCGCTGCGGTCCTGCTGGTCGATGCTAGCCTGTGGCGTGCTTCGCTCATTCGCTGTTGAATGTATTTAAAACATTTCATGAAGCATTTTCAAACGCTGAGTCGCAAACTGGTCGTCTTTACTGTCTGCTTGTCGCAGATTAACTGTCGACGAAAACCTTAGTTTCAAACTGATCGAACGTTTACATACTGCGTGTTGGATAACAGTTTGCCTGCCCACGAAATGGTGACTACATTTTTTCGATTGCTTCGGGTTTGTTCGTCAAGACTCTTCAACTGTTTTGCTCAACCTCTTTTTTTTGTATTTTGTTTTCTTGACAAATTTATTTGTATAAAGAATGGAAAACAAAACTGTCTAAAAATTGAACCAATGCGATAATGCATTCCATGATCCACGAATTCTGTGATTCTCTTCATCATCGTCCGTGCACTTACACAGGGATTATTTAAGGTGTTTTAGGGACCCGGCATTGAAAANCGGGTCCCAAGAATCAGAGAAAATAAAAATAAAAAATTTTAAGAAAAAGAAAATATAGATCATCATCANGAGAAAGAAAATACAGATCATCATCATCATGGTCGAACGATGGCGCTCAAAACACCTCTAATTATATGAAATTTAGTCGGAAATTTTTCAGGTCCCTACAGGTTCACACCGGGCACCTAACACTTTGTTAAAAAAAGAACCTGCACTTACACAACTTTGTGTTTCCACCAACGTTATTCAAGTTTCTATCAGCATCTTTTTTATTGAAAAACTTCATTGATTTCACGTGTGGTATGGACAAAATATTTTGTAGCGCTATTATAGGTATTGCACTTTCGTAGTACCCATTAGCATAAGTCATTGCGGTAGAGTAGTATCACGAATTCAGCTTCAACCGCATCCTGTAATATTTTGAATATAAGTGATTGTTTTCTAGTTTGTTTCCGAACTCACAAGTGCTTTTTATTAGGTGTTTTACCCGTTTGCAAAGTTGTTTTTTTTCGCTCTGGTGTATGTGCTTGCCTGATAGAAAAAGCACCGTTATTTTGTGCGCCTAAGCTCATCATTTGCAGTGACCTGACCAGCGCATGCCTCAGTTGAAAGATGCGAAGGATTACCTTGAAGTGGTCTGAAGTTCATTTAAAGTATATCTCCAGTCACGTTGCTACGGGGGGCTTCGGTGGGTTCAGTTCCCTCAAAGAAAGCTTCCAGCCCTCAAATTGAAATATGAAAAACTTTAATCAGTGGAGTTTTTGTCTAACTTTGGAATGTCAAGCCCCCCTGCACAGACGTGAAGTCCCCCTATTGAAGACTTTCTGGCAACGGTTCTGGGTATCACAATAGCACTTCTGGTGATTTTAAATCTCCAATTATAACATGGTTTCTTGTTTCTCTTCGCACTTCGCCGCTTTGGTCGACGCTAAACGTAATTTCAAGCCAGTTTCGCCCTTGCCAACGTGAGTGCTTAAACGCCTTATTGCAATTGCAACGGACACAGCAATGAAAGAAAACACAATGTAGACGCAGCAGCGCACTTGAAACATTTTCTTTCAAAATACATGGAAATTGTTTCACGCTATTTCCCACGCCAGCTGTAACAGTTCTTTGTGTTGGACATTCAACAACTTTCTCGATGTCAGTAAGATAAAGGCGCTCTTTTTCTGTGCAACATTGACAAGGAACACAAACCTTATATCCCGCTACTTCTTCCATTGTATTTATTCCAAGAAGTTTGAATACGTTTGTGGCTTATTCATCGCTGGTTGATAAATGACAATAGCAAAATAAACTTGGACAAATTTGAATCTTTGGTAAGTTGTATCACAAAAAATTACCGCAAAGTTTTGGAAAAGTGTGAATGAATGAAACATTAGACGTCGAAACCACGAAGCGTGCTAGATGCGTTATTTGCCATCTCGCGGTTTATGAAATGAATTTTGCCAATATTGACAAAAAGCTGTTTTCGGAAACTTTCAATATCATTTGATTTACATTTGTGTTTTTTGTGGTTTTACTTCTTACACGTAGAACTTGCCTTAAAAATTGTTGCAAGTAATTAAACCACGAGTGACTTCGACGATACTATACATCAAAACATACTGGAATCATGTTCAATTAAAGCCTACCAACGGGCAACGGTTGCATGAATAACTACTAGTTGAAATCTTTGTAAGCAGTTTCAGTGACACCTTTACAACGACCGCAGCAATCGGTGTGTCAGCAAAGATCTGAAGGGAACCTCGTGCAACAAAATCGTTTCACATTAGAACAGGGATGAGGTAAATTTTAAGTCGTCAACATTTGAGCAGGCCCGTCGCCAGGATGTAGCAGCAGGGGGGGCAAGAACCAAAAAGAGGGGCCAAAAACCAGAAGGGGGGCCACAATTTTAAAATACAGTATTGGATGTATGCAGCAACCGGGGAGCCAAACGTGAAATGGGGGAGCACCGATTTCAAATGGGGGGGCCGGGCGCCACTGGCCCCCCGCCGGCGACGGCCCTGCATTTGTTGGCATTATAAACCTGAGGAAAACAAACGAGTCCAATCTTTTGCGTTTCGTTGGAGACCGTCGTGTCTTTGCTGTATGTCTGAATGAAAAGAAATTAATGAATTGAACTGCATACTTGGCACTTCGCGATTCTGCAAACGTTCACCTACATTTCGGATGATAAGTCGAAATGCCCGCCCTCTCGATGAAACTCCTTTTGGCATCGCCTAATTTTCATCTCTGCAACAGGCAATAGTTATTGGCAACAAATTTGTTTTTCCACCAATAACACATATTAAAAAATATAGAACAATGCAGCAAGTGTTACAAATCTTGATAGAACAACCAACAGTAACAGAGTAAGAAAACCAGCTCGCGTGAACGAGTGCAGAGAAGATGCGCCTGAACATGTGGTTGCCTGAGGTGGCGGGTCTGACGTTGAGTTGGCGCATAATTTCTTGATGCAATGGTTGGACGCATCCGCCGGACAGTTGGTGCAGTTTCCACCTTGCTCGTAAGGCTTCAACCCGACAACGTTGCCAGGCGGGCCGTACTGGCAGACCACCAATATCGCAATGTCCCACACGCTGCCGCCGGGAACGGGCACGTTGTTGCAGAGCGTTGCGCCGCAACCCACAGCGTAGCTTTGGGCCCAGACGACCTGAGTGTAGTGGCCGCACACGCCTGAGCACCGGTTTGTGTAGAGGTCGTACATCCGTTTTTCGTCGTCCCAATCGATAACGGACTGGTTCATCGCCCGGCTTGGCGTTGTGCTGCTGCCGCCCCGCATCCACAGGTTTTCCCCCACTGACCCAAACTTGGAAGTACGCAAACCGAAACTATGAGCGAACCTGCACTTTCGGGAATATACTTCAGAGTTCTTTGCAAGTTCCTCGTCCCAGACCATTTTCATCATGTTGGTCGCCGAGGGAACCACGATAGTCCTCGCCTTGTTGTGCGCATCAAGGGCAACTTTTTTTTCAGCAGCTGTGAGACAAGTTGGATTTCTGATTGACGAGCGTTTCGAACGCGATTTCGCAACGCCTTTCAAACCCGGCCAGCTGTATCCCGAAATTAAACTTTGGCAAAAGAAAAAGTAAAGCAATAAAGTCTTTGTCCGGAGCTTGAGTTTGCTCATGACAGGCTCGTCAGAATTCTCAGTTAAATTTGACCGTTTTCGGCAGTTAAAAACCAAACGCCGGTATGATCTGTTTTTCTCGGTTACTTCAACACAACGTTTTTTATTGGAACAAGTATCGGCATCTGTTGGTAACTGAATAACTTGGTTGCAGATCCAAGCTTTGTAAACTAAATTTGTGCAGCTAATCCTGTTCTGAAACACACCTGAAGTTTAGACAACTCATAAAGGGGAATACAGTACTTGTGTAAACAGCACACTTTCCAAGTAAAACAACAACAGTTTTAATCGCTTTTAATTAGGGTTTAAAGAAAAGTGAGCAAATGAGGATAAAATCAAAAACTTGTATTTCACCATTCGATTGTCGCCCAACCAATGAACCAAGGTTCTTGTTGTTTTAACCTTTGTATTAAGTTCATCCGTGTAATAACTCGAAAGAGTTTCTCTTTATGAGTTCATCGAGTAATGCCTCGTTATAATATGTTCCTGACACATACCTTCTGCACGCTTTTTGCAAAAATACGTTCACTCTGGTAGTTTGTGAACCAACAATGTCGTCCATTTTGGTGCGTCAATACTCGTGGATCTCCATTCGCAAAAAAACATTTTCTACAATTTTTGTTTATATTTATATATATACAACTTATGGGTCGGACAGATTTATCGAAGTTGCCAAACCTAATGCTGCAGGTTTTTAAATCTACGAAACTCAACACAACAGAACGGTGCAACGGCCAATCAACACAGACAACCTTTACACATGGTTGTAGTGCTAAAAAACGAGGTGTGGGAACGGCGTTCCCACACCAAATAAAAATGAAGACTGCACTAAATAGTTCGAATGAAGTGAGCATTGGCCTACAGGAATTTCCACACTGGATCTTCCTGTTTCACAGTGTTTTTTTTTCACGAGCAGTGCGAATTAGTGCAAAAAGGTGCGGACGCCGTTCCTATGCGTTACCTCTGCCTTTACAATGTATCAGTGCAAACCCCACTGCACCCCTGCCTTTACAATGTATCAGTGCAAACTACTACAGTAAATCTGCGTTCGCAGACAAGTATATATCTGCACGATATACAGCATTTGTCAAAACTTGTAAATCTGGGTCTGTATGTCAGTCTATCCAAATCCTTGACTCAAAGTGCGTAGATTGGTGCAACACAATGAGGATGGTTTGTAAATCTACTCACATACATAAATCTACCCTTCGTTTGGGCGAAGATCCAACCCTAGATCGTTAAACCAGGGTGGAGTCAACCCAGCCACGTGAGGTGACCATGTGGTTCAAACTTAAGCAAGCGCAGGGCCGTCCTCCACGCTTCAGTAGCTGGCGACAGTGGCGGATCCGGGGGGGCAGTTTGGGGCAACTGTCCCGCAAAACCTCTGTGGCGCCCCTTTGCCATAAATGCGCCCTTTTTTGGTGCCATGGAAGTAGAAACAGATTTTAAAATACTCTGAAATAAACAATGAGTTTTGCTTAGTTAAACGTCAGGGTTTACGTGCCGGACTTTGCCCAACCTCTTAACGAATAGCGTGAACGATGCTATTGTTTCGTAATGGTTCGACTGTTTCGTAATTTCTTTGCCGCGTGAGAACTGCCCAGCCTTCACAAACGCAGTTACGTTCGCATTTCTCGACTTGCTGCTGTGCTGTACGAAAATGGTCTGTTTTTTTACAAGTTTATTTTTTAAAGCTTGATGACCGCCTTGAACAGAAAAGGAAAGGCAGCAGTAAAAATAGGAATGCAATATGGAAGACTTATTACTGACTCAAGATTTTACAAGCCTCCAACATGAAAACGAAAAAACAGTTTCAGGGCTATTGCCAGTGCAGTTCGTGAGTCCGCAGTTTGTCTGCATCGTAGTTTTGCAATGTAAAAGTGAGTGGATGGGTTTCTTTACGGAACTAATCTCCAGATTGACAGGGGCGTAACGAGGTTAGATGGCGCCCGGGGCAAGATGCAAGTTTGGCGCCCCCATATTTTCGAACCTGAGGTCTTCCGGAAAAAAATGTACTGTATTGAAGAATGTACCTATGACATTATTGGAATTTTTTGGCGTTCTCAAAGTATTTCAGCGCCCCCAGAGTGATTCGGTGCCCGGGTAATTGTGCCCCTTTGTTACGCCCCTGCTGATTGAACCATAATGCAGCGTGTAAAAAGCTACAGATGTTTACGTTAGCAAACAACTTGCCTCTATGTAACAAAAATTTCATTAAACGTGCTCGATTAGCTCAAGGAATTATGACCTACTAACTATGCAATTGTGCAACTCCTCACTTCGTACACACGGACAACGCAGAGGAGTATTGAACTACTGCTAGGGGCGTAACGAAGTTAGATGGTGCCCAAGGCAAGATGCAAGTTTGGCGCCCCCATGAACCTGAGGTCTTCCGGAAGGAAATGTACTGTATTGAAGAAGGTATGTGTGACATTGTTGGGATTTTTTGGCCCCCCGCAATCATTCGGCGCCCCCAGAGTTATATGGCACCCGGGTAATTGCGCACCCTTGCTCCTTCGTTACGCCCCTGCCGATTGAACAATAATGCAGCGTGTAAAAAGCTAGATGTTTACGTTAGCAAACAACTTACCGCTATGTGACAAAAATGCATTAAACGTGCTCGATGAGCTCAAAGAATTATGACCTACGTAACAATGCAGTTGTGCAACTCCTCACTACATGGACAGCGCAGAGGANCATTGAATAACTGTTAGGGGTGCAACGAAGTTTGATGGCGCCCGAGGCAANAAGCAAATATGGCGCCCCTATGTTCGAACCTGAGGCCTTTCGGAAGCAAATGTACTGCACTGAAGTTCACACAACCTGTACTTAATGGGGCACCTGACTAGATAACCTCTGTGTTTTTTCGGTGCCCCGGCGTTTTTTCTGTTTTATCGAGTATACCTAGCAAAATTAATTCAGTACCG
>JGI24159J19872_10011098_pt1 | contig 11822 bp, 9 predicted proteins | sample Ectturendosymbi4_FD_19872 | JGI IMG/M metagenome (IMG submission 19872) | reverse complement strand
GCATTTTTTCAGGGTGAGGCCAAGAGTGAGGAAATTTTATTTTACCAGTCCGAAAACAAGAGAACAACAATTGTTACATGGAAAATACAAAATTCAAAATCCAAGGAGTTGAAAGTCCCCCTCTGCCCCCCTCCGACGTCCATGCGTGATTGCATGGGGCCTTGCCCCGGCAGTGACTCAAAAGTTTGGGACGAGAAACGCTGCTGCGAAATGACATTCAGTTGAAAGTCGACGACGCGCGCGTTGGAACGGTCGCACTTTTGTAATGAGAAGACTTTTACCTGTAAAAGCCTAAATGGATGGATAAGTGACACGGGGAAACACTGTTTTATGACATTTGGTAATACGGCCAAGCGAGCTTGCTGCCACATTATGAGTTGTTGCCTTCGCTTTCATTTCAAATTTTACGTTCCATACAAACAGTAAAAATATGGAAGAAAAATATGGAAAAATGGAAGAAATTGTTTGTTATTCTCTGGCAAATGCAGAAGTTCTGTGGTTGAGAGCTCTTGCTGTCGTTTCAAGAAAAATCGTTACTTCTGTTTTTTCAATTCTATTGTCAGATCTATTTACATTAGGTACAGCAAACCGAACAGATGATATGTACAAAAATAATAATTACCACAGAGTGGCCAAACGAAAACACATAACATTTTTCAACACGATCCACGTTTGCGAAAAAAGACAACAACGCATGTAAATGTACCAAGCGCTTCAGCGTTGGTAGCAACATGCTGAGGATGGCGTTTTTGTTGGAATACGAGGCGCTACGGCAAAAGCACTAATTTCCCACTAATGATCTGAAAAATATATCTTCCACACTGAACGGCGATGTAACGTGATCGTCACTGATTGGCAGAGTATTTACAAACACAACTGCAGGGCCGAGCGACCGTATCCACGCTCAGTCTGCCCGAAAGAAGCATCTACTAAGAGGTGAAGCGCTGTGTGTAGGGTCATTTGTCTGCGTCTTGACGTTTGGGTCAAAAACAGGGCGGAGGTCACTGAAAAAATGGCCTTTGCAGAGGCGGGCTTCTCTCAAAGAAGGTGGTCGTTCGTAGAAAAAAGATTCGTAAAAAGAGAGTCAAGCTCAAGAGCGTCTTTGAGCAGCGAAGCTCTACAGACTGACCAGTCTTTTGCGCGTCATTCCCATCAAAGAAGACATCTTTGAGTCATTGCAGATCTCTCGTGGCATCGTGCGCGAATCGAAGAAAAAAAGGGAGCTGTCAACATTCCATGCCGTCGAGCCCCGAGTAAGCGAAAAATGCTTTTAGGCATTACGTTCAATTTCACGGTGAGAACGCGCACTGCCATTAAACAAGACGGTGCATGACTCACTGGCCCTCAGGCTGAACCGGGACCAACTGCCGATGCGCGTTAATAAAGGAGAATGCCTCATTTCTCAACTTGTCTCCCCGCACGTTGCATCGCACTTGGAAACGACGCAGTTGCATTGTCTTATCGCTCTCGCGTTTGTCACGTTTCCAGGGTTCCTATGCAATTTTCCAGACTTAATTTTTCCGAATGACATACCCGGGTCGAAAACAGGTACTACAATAGTTAAAACACGATGAAAGTAAAACGATCAATCTTACCAAAAATGTTAGAATAAAATATCAGAATGCTTGTCGAAAGATCGAGTCTGGAAAATTATTTCATTTTTCCATACTAACAGACGAATATTTTAATTCATTTTCCAGACTTTTCCAGTCTGGAAAATGACCAAAATATGTCCATACTTTTTACGACTGCGTGTAAGAATCCTGCGTTTCTACGCGACAGAAAAAAGCCGGTTTCAAAAAAGCCCCGAATAAAAACCATCGCGCACGGTCAACCTGCCTTTATTCCCTTTGACAAGTTGTATATCGATGAAGTGTTCTTCCGAGGACAAGTGTTCCTCTTCCGCGAAGTCCTTCGGGTCGACGTGCGGTGGTTCGGCCAGTCTTCTTATTCCCAGCCTGGACGAGCGAAAAAGCGACACGATGACGGCCTCGGACTCGGACGTTTCGCAGTGTTCCTACCCTATGGTTGAGTCGTGTCGTGTGTCGTGCGAGCGACGCCAACAACAACTGTCGTCGCCCAAAATAGATCTTTCAGGAACAAGGTCTGCCGTGGCGAAGCAGGAAAAAAGGCGAAGCCACGCGATGCTTGTTAGAAAGAACGACACACTGGGAACGAACGGGCCGCGAGAAGTCAGGTAGATCGACAAAATTGAATCAAACAGATCGACGCTGCTTCGTTTATGACAGAGGTTTCAAAAAATTTCAGTGGATTTTGATATTTCACTCAGCTTTTTTATCATAAGAAATTTTAGGGGTACATGCTCAACTGTCGATATGCTGAAGGAGCACATGGTCAGACAAAAGGTTGAGAACCTCTGGTTTAAGTGAAAACCAAGATATTTTCATTATCTGGTCTCTCTGAGAAAAGTAATCTTTCGAACAGGAAAGTTTTCATCAAAGTCGATTTTTATTTTCACGATATCTTCTTGAAAGNACTTACGCACTTCACCGAATAAAAACGCANTTTTCTCAGAAAACCTTTCAGCTTTTTATTTTGGAACAGCATACTCACACAACGGTTGGATCAGCTAGNTTCAGCGCATTCACCGCATCTCCGTGAAGCACGTTGCTCGTGTCGAATCCATTGACAGAAACGATGGCGTCGTTGGCTCTGTACGGAGGGCATACTGATACAAACTTACAGCATTTTGAATTAAATTACGTTTTCAGAGTTGCGCGTTTCAAAAACTGGAACAAAATCTCATTCGAACGCACGTGTCACGTGACGCTCGACAGCACTGGTTCTAAATTTTCACGAAAAGGCTCGCGCGCACGTGCAACACCGGTTGCGCGGAGGGCAAGTCTTGCAAGAACAGATTTTCTTTGCAAAAAAGACGGGAGTGCGTTTTGGAAAATACAGCGCTTCGAGAAGTTTTTGACAAACAGCACACAAAATGACATTGATTCGGCAACTGGCTCAAGCTTTCGGTCAAGAGGAAAAAAATACAATAACCTTTGTCTGGTAACAAGGATAACATCCTTGAATACAGAGGGACCAGGTGGTATTTCTTTACCACATGATGACAGCAGTTAGTGGTTTAACAACGACTTTCGTGGACGGAGAGGAGGCGAGTTGGATATTGGAGGCGATTTGTTTTCTTATTGCGCAAGAATGCAATGAACTTTGGTAAATAGCGGAATAGGGGTTTGAGGAAATAAAAACAATCCCAATGTAGTACACCTACGGNAAAGACTGACGGCCTACACGAGGCGAGCAAATGCTGCGCAAAANTGTTCGGGTAAACATACTCGTAAAATAACACTTGTCGNTATACCACTTTCGAGTTCCTGGAGAAAACCCTTTAATCACAAAGTAAACAACATCGTGATCTACTTTGACAAGGCGTGACCACAGCTTGTCGTGGTCCGTTCTCAACTGATAATACTATTAAGGGCGAAACGTTGGCCGCCTAGAGATTGAATAGGTGCACAGGACGAGGGCTAAGCTTTAATTCAGTTTGCTTTTCGCTCAATATTGTTTCACAACAACTCCGGTTTCGATGCTGCTAAGAGCGAGCAGTCGGTGTTTCACTGATGTTGGCCTGCCAGTCGATGCCCAGCGACTAATCAAATATTGTTTGAGCCACTTGCATTTGACGAATGCCGAAAACGCCTCCATCATGTGTATGGCACACTTGTATACCCTCGTTACTTTCTCAAAAATGTCAGCTTTGACTTGGGTACTATTCGTGTGTTGATCTGTTATTTTGGTTGATAACCATTCACCCGTTAAGGGCACTAGCGCATTTCAAATCCTATTTTGCTGCGCAAAGGTAGATTTGCTGTTGTGCAAACCAAACCAGTGCTCTCAAAGCACTAAAGCTTAGCCCTCGTCCTATGCTGAGCACCAGTCGCCAAAACGTACAAGAAGCACGCGGCACCAAGCCAACCAACAATCACTGCTTTAAAAAAACACAAGAATCTCAAAGACCAAAGTGTTAACAGCAGTATGACGTCATACAGTCGTCACTCACACAGCTGTTTTCACCACGTTCGCAATTTCTAGACGACATGCTCAACTGTAATGTTCCGTGGTATATACAGTAGTTCAGGCGCATTTTAATTGATTATGATTAATTTGAACCGAGCAGCAGCTGCGTCACCGACCTTAATCGTCCGTCGCGCTCAGCGGCGCCGCCGGGGATGATTTTGGTGATGTAGATGCTGACGTCGTTGTCGTCCAGGGGGTTATCCCGTCCTCCCGCAATGGAAAAGCCCAGACCGGCATTTCCCTNGGCAAAAACAAGATTTCAACGTCAGTGCGAAATTGCTGCCAGATGATAACAGTGCAAGAATGGCGCGGCACAGGTCTGGCCGCTGCAGTGTTCGACGCTCACGAAGCGCGGAAAAGCAAGTCGCAAATCGCGTCTGGCGCGGCTCGACTCGAAAAGCCGTTGACTCAAAACGCACGGATTTTGCCAACGTCACCCAACCACAGCGTGGCCGTGAATAAGCTCGTTACTCGATCACTGCATCCAGAGCTTGGAAAAATCGTGCGCGACAAACCATGATTTTCAGAGAGTAGCGGATTACGGGCAGGTTGGTAACTGAACGAAAGCGTAAGTGTCAACAATAGTGATGCGTACCATCGACGGAACTCATTTAACATAATAACAAACGCTAAGCGAGCACTCATTCTTCTTGCAAAAGGGATCATCACTTTAAAAGGTTTTCCTTTCCACCAGCAATTATGTTTGGCTCATCTTTTAACGCGTGTTGCTGATCACTGAACGACCGTTGGAAACGTACCTTGAAACATTAGTTACAACAAAACACTACAGTCCATTTTCTGTTGTTTCCGCACATAATACTGCAGAAGTAGCGGCCTTCTTTCTAAATCCTCTAGTAGCTCAACATCAGAAGTTAAACAGTTTGCAACAAAAAGTCAGCAATGGCTAATGTGAATAAACCTCAGGGCCTTCCTACTGCATTGCAGAGGCAGACATTGATGTGACGCTATCTCCAAAAGCGATCTTACCTTTTCCAGCACGATCTTGTCGAATGAATACAACGGCATCTGTCGATTAACCTGCACCGCAAAAAATCGATTAACAGTAACAGTCAGCAGGTGTGAACAATGAAAAATTTTCTGCAGCGGCAAGAAAAACAACTAGAAGGAACAACTTCCAAAGAAGATAGATAGTAACCAAAGGGACTAGCAACAAGTAAATCCAATGAAACAACTACGAAATTGGAAATTGGGTTTTTATTTCCAAAATATCGAAGTACAGGTTGCTCTGAACACACAGCTTAAAAGTTTTTCCAAGTCCAGTGAAATTCCAACCCACCACGGTTTATTCAGCGTTATGGCGCCGAGAAAATAATAAAGAATTAGTTGTCACGCAGATCAGCCCAAGTTAACGTAACCAGTTGCTAGGCCCGTAGCCTCAGCACCAAATCTTTGCAAACGAACCTACAACGAGCAGGTCAAGCGGCCTGTTTCAAGATACTCCACAGAACGCAGCAGGAAACGGTTGGACTACGGCTGCAGCTGCATACTATGGTTCAATAAATTCGACCTTCTGCTGCTGTTTTGGTGAATACACAAAATGCCACTCTTTCTCACGCAAGTGGCCCGTGCACTTACGTCGTAAGTCTCTCCAGCCGATGGCAAAGGCTGTTGATATTGCGTTGTCGATTCACGTTCTCGATTACTCGAACGACTCTGCGTCCTGGACGCGCTTGTTCTCGGTTGAATTTCCTCCATGTCGTAACGAGATTTCTGCGAAGTGGTCACAATTCTGTAAGGCCAAGACCCGCGATTCCCCAAAATTCACGATACAAGAATTCGCAAGACGGACTTGGAGGTTGACCTGAGATAATAACAATTATTCAGAAACCACCATTTACTCCCAACTCGTTTGGTTTATTTACATTTACAGTTGACGAATACAGACCGAAGCATCTGACAACGGCACACTTAGAAAGCATAACTTTTTAAGGACCCTGCAATAGGCCAGTGGTAGAACGCCCGCCTGTCGGTCAAAGATCGTCTGGTCCAACCACGGCCGCTGATTGAATCGTAGCGTTTAATGTGCAAGAGCGTCAACTCCGGCAAGGCGCACATGTAGATTCTAGACTTTGGCCAGGAGCTACTTGCCATGACTCAAAATAGCACACAAGAAACAGAAAAATCTTAAAACTTGTGAGTGATTTTCAAGCACTTCCTGAATGGAAACTAGTTTCCCAAAATCACAAAAACTACATAGATTCGAGCTCATGTCGTAATAAAATGAGTTGTGGTAAAATATACTGAAAACTAGAAGGAGTATATTGTGCTCACAACGGATCAGCAAGAGCAAGCGATTTCATGTTCTGAGTGAAGAAAACGAACCACGTGCTCCAGTGGCCATGTCAGTGTAAGTGGAAAAGACACATCGTGCAGCACACGTACCGACAGAAGAACCGAGGTCATGCAGACCGGTATGCGACAAAAGTATATTTGGCCGAGAAACAATTTATCGATAATGCAGCGAACCACACCAGCTAAAGCGCGTCAACCGGTCGGCGAAACAAACGACATTGAACAGCGCTGCTGAGGCAAGAAAATGAATTATTCATCACGTCACAAGCACACACTCGCATGCTATTCTAATCGTTCGTGATAAGGAACTACTGCGCAGGGCCGAAATAAACTTTATGTTATACTCCGAAAAAAATGTTACATTCGCGATGATGTGCGAAAAGGAGCCGAAAAAAAAACAACTTCAAAGCAGGGACTCGTTGTTGGTCGCATCAAACAGCAATCGCACCAGTTAAAGTAAAAATCACGTTTATGACGTTTTAGGTATTCTTCCCTGTCAATTTTATTAATTCACTGACTATTACTCCGCATACTGTGAGAAGTAGCAACTACAGTACATCCATACACTGAAGATGCAAACACTACAAGCATCTCTAACACGCAATTCCCGCACATCACCAAACAATCGTTTGTCCTGAACATCACCAAGATAGTAAGCATACCAAGTGAAGTAGGGTTTAGGTGGAATCTGCCTGCCATGCTGTGCTTTCATAACTCTGCGAGAATTCTGACTGCACGTATCAACATTCCAGCGACAAAGTACCACATAGGCAAAGCAGTCAAAGCTTCCCACAAGGACAAAGCAGCCAAACCTCCCCACAAGGGCAAGCAGCCAAAGAGTAAGCATACCATTTAGCAAAGTCGGGGCTAAATTTCGGTTACGCAAGCTCTAGACGACATCTTGCACTTTGCCTTGTCGGTCTGCACTCTGCTTCCACGGTCAGCATACCGTTGACCAGTCCAATTAATTTTTGCAACTTCTACCGGACAAGGACGAACTGCTTCACTAAAACCAACGCAATTAAACCAATCACCAGGTCTCTAAACGCATGAAGCACGTCAAGTTTCATTCATTAACTCACTGCCTCGGGAAGTAACTGACTTTACTGTTGACTGGCAAAGCGATATTATAGTCACAATACACAAGCTCAAAACTTCCGCTCAGTTGTTTCAAAATAATGCGGTAACTCAGATTGCTGGAACCGGCCATATCGTCGCTCTTAGAAGTTTTGTCGGAACATGAAGGAGAGCATAACTGCTCGCACAAGTGCATTTCGGCAAAAAAAGGGTTCAACGCGCAGTATGCTGGTAAACTTGCCTGATGTAGGTACAGATCTCGGTACAACGACAAGTTTGGACCGATATGAACAGATGAAAATACAGATGCACAACACATTAAACAAATTGCACAATCCGCACATATTACAAGAGCAATGTAATTAGTCGCAAAATCAGGTTGAAACTGCCCGATTGAAGTGTATATTCCAGTGACTGCGGGGAATTAAGCTCGGGCGCATTTTCGCAACGCACAACACTTAGCTTAGCAGCCCCTGGCTTTTTCTAGCGCCTCGACACTCTTCTAGCATTCAACAGCATGAGCGAGACTTCAACATACCTTGCTGTTATACCTGAAACTAAACGAGGCACATCTGCACTTCATCCCGCACCAGCACGACATGACGGGAGGATAGATGTTGAAAGACTTGACCATAACAGCACAGAAAGCTCACAGTTGCGATCGCCTTCGTTTCGGCGCTTTCGAGTAAGGAAAGTGGCGACCACTGTTTACTGNCATCGAGAGGCATCACCAAGATCTTCGACGCNCCGTCGTCTTGCCAAGCCTTTGATGGTCAGCATCNAACAAACTTCAGCTTCCAACAAGCAGACACCAATTATACCAAACAAAAGGGTCGCTAATCATGTCGCGCAATGCAGCTTGGAGAACTACGACCGTGCAACAAAAAAACAGAGATGCGCAGAAAAACTGCGCAGCGTCTCGTTGCAAGATGGTCGCTGTGGGGGATTTAAGGCTCGCCTCGCCCCTTACTCGTCGCCAACGCTCATCGATCGCTGATCTTTTCTTCGACTGGTCAGCATCGATTGCACAGGGACCCAAGCAACTGCCACGGCTTTCGCAATGCATTTGTCAAAAAGCCGCTTGCACTGCATACAAGGTCGTCTCATTAATGTGGACCGAAGGCATTGCTTCCCGTCCAGGAAACGGTGCTCGATGCGACAGCCAGATTCCTGGTGATAAACGGTGGTGGAGCTGCGCATGGCTCGGGCATAATTCGGATCAGAAACGGCGGATGCAGTTTAAATCAAACATCTCAATGGCAGGATCGATCGCACGCACATGACTGCATGATCGAGATCAGTAGAGGTTCGAAAAATGAGGCACTCGCTGCTGAGCTTCAAAACCTGAGGCGTCGTTGCGGCAACAACGAAGTGTGCCAGGACCTTACAAGTTGCGACAGCGCTGCTTTCCAGTCATCCTTGGTTCTGGTGATTCACATGTTCAAATGTCGCATTTCAGCAAAAATGTGGCAATGGGAACAAAAACCGACCAAAAGTAGTTTGATGTAAACAAGAAACGCTGCATGGAACCCACAGTTTCATTTCTTTTCGAATGTAACGCAGACATCCGAATGCGTGGCGTCGCGGAAACGGGATGTGACCTGTGGTTATTATACACAAGCGCGATGCATAAAAGCAAATAAAACTAAAGTGCGTTCATTGATCTATTGTTTTGCGCATGAACAACCTCCTCTACAAGAAATACCAGCAATTACAGAAGTGCAACAAAAAAGACTTTCGATACCCAGCATTTTGGGTTTGAACACGAGTGGGCTAGTTCTACGTAGTTGTCGCAATTGGATACACAAGTAAATTCTTCGCATTTAAGGTTAACTGGTTGCTATCAGTGATAATTGCCAGTTCATCGCCGTAGCGTTTTGTGGGAAAACGCTGAATTATGCTGCTGCGCAGAACAGCCACTTTGATCGTTTGCATTAACTAAACTGTATGTGCGAAATGTATTTACCATGAGCATTTGTCAATTAGGATCGGGGTGTTGGACCATAACAACCATCTTGTTTCCGCAGTCTTATTCCAGTTGCTTACAGATATTCGACGAATAAGACGCAATGCACGAGTCGTATGAACACGAAATGCTGCATAAAAATATGAGATGCGAAACTAACTCCTGGCACGTTGGGCGAAGTTGTCTTCGTTTTGAGAAAATTATGCAGCCGTGTAAAAATCGGATTTGTTGAGCTTGTGCTTTGAAATTAACGCAAGTGATAAAGGCAACATGACATGGCTGTCCAGCATTTCCACATATCCCTAATACGGCTTAGTGACTTCTAGAAATTTCACGTTTGAATATAACCCAGTTTTCCTGTAATCCCGTCACCACTTAATATATTTCTGTAAACCTCAAATATCTTGGATGGCAAGCTACAGATTGCGCTTCTTGTAAAAGCGGTTCGTTCGTCAAGACCTGAACAAGCTGCTGTTATTTGAAGATTTGGTCAACACGGTTCGATCCAGTGCGCCGCAACTAGCAAGGAGTTCAATGAAAGAGTCACCTGTATTGCATAGTTTGAACATCTTACTCAAATATCAACGTAGAATCATTCGGTCTGTTAAAATGTGGAGCGCATCGCCACTTTTAAGGGCAGCAAAATCAATGCAGCAGTGCACTTGAGCGAAGCATTCCTTCGGCTTTGAAGTTTGGATTCCTACAAGATTGTTGAATATTTCATCCCGGAAGCCATCCAGAATGCAATGCAGAGTAAACCCGAATTGTCGATAAAAGTGACATCCACGTCACCGCATAACACGGTAACAGTTCAACTGCGATTGTATTAACTGAGGCTTCAACGTCGTGGTGCCTTGATTTCAAAAATTACTGTCAACTGTTGATGCCTTACTTTCCAATGCTGTCTAGCGCACAGCATTACATGTAAATCTGCCATACCAATGCTGGTAGGCTGACTTTTAAAGTGAGGTCAAAACTATTTGGAGGACAATAGAGAAACGCGTAAATGTTACACTACACCTGATGAACAGAACTGTCGATTAAACCAATCGCCTTGTAACTTCCTGGTTTCGGCGTTTTGAGACTGTAGCATTATGTTCCGCGTGTGGCAAAACTGACGCGGCAGCATATGACTTGTTTGTAAACAGTAAACGCAAGCAGCGCAGAAACATTCAGTATCCAATTGACTAGCCGTCGCATTGCTATCGAGAAGCGTTAAGTACCCTCCACACCGCAACACAACTATTCGGGCCTGTTGCTGTAACCCCTTGGGTACATTACACATCGAGGTTTGTGTCGAAGAACTCCGTCAATACTTGCGTTCAGCGCTCGCACGCAGCGTGTTGTTACTGTAAAAAAAACGTCGACGGTTCTCTTTGAATTTGCACGCAAGCTTATCACTAAGACATGCCACGCGTTTCAGCACAAAACAGCACCGCAACTAAAGTCACTCCCAATCTGCGTAACGCGTGGTAAAGGGTGAAGATTCATGTTTCAAACAGCAAACCTTGTTCCAGGGCAATAAAGATTGCAGAAAATCACGACTGTTCACTGCTTGTGAACAGTAAACGTTTGCAACCTTCTAACTAAAGCCAGTTGTCTGTTTTCTCCTTTTTCGATGCTTTCAAATTTGTTTGCTGCACGCCATACCCGAACCACTATTTCATTATCAAACGAAAGCAAAACCTTGCACGCGACACGCACATGCATCACGGTCGCATCTCCATGCATGCGACATGCACACGAACACTAGACTCCACGCAACATAAAGCAGCAGTGAAAACCTGTCAGCATAAACTTTCATCCACTGCATTTTCGGCAAATCTCTTTTACCCGGGATATTCCATAAAACTACATCATATCAGACTTACGTTCCTCATCCGCTTTGGCGCCTACACGTTAACATTTATTCAATGTGCTCGCTAGCAAATATGCACTGCACATTTTGGCATGAACAACACTGACACTTCGTAAGTGTTGTTCGCTGGTGCCAACTGTAACAACACATTTCCACTTGACGCGGCAACCTTCACTTACTTTAGCAAAGCACAAGCAATCCATGTTGTCTTCTGAGCTCGCGCCCGTGTCTTCCAAACAACACCTACATAACGACGGTGAGCAACATGAGCGAAATAGCGTCTTCCAATCACCGACATCACACAGGAGACACCCGGAGCATGACTGCGACGCTTATACCAATAAAAAAGTGCACAGCGTCCCAAAGCAGGTATCAGATGACCTAAAAATCAACGCATTCCTTCGTAATCGAAAGCAGCTGTCACGAAAACGTCGTAAACAAATAGCTGAAGAGAAATGGGAGCTGTCAAGAAAAACAGTCCACTAGTGCTGGTATAGACGGCATTGTATTTTTTTTTTTTTTTTAGACGGCATTGTTTTTTTTTTTTTTTTTTTT
>JGI24159J19872_10011096_pt1 | contig 11823 bp, 7 predicted proteins | sample Ectturendosymbi4_FD_19872 | JGI IMG/M metagenome (IMG submission 19872) | reverse complement strand
AGCTCAAAATCATAACATCTTAACAAACTGACTGACGTCAAGAATACTAGTGGCGACAAAAAAACTGACTCATGAAATAAGTGTTTACTCAAAAAAATTAGCCCAATTACAAAGCGGTTAGCCCAATTACAAAGCGGGAGTTTAAATTAGCCCAATTACAAAGCGGGAGCCCAGAGGGTCCAAGTTAGCTGGGAAGATAACCAATTTCTAATGGCATTGCATCATCTTGTATAGCTACCTGTACTAGGAACTGGTGGTCTGCCGTGTCGCAACCGGTGAGTGTGGTCATGGGGGTGCTTAATGGAACCCCCAAAATTGAGCTAGATCAGCTGGGAAGCTAAGCACTGGAAATCTGTTGCAAGATGTCCAGTATAATCCCAGGAATAATAAATGACTAATTCCAGACATTTTAAGTGGCGGGTAACAACTGTAGCGGTCGAAAGGTCTGGGAAGTATTTGTAGGCGACGATGGTGGTCGCTCAAGGAGTCTAGTGTTTATAATCCTTGTCCGCACTGAAACTGAATTTCACGTGAATGACCACCTTTTTTTCTTGCTGTCTCGGATAAACTCAAACAGAATAGAAGCAGAACATGCAAACAAAAACTTGAGACGTCTCGCAAATGAAACGATAACACTGGATCCCACATCGCGCGAGTCGAAACTCGTTTATTTTTAAGGACGTTTTTGCGCAATCGTGCGCAAGGTGCATTGGATTAAGAATTTACGTTGAAATTTCCAAAACCGAGCTGCGAGCAGGAGACAGTGATCGCTACAGGAGTGCGGCCCACCTGGCGAAAGCGTACGTGGATAGGTTACGGAAACCTGGCACGGTCCAAGGAAAACGGCGACAATAGACCAACGTTCATGTCAAACTCGTCGAGAAAATGCGCATAAAAAACGAATAAGAAAACGATACACAAGATGAAAATAACACAGCGCAACTCGGCGAAAAAATGAGCAAAAAATGACTCAGACGAATGATGATGCAGGCAGAGCGAGAAAGGCGGTAGCCGAGCTCCACGATACGACAAACGAACAGACATGCAGAGCGAGAAAGGCGGTAGCCGAGCTCCACGATGAGAGATCCGGCGACTCAGAGGCACGTCCTCAGTAATCGCTGAGCTGGCGACGAAAGCGATGCCGAAGGCCTAACAGAGCGAGGTCGTTTAGGCACAGAATTCTGGCCGAGCGAATAGTTAGAGGGTTGCCCATGGAGATTTGCGTAGGAGTCTCAACGTTAAACGGAGAGTGCATTTGGTAAGCTCGGGAGGAATTGGCCCGCGGAAGGGAAAATGCTCCGAGAATATCCGACAGACATGCGCGAGCGATCGGCATCGGAAAGGCCTGAAGTAGTCCGACCCTGCTCGAAGATGCAAGTTCGGCACTTCCGTGGCAGGCTACTAGGTCAGCGACGCGGTTGCGTGCAGCGGCAGACGATCGAGCGAAGCAGATCGTGTGTCCAGTAGAAACTGTTTAACGTTGGACAGGAGATGAGGTATGTGAACTGGAAAGGGGCATTGTAGGTGACGAACCGGAGCTCCTGGACGATGAAAAGAAAACCAACGTAAGTGGAAAACGGGAAAAAGGGCGTGGTAAAACATGGCGCTGACGGAAACAATGACAAAAACCCAGCAGGGTAAGCCAAAAAAATGAAAACGCCGAAAGGTTAGCATTAACAGCAGGACGATTCAGAGACTGCAATCATGATGCAGAAAGCAATGAAAGATGAATCAAGCCAGGTAAAAATCGGGGGGCCTGCTTATGCAGCTGCTGGTGCACCCAGCGAGCGGAACATTGTTACGATCCTGAGAGAGCGGTGCAGAGGTATGAAAAGGTAGAGCAGAGCGATCCGGTGATCCGTCGTGGAGAATGTCACCGAAAGTAAAAGCCGGCTGCAAACGTTCAACACTGACCTTATACGGTTTTTCATGACAATCCACAACGACTTTTTGTCCTCACATGAGAGAACCTGCCATGGACCTGTCCAGGGAACATCCAAGGAGTGCTGCTTTCGCTCGTTAGGCATCATGACATGAGTACATGTAGAATGACGTTTGTTGAGGTGTGTCTTCTGGTGGAGTGGGAAACTGTTTGGAGCAAATGAAAAGCATCCATGCGGTGTTGAACACGCGCGGAAGCTCTAGCCGGACTGTCTGAAAAGTCGCGGTAGAACTGATTGAGGAGACGATGGTTCATGCCGTGCAACATTTGAGCTGAAGACGTGACGAAGTGCTCGCGATGAACGGTACGCAGAGAAAGAGAGACCACGGGCAGAATATGCACCCAGTTCGCCGCATCAATTGTGCATGCAGAGAGGTTTTCAAAGATCGATTTAAACGCTCGCACTGGTAATTTTTCCAAGAGGAGTAAGTATTCACGGCAATGTGAGTCAATCCAAGGTAATGCAGCATATGTTGCCAGTCATGACAGAGAAAATCTTTGCCTCGGTCTTTCAAAATCTTCACCGGAGCGTCGTAACAAGACACTCAATCGTTAATAAAAGCTGAAATAACGTGCTTAGCATCAGCTTGTGGCAGAGCAGTAGCAGTGAACCAGTGGGTGAAACGATCAATAAAGACAATAACGTATTTGCAGCAGTCGGATGCAATCAGGGATCCTATCAAATCAACGTGAACCTCCAACGCTCTTTCACTAGTCAATGGGAAATGTTGCAAAGCAGTTTTGTTGTAACGATGAATTTTACTATGTCGGCATGGGTGACAAGTTTTTGACCATGCATCACAGTCCTGGCGCAAATTCGGCCAAGTGTAAATAGCAGCAATTTGGCGACGCGTGGTTCCAGATCCCGGATGATGAAGACTGTGTATGTGATCAAAAATGAGCTTGCGAAAACCGCACGGAACAAGATAACGGGGTCGACCGTTATGAGATATAGAACACAAAAATTTAACACCTTGCCACTCGTAGTAATCAATGTTCTCGCCACGAAGATGTGTGACTAGATTTTGAATTGCAGGATCATGCTGTTGAGCAGTGGCGAAATCACACCAGTCGATATCGGCCGCGTGACGGAACACAGCTTTAATTTCAATGCGGCCGAGGGCGTCCGCGACCACGTTGCGAGCTCCACTTAAAACCTTGAAGACTGGTAAAAATGTAAAATGCCAAGGTATCTCTTTCCGAGTTTTCGGTTGTGAAAATTCCGAACAAAGTCGAGTTTCTCAGTGGTGGTCGGATGCCATTTCTGTCTATATTGCAGCCAATAAAATTTGTTTGACCAAGAATAGTTTTTTCTTTATTAATTTTCAAGGCATTAGTGTCTAAGTGACGAAAGAGATCACGAAAGTGTTTCTCGCTCTCAGCAAGTTTTGAAGAAAAAAACAAAATGTCATCAACATATGCCTGCCTGAAAGACAAACCGTGGACAATGTGGTCAGACAAGCGCTGGCATACCTGAGCGGATGTGCTTATGGCAAAAGGAGTACGCCGATAGTGGCAAGAACCAAAAGGTGTGGCAATAGTTGTCCTATCCATTTCTGCTTCGGCGCGATTTGGTGATATGCTGAGCGATTTGGTGATATGCCGACTTAAGTTCCAATGTAGAGAAAATAGTGGCTCCATGAATGCGATTTTGAAATTCCAGGAGTCGAGAAAGGCCGTATATGCCCTTTTCGATTGCCAGATTGAGGGTCCGGTAACCGCCGTGAAGGCAGAGGGACAGCTTTCCGTGGACTACGTGAAGAGTGCTCGACCATGGCAATGAAGACGGTTCGATTATACCCTGTTGTAAGAGTTTATCGAGTTCTGTATTAACCTTAACGGAAAGTTGTGGGGCACGTTTGCGAGGTCTACCAAAACACGGGCGTCCTGTAGTAGGAAGATGATGTTGAATAGGGTGTTTCACAGGCTGAGAGATGTCAATGTTCTCAGTGAGTGAGGGGAATTCATCTAGAACAGGGGTCGGCAACCTATGGCCCGCAGGCGGGATCCGGCCCGCCAAGCAAAATCATCCGGCCTGCAGCCTCTTTACAAATCGTAGTACCTGCAGACTGTACAACAGAAGTATCAAATGGAACTAGTTGAGCGGCAGAGCTTTAACGAATAAAAGTCAAAATTTCACGACGAGGGTGCATCACTACTTGTTTAAAAAAAAGATATTGAATGCCAGCACTATCCCAGCTACGTGCTACGTCCCACCCAAATGGCTTACTGAGCCAAAAATTATGTCAATATCGGCTTGCTTTGATCTTTGTTGAATGGCTTGCTTCGATCTTTGCACACAAAATTCAACTTAAACTATTGTACTAAAACCGTTCTTATCCCAACTGCAACAGCAACAGACGTTATAAAGTGGCACTGAAGACCACCTTCATCAAAAATGTCAAGTTCAAGGTTATTAAAATGAGGACAGGTTGTCAGAATATAGGATATTTTTGCTACAGCGAAAACCTAAACTGGGCCGCATAAAACCTTCGACTGGACCGCATGCGACCGGCGGGCCGCGGTTTGGACAGATCTGCACTATTCCAACTTGATTGATCATGTCAAAAAGATGTCTTCGATGTTTGAGAGCACATATGCGCGTGAACAACTTTTTCGTCAATGAAAATCATCAAAGGCAAGCTGAGAGCTCAACTTGCTGATGACCACGTGCAAGATGTTATGCTGCTCGACTCATCCAACTTATCATCTGAACTTCAGGAACTTTCAAACAAAATACAACATCAAAGATCACATTTATTTTGCTGTAATTATACGATGTGTCGTATTTTGTTCTTCCATTATGAACTGTGAAAATCAGGAGTTAATCTAAATAAAATTTCATAAATTCGCAAGTTTTAACATCACATACAGTGAAGGGAACATAATTGTTGGTGAGAGGGGCGGATTCAGCCAGTAAGGTTGGGGGGGGGCAATTTCAGTATTATTTGGTAGTCAAGTCTCATCACAGCTTCGCTACTGTAAGAGAGTTGAAGTATATTTTACAACACTGCTGTGACAAAACAATGAACGGAAAATTGGCCTTACATCGCGATTGTTGTTTTCCAAATTTTGCAAAATTATGGTGAATAAAGATACTTTCGTAAGTTTTAAGGGGGCGATCGCCCCAACTGTCCCCTTTGGATCCGCCCTTGGTTGGTGGAAATTTAGTACGGGCCGCTAAACCTTGCAAAAATTAGTTTTGGCCTGTGGTTAGGGAAAGGATGCCGACCCCTGATCTAGAACATCCCAAAAATCTTGGTCCGAAAGTTGTATGCGAGCTACGACATTGGAAGAAAAATGATCGTGTGAAATGTCCACAGATATTGGAAATTCATTAACACAAGGTTTACCAACATTTTTCTACCCAGCCGTTTACCGAGGTGTCGAAAACGACACCACTGCTTTNACAGCGGCGTAAAGGGCAAAAAATGCAGCATTTACTAAATTTTACAAATATGTATCCACACTAGCTGTGNTTTTATGTTATTGGAGTTGACATAAAATNCATTGCAATATTCCGAGGATCGAACATACATAATTATGTCTGACAGCTGATCTACTAGTTGAATATAGTGAGCGAGATGCTGTGAGAAAGAAACAGCTATTCACATAATTGTAATGTAAATAGCTGCTAAGAGTGAAAAAAAGTCGTGGAACAGTAATGTAAACCACAGAGATGCCATTAACGAAGCACATTTACTGAAATTCGGAAATGAAACTGCAAACCTTATCTTCTTTTTTTCCAAACCTAAGTTCTTCAAACATTGGGGATTGAGCAACATTTGCATTTCATGTAAGTTGTTCTTGAAATGCACATCGAAGTCCAAACAAAGCAGCGACTCTAGCTGACACATGTTCAAGTCAAAGTCATTCACTCCTCTGTAAACTTCTTCGCTGGTGTATTTGATAACTGCGTGAAGAATTACATCTGGCGTGAAGCGCTTCCATGCATTGTAAGTACTGCAGTCGGTTACCTATATTTTTAGAGATTCGTGAAGGTGCAGTGACGGTAGCAGCAAAACTGTTGTCTCCCGAGGTTATTCCTGCCAATGATGGTCTGTCATAAACAATAGAGCTTNCAAACAAGACACCATGAGATATGCTTGTACATTCTTNTACATACATCAACTTCTTCATTACTGATGTCCTCTTTGTCTGAACTGCTGCTCAGCTGGTGTGGACTGACCAATAGCAGGTACGACTACAACTTCACCTGATTCATGTTTCTGTTCCTCGTCATATGGTATGTCATCATCCGTACACCTGTCAGGGCCACATCAGCAATANCCTTCGCTGTCATTCGAATGTGCGACATGACGTAAAAACAACCAAATAAGTTCAGATATAAGAAATAACTTCACTAAATGCACTGTGTAAACGACCACTACCTGCATCACTGTACAACGGCATCTCCAATATATGCAGTAAAACTTGAAAAACTACATTGCAGTCCAAACAAAACAGCGGGTTTGCCACCAGATTGCAAACATCACGGTCGGCACATGAAACAACCGGCTTTTTTAGTTGTAAAGAATGCACCACAAGAAACAAGTAATTAAGTTTGGCTATCTCCAAGCATTGAGTGTCGAAAATGACACCTTGGCCAACGGCGAGGTGCAAAAATTAAATTGATCAAATACCTACCACAAAAATGAAACAGAAGAGCACCAAACATATTTTTGAAAAGTAGTAGTTTTTTAGGAAAATCAATAAATCTCAAACTTACAGGATGTGCAAATTAAAAAAAAATTAATTTTAAAATAATTTGATGTCGCAAACGACACCTCGGTTAATTAAGTGTTAAAAAGGCTGCATTTGATGGGTATGCTCATCCGGGTAGAACTTCCACGACAACATATTTTGAGAGGAAAAAATCTCTGCCAAGCAGGGCATTTTGTGAATCACACTCCTGGAAAACCCATAGGACGGACCTGAAACCAATATCGATGATTGCTGTAATTTGGCCATATAATGCTGGATGGGAGTACCGCCTACGGCGCGATAACGGCGGGAATCTGCGCGCTCTACTTTAGCTATGCGCTCGCTCAGCAGTGACAGGAAGCATCGAGCAAAGAGCGCCAGTGTCAAGAATAAAGATATGACCATGGATTTTATCAGTTGCCCAAAAAATATTAGGATCAGACGCTTGAGGTCGCATAACCGTCGCCAGAAAGTCTTTCATAGACGTGTTTACGTTTGTGCAGGTGTTTGACATTGAAAATTAGATAAAAACTCCACTGATTTATATTGTTTCATGTTTCGATTGGGGGGAGCTTGGGCATTTGTTTGTGGGGGCTAAGCCTACCAAAGCCCCCAGTGGCGACAGGACTGTGAGGTCGCACAAGTTGGACGGGTGGTTTAAACTAGAGGAAAATGCGCAGGGTGGTTTGCATTTCCTAGCCTGGGCTCCGAAGGGGATATGATAATAAAACCAATGACTTTTCCTTGTAGTATTGTTACTAGTGGTAGCAGACACTAAAGCAGTTTTAACTAGGTTGTATGATTATTGCGATTGAGGACAAGACTGTCGCCAGAGGCGGTTGGGTTGGAGTTAGCGTGATTTATCGAGCACCGCTAGGTAGACTGTGCTTCCAATCCGCCTAACCGCGTTTGTAGCTCTTGTAATGGTTGCTAAGACGAGTGAGTGAATCCCACTGCGGACCAAAATGTTTTGAAGACGGAGAAAGGTCCAGCGGCTGGTAATGAAAAGGCGGTTGAAAATACGCGTAGGTTTCGTGTCGTTGTAAAGAAGTCAGTGCAACTGAAAGTTGATCGGTTAAACGATCCATGCGTTGTAATTCTGTGTTGGTAGTTCTTTCGGCACAGCTCTCAGGAAAACTTGCTGGATGGTGTGACGCACCAAAGCATTGTTGGACCAGTCATGTCCAGCTCCTGCAAACAGTCTGTAAATGTATTGAGGTGCAGTTTCGTCGTCTCTGCGCTTAATACAGTCAGTGCCGTAGCAGTCCAACTCAGCCCCCCCCAAAATGCTTGTAGGGCCCCCTAATTTGTGATTTCTAAAAAAAAGGCCTACGTTATGCGACATCTCGAGGCCGAATGACCTTCACAAGAAAATATCCTAATTTTTTCTTTTTTTTTATTTCACTATTTTTAGTTCCACTTGCAGACACGATTTTGGCAGAACTGTTGCCAGAACGTCTTCCATTGGGGGGCTTCATTTTTGTGCAGGGGGGCTAGAAAATCTAAAAATATATACGTAATTCACAACACAGCATTTGCCAATTGTGCGAATAAATATAAATCATTATATATTTTTCTGCAAGTGCCCATAATAGACTCGTACTTTCCAACTAAAGGTTATTTAACGAGCTTAACATAAGGAATTGCGTCGTAAAATCATTGTCATTTAATTAACGACGATTATTTAGAAATGTCGTTATAAAATGTGAATGTAAAAAATTTGTTGGAAATCTAACTCAAGCCTATCGTTCAGTTATGAAAACACTGTTACATAAAAAGCAAACCTGAGGCCAGTCAAAGCAATGCGCCGCGATGAACGTTTCCTTTCATTAGCCAAATTGATTATGTACTTCATATTGATTTTCTGAGTCAAATTTCAAAACCGTTCCATTTAAACTAGCTTGGTATATCTGAATTTTTATGCATTACCAGTCTCCCGTTCGTTTTTTGATGGGGCAACCCTGGGTGTGACATTTTACAACCGCACAGCACACCAGAGATGAGCACTGGACTGGACCAGATCCCGACTGTAATTCGCTTTAAATGTTTTGCATTAGGACGGGATTTGGACTGAGTTAATAGAACAAATTTGCGCATTTTTTGTAGAAAAGCTGTATATTGTTAATTTTTTGGACTTTATTTGGAGTTGGTCTTCCATTTTGAACGCCAATGCATAAAATAATTCCTTTACTGCTACGTTCTCCAGGAATTTAATTAGCTTCAGTTGATTTCTTGCTGCGTCTGCCCATTGGATGTTCCTTTGCTTCAGTTGAGAATTCAGTAATATCGGTCACCAAAAAGTGCTTTCAAAAAGTAATGGCAACTGTTTTCGAAAAGCCGTCAAATCGTAAACGACAGTTGGTAATGAAATTTTTCGTAAATTGAACATATCAAGTACGTTTCTTGCCTTTATTTTGCTCCGGAAGTCTCAGAAAATGATTATGTTCACTTTGAATGTCATATTTGAAAAATTCTGACTTTTTTTCAAAAGCACGAATCGCAGTGACCAAATCAAATTTAGTATGTTTTACTTTTCGCAATCCTGTTTTAAGACGTTGAGTTGTGACGTTATATCAGCAAAAAATCCAACAGTATCCATTTTTTATCATTGGAAAGTGATAGTACTTTTGCAACGTGCTATCACGGGCTGAAATTATTGGTACTGAACACACAGTTTGTGAAAAACCGCTCTAGATGGACACGTTGTCTTGCTTGGAAAAATCTGAGCAACATATCCGCAAGTCATGTAAGGACTGATGATGCGTAGTTTTACGTGAAATCGATTTCCTATTAAAATTTGTGATTGATTCCTTGCTTATTTCACCTGTGGAATGAAGTTACTCAAATACAGATATGCGTAAGTTTGAATCATCGCAAAAAGATGAAAGCAGAGCCCAATCGGCTGATTCCTCTAAAGCCTGGAGAAAACCTTCTAGAGCTTTTAAATATCTGCAAGTCAATGTCACAAACCATCGCAGAAACAAAAATAGGAATTTCACCGCTTGTCCTTGCGCATTCAACGGATTTTTACCATCACGTTAACCAGAGAAATTAAAAAACACACATTTTTGGAACCGGCCTATACGTGCATTTGGTATCCGGACTGCTGCCACCCAGACAACTGCCACCCAGGAAAAATGCCACCGGACAACTACCGCCTAAAACAACTGCCCCCTAGGACAATTGCCACCCAAGACAACTGCCACCAGGACAACTCCCACCTGGGACAAATGCCACTGAGAACAATCGCCACTCTGGACAACTGCCACCAGGACAACTCCCACTTAGGACAACTGCCAACTAGGACAACTGCCACCTACGCCAGCCGCCACCCGGGCAAATGTCACCCCAGGGGTGTCGCGGGGTGGGAACATGTTCCCACACTTTTTAATGTTTGTAATGCAATGATTTCATTTGTAATGCAATGAAATTGAACAGGCCTACATCTATAAAAACTGATTCAAAAATTAATTTGAAGTGTTGTTTAAAATCGCAAGCTTTCATGTGGGTTTCCACACTTATTTAGCACTACACCCTTGTACCACCCGGACAAGTGCCACCTAGGATATTGCGCTTTACGTTTCACATACAAGCTATCAAATTCACTTTGGTATATCGCGTTGTGGCACGTTAAGGTCTTCTCACGGCAGAGTAGTTGAGAACCTCTTAGTGCGGCGATAATATTGCTTCAACATACTTCGGCAAAAATGAATTGAAACGTTGCTGTTGCTGTCATGTAACTCACAAATCAAAATTTAAAGGAAAAAATGCACAGAGCTTAAAATGAAAGGAAGAAAAAGTGTTTCATGAGGGCGTGGAAATAATGCGGTACTGAGAATAAGCGAGATTGCTGTGAAAAAGTTTAAAATGCCCATATAAAATTACGCTTTGCACGGACTTAAGAATGTTTGTGAAGCTGTAATGATATCGACATCACATTTTTACCCAAAAAATTCAAAGTTTAACTAAGTAATCAGAAGTTGAACAAACTCTTTTTATAGCCTACACTGCATCCTTGTGAATTCAAATAGGTTTAATAGCAATGACGACAAAAAAACTCAATTTGCCTTGGGTGGCAGTTTCCCTGGTGGCGATCGTTCTAGGTGGGAATTGTCTTTGGTGGCAGTCGTCCTAGGTGGCAATTGTCTTAGGTGGCAGTTGTCCTGGGTGGCGATTGTCGCAGGTGACATTTGTCCTAGGTGGCCGTTGTCCTGGGTGGCAATTGTCGTAGGTGCATAGGCGTACGGGAAGGCATCTTACTTTGGGGGGCGGAAAAAATTTGCCCTGAAAATGCCAATTTGCCCTAAAAATAAACAATTTGCCCTGAAACTAACTTGTTTAGTTTAATGCGAATTGGGCCTGAAACCTCTTGTAAATCTGTTCTATACAGTTGAATTCGTTTAGAACGGCTTCGTACGTAACGTCAATTCGCCTATAACGTTGCATTTTGTTCGGTACCGATGGCATCTTCTACATGCATTTCAATTCACTTATAACTTCAATTCGGCAATAACGTTCTTTATACAATCTCCTAGAGGTGCCGTTGTAGGCAAATTCTGTACTTGCCTTGCTTGTTAACTCAAGGGGATGAAGTTCCTTGCGTGTTGTGTACCCCAGACAAGAAACTTTACGGTAATTGCCTTTACTGGCTGAATATACTGCATTGAATTTTTTCACCTTTCCCTGAAAAACAGTTTGCCGTGAAATTTTCCACTGTATTGAATATATTTTTTACCATTCAGGATTTTTGAGCAACTTGCGCTTGCCCTGAAAACAGAGTTTGCCCTGAAATTTTTCACTGCATTGAGTATACTTTTGCATTCAGGATTTTTGAGCATCTTGCGCTTGCCCTGAAAAACAGAGTGTGCCCTGAATTCACTGCATTGAATATATGTTTTTTATCATTCAGGATTTTTGAGCATCTTGCGCTTGCCCTGAAAAACAGAGTTGACCTGAAAATGTTCACTGTATTGAAATATTTTTTATCATTCAGGACTTTTGGGCAACTTGCGCTTGCCCTGAAAACAAAGTTTGCCCAGAATTCACTGTATTGAATATAAATCTTTTACCAACCAAGATTTTTGAGCAACTTGCGCTTGCCCTGAAAAACACAAGTTGCCCTGAAATTTTTCACTGTATTAAAATATTTTTTATCATTCAGGATTTTTGAGCATCTT
>JGI24159J19872_10011095_pt1 | contig 11823 bp, 11 predicted proteins | sample Ectturendosymbi4_FD_19872 | JGI IMG/M metagenome (IMG submission 19872) | reverse complement strand
AAGGGGGAGGGGGTAGATTTCTGCCCAAAATAGTGTGACGTCATTTATGGGCGGCCCCTTATGCTGTTGGGCTTTATTGCGTAACAAGTAAATGGCAGCAAATCTTCAACGGTTCACTTCAAGTTACGGTATTAGGCGTTTTTTCCGCATGTGTCTGTTGAACTCCAGACATCTTGGCAGGTAATACAGCGAAACAGTGAGTGCCAGGCGCGCAACCAGGGGGGGCATTTGGGCCATTTTTCCTCCCCAAAATTCTTAAAACATTGCATAGCAATTTTGACATTTGCAGAAACGTTCAAAGAATAAAAATGAAATTATATATTCTAATCCAGGGGTCACCAACTTTTTTGAAACTGCGAGCTGCGTCTTGTGTACCGATTAAAGCGAAGGGCTACTAGTTTGACACACACTTCTGAAATAAAAATTTTGCTCAATTTACCTTTAATTATTCTAGTATTGATATTCGTTAATGTGAAGACATTGATCATGCTAATGTTATTTTTAGAACAGGCCCGCGAGCCTGTTCTATTGTGTAATTTTTCGTAGTATACCCGGCAGTTGCTGCCAACGAAGCGCAAAAGACGATATATCGTCTCGGACTCTTTCACCCATATCTCGCCAGTCGATAGAGCTAGAGAGGTGTTCAAACCATCTACGGATTCGGCGAGACTTCTAGTTGCGATTAAAAAAAATGTTTGGATTTGGGTTTGGGGTTTTCTGTTGGGGACGTGACAATGAGGGCATGTTTTTGGTGTTTTGACCAACTTTACCTGGCCCTGTGCGCCCATCCAACGAGCCACTTTTTGGCTCAAAGTTTAGTTGGAGACTAGGCGATCACCCGTGTCTTTAGAGCCCTTTATTGGCTTTCTAACATATCTGGATCCAGAATTATGGCTCAAAAAACCCATCTTTCAGAAAGATGAAAAACTTGCAGGAAAAATGTGATTTGCCCTCCTCTAACGGCTAACTTCGCCAGCACTAACTCACCAGCAACTTATGCTAGAAAGCTATTCAAACCCTTTAGAGACTCGTGAAGCCTTGTAGTTTAGAGTGAAAGAATACCTTCAGGATTTTGGTTTGGGGTTTTGGTGGATGACGTCAGGATTGCGGTACGTTTTGCCTTTTTTTGTTTATCTTTTTTGACGTCATCACCCAAACAAAAATCCGATTCAGTAGTTCGAAATTTGCATGGATTCTAGGCTATACAGTAATACGTGTCGTTAGAGCCTTGATGGTCTTTCTAGCGTTTCTGGTGCCAAAGGTATGGCCAAAAGACCCCATAATTTGTAAGAATTCACTAGGGGATTAGTGGGGATTTTTCTAATGAATATTCGGTTTGTTTTCCCATATCTTTTGAACCAGAAACGCTAGAAAGTCCATCAGGGGATCTAAAGACTCATATTGTAGCCCAGAATCCAATTGAACCGAAAATAACTTTTAGCAACGAAATCGTCTCGATTGTTGAACTACCACACGATATTGGCGTTATCCAAATGCAAACAAATGTCAAAATATCCTGTGGTAATGTAAAACTCAACCAAAAAACGAAATCCCAAGCTTAAAATGTGTTTTTAGTCTAAACTACAAGACGTTCCCCATTTGTAGAGGGCTTGAACAGCTCTCTAGCTGACGTTACTGGCGAGTGCTGACCATATATAATATGGGTGTAATAGACCCAGGTTAGCGTTTGTGGGGGTAGAAATTATCACCAATTTTTGGGTTTTGAGCAATCATTTTGATTCCAGAGATGCTAGAAAGCCAATTAAGGGCTCCAACGACTCGGCTGATAGTCTCGTTTCCAAAACAAACTTGAACCAAAAAATTTTCTCATTGGATTGGCGCCCAGGGCGAGGGAAAATTGGCCAAAAAATACAACAATATTTCCACTTGTGACGCCTCACCACTGTGTATAATGTATCGCATCGTACGGGGTTGCAACCAGCTGATATTTTCGGGGGCGATTTTATTTTGCTCTTGTACTATTTTCGAGGGCAAAATAGTTGTAACTTGTACCTAATAAACAAACATGTTTTTGAAAATTTTTGGGAGGATATTGTTTGGCTTGGTTGCCTTCCGCGTTTCGGGGGTCTGGCTGCGTAGGTCGTCTTCAGTCACACTGCGAACATTGCAGTTGTATGTCTAGCGAGTGGCACACGAATTTCCGTTCCTGGATCAGCCCCTGCTGATGATGAGAATTTGACCACAACCTCCAGCTTTGCTTGAAATGCTGTGCAGGCAATGTTTTCATTTCTTCCCTAGAAATCTTTTTATTTATTCCAATAACTATTTTGTTATGAACTTAAGATTAGAACAGGTTATTGCTTCGGTGTTGTTCATTTAGTGTTTCTTTGATTCTTGCACAAGTGTAACCGTAGCGAAAATCGCACCAGGTTTCAGCAAATGGCAACAGCATTTTGAAACATTATTTTGCAGCATTAAGTAGAGAGCTAACCTGAAACGAAAAACTCCACAAAATAAGGCAAAGTTTGTTAGTTCTGCAACGCATGAAATTGTTCTCAATGCATCTGAGATACAAAAAACGTTTTGTACAACATAATCAAATTATCATTCGCCACATCCAGCCCAAAACAATATATATATGAAAAACTCAAATCATGACAACACATTCATTTTATTGCATGATCTCGGTGAAGAGTTGTCGCTTTCCTTGACTTAGTGTTGAAAACTTTTGAAGTTTCAATAGAATTACAACCAAAAATTGTTTACTTGTATGGACGAAAGTCAGCTCAGCAGTAAGAGTAACTGCACTAGAACCCCAAAATTTTGGTCTGTCTATGCTGCTGTTCGCAACACATATCTGAGTATGTGTGGGCGCCAAGGTACGCGAATTATTCGGAACATGGTTCTTCGCTTTAAAAATAACCAAAAGTAAGTGCTCACAATCAGGTGCACTAACTTATCTTGTCCGTTTCCGTTGGCGCCTGAGACTGTGTCATTAAACTCAATCACCCTTTTTTTTGGTTTTAATGGGAAATTTTTAACAATCAACAGGTATAGCCTGCGCAAAAACAAAAAACTTGTTTACGTACGTTCATATGACGGGTAGCCGGGAACGTTTGCGCAATCAAAATTTATAAAACGTGGTGACTGCCTCATCTTCCTTCGCAAAAAATGCAAAGACAAACATATTCTGCTAAAAGAGAGATAGCAACCAAGCAAAACACACTTACTTAGTCTAGGCAACTTTTCGCAAATGTGTAAACAACGACTAACCTAAAGAAAAGAATCCAGCTTCAGCCAACGTTTAAGGACTGGCTGTAGTAAGCGCCATTGGACAATGTGGAAAATGATTGAATATGTTCGGTGTTCGGATTATCCGGTCTCCTCCAGTTTCTCAAGACTCCACCGCAGCAGAAACATTATGTTCTGTCTAGGTTTCCGAGGTACAACCTTCCCCCAGCGGCCATGTTTCGACTAGGTGGTGATGACTCACTGGACCACCCGAAAAGAAATGTTTGGTGGCGGTCACTTTCGCGACACAAGTTCAACGACATGATAAGCCTCGCTTGATCTGGATTTGAAATCGCTGCTAGTTGGCGGTAGAGCGGAACAAGGTAAGTTGATGAGGAATGGGAGAGAGGTCTTGTTGTCCGGAAATGACAAACGTCCAGACATTGATAATGTTGGATGTGGTCACTGTTAACAGAAAATATTCATTGATGCAATTTGTAGCCACAGAGAACTTGCACGTCTTAGAAAGTAGGAGCGGAAACTTCAACAGGCGAATTCGCATTTGTATTTCCAATATTATGAAATTCTAAGCCACAACACCTGCACTCTAAGCTTGTTGTGAGCTCCTGTGATCTGTATATTAACTTTATCAAAACTGCAGACGTGAACGCACTTTGAGACTCTATGCGATCGTTGTCTTGAACGTTCTGGTTGTGCAAGTCACGGATACACTCCAGTTGCCGATATACTTTGGTGTAGCTGCTGATTTTGAGGCGGCGTGCGAAATGTAGGTTGAGCCTCTGATGAAGTTCCTGCAACCTTGGAAAAAATGATTGCCTGAGAGAACGAGGACAGATTAGCTTCAGAACTTCCACCGAGTTTTTCAGTTATGGTGAAAGTATTTATTTGAAAACGGAGTTTTCCAGTTTTTACTTGCCGCAACGTGTGTTTTGATATATTCATTTTAGTCTTGGGTTTGTTTGCTTTCTCTGTCCTTGCTTTATCACATCAGCATTTCACCGGTAAGCATTGCTTGCAGATTTCAGAATTGAGGATGTGTGGATTTACAAGAAATCGATTCCTCAATATCAATTTTATCTCTGCCTTTCTAGAGACTGATTACTGGTTTTTCCAGATTCTTTTTATTAAAACATTCTTTAGTATAGTTCTAACAGGAAAATAATGAATACTGCCCTTTATTCAATTTAAGACAATTAAGATGAGGAAACCTCCAACAGCAATAAGGCTTAACAAACATGGCCTTGCCGATAATCTTACAATCTCAACAAGCTTGTGAAAAAATCCAAGTACCATTAGAAGTAACTCTCGTCGTAAAATGCGAAAGGTATGGACACATTTTTATCTGCTGCATGAAAGATATAATGTAAAAGCTGAAAACAAAGAAGCAAATCCTGTGCAAACAACTTACCGGAGAAGCAGGGGCTGCGCAACTGTTCGAGGGGAATTCCCGCAGTCATCCTGACCTCTTGCAAAGAGGCATGTTGATCTTTGAAATAAGCACTGAATCATTAAATTTGCTTCTATCGTGTAAAAGCCAACCTCAAATAAGAGGGTGTGAAAAAAAAATAAATGTATAATTATGGAGAAAAACTTGATGACTGGATTTTTTTCAAACTGTGACATTTTTGCTGTCGTTATAACTCTCTGTTGATAGAAAAGTGAGATTGAATCAGTAATTAACCTTAACGTAGCACGTGTTTAGTTTTACTTGCGTCACATTTTTCGTCGTTTCTGGGTGCAGGTCTGGGAAAACACAACGGAAAATCAAAATAACATTTAACGCAGAGTTTACGGCGCCTATGTGCTTTAGTAAACTTTGAATTGGAGATGTGACAATATGGATAGCGGATACCGACAATTTTTTTGTTTTTCTTCCTCGGTGTAAGTGAATAAAAGTTGCCACAATTTTTCATGCAATGACAGTGAGTTACTATGGTCTTTGGAGTTAAAAATCTAACCCACCAAAGTACAAAGTATATATTTGAAAACCGGAAGAGCAAAGGGCAGTGGCAATGCAACGCTAAAATCTAGTCCATCTTCGACATTGAGTTATGATAACATTCAAAGTTAGCCCGCTTTTCCCTTTAAAATAAACTTTTGCCACAAACAGCTTAATTTGGTTTCATAATGGTATATATTTTTGTGAACTCGATCCTCACTCACGATACTCATTATTCCTCAAAAACACATTTTGCGATAAAACATTAAAGTCTTGAATTTTTCTTAATCTCTAAAAATTTTGAGCACGCTGAATAAAAGTCTTGAAATTGTGAATTAGCAGGTATGCATTAATACTAAAATGAAAACATCTCAGTCAAAGTATAGCAAAATGCTTATGGGCAGCTTCTCTGCTAAGTTCATTTCCATCAAAGTCTAAACTGGGAAAAAACGATATTACGGTTCATGGACCTAGACCCAGCTATTCATTACTTTCAATTATTTTTAGGCGATTTGGGGGATCGTGCCACAAACTATTGCTACCGCGTGCAGCATTAAGGTTGATGAGGCTTTCCACTGCAGTCTACGTGCTGCGCAAATTTGTTAAAAGTTTCATTTTTGTGTTTAGCATCATCTGAGTTCCACAGTAAATTAAAGCGATCTGTCGTTCTGACTGCGATTTCCACACCTTTCGTGTATGCAGATATCATACTCTTCAATGTGGAAGCACTACTTTAAGTCTTTTTTGGTGCGAAGAAAGCAGTACTTACGCGTGCATTCGGAGGAGGAATGGGTCAGTGCGGGGGCTGAGATTTCTCAACGTGCTGGAGCAAGCGAAGCACTTTACTTCATCAAAACTCCCAGTGGAATAAAAACCAGCAGCTGCGAACTGACGAGCATCGATCGGAACTGATGCTGGGAAGTGTTGGAAAGAAGACAGTCTGTAGCTTTCTCTTTTCAAGTTATCTGCAAAGCAGTAGAAAAAGATCATTCACATATCTTCGTTCCTTTTCTTTTCGTACTCTACCTATCAAATGTAGCCACCTATCAAAAGTACAGTACCATTAGTGTCACAAGTCCAACTTTGAATTGAATTACTAATAACTCTAATAATACTGCATAACTGGTGTGGGTGAGATGCAAAGCAAACGTCTGCCTGATCCTATACTCTGAAATCGAAAAGCATGCAATGGGTGTTTCCTGTAACATTTTCGATGCACATTTTCCTGAAAGTATGGGTGTTTGATCAGATAGAGTTGACTTGCGTCCATAATTCTTGGGTGCATAGATCATAACAGGACATATTCTTCCTTTGTTTTCCAGTTGTATGCTATCGTGATGGACACTGTCGGAAAAGCTTTCGGATTATGGCAAAAGCCGTGTGTACGTCGCAGGAAGTGCCAAGTGGGGTGAAGTACTGACGGTTTTTATTGTGTCAGAAACGCTCGTTTGTCAAACAAAATTGCAATAAAAGGCATCGCCGATTCTCGATGAATGCTGTGTTTGGCGTGAACGCTGTTCGCCGCCAAGCTGGGCGAGCAAGACTAAAAATCAGGTTGTTTCGAAGGGGGCCATTAATGTGTGAACAATTTGTTTGTGAAGTGTGTGATTTGCTAAAAAGCAGGCGTTTCTCGGAAAAAGAGTTTGTTGAAAAATTTCTCCCACGGGCAGTTTGGACATCAGTTGAAAACAAATATTTCCAGAGAACAGAAATTCAAATAAATTTATACTGAGCGCGTTGTTCCAGCATCAGCTGATGTGATTGTTTTAAAATCATTACGAGTTATATCACTTCGATTTTGAAGGTAATAGGAGTGGTCTATGCTTATTGCTGAAAAATGAGCGAACACTTGGAAAATCCTTGACTATAATGCTTTCAACAACAATCCCAGCGAAGTCACGTAATTTTCCCGCCGAGAAAGTTAGGTTAAGTCAAGAATGAATTGTAAAATCATTGAATTGAACCCTTATGACGCAGAAATAAAATGGTGGAGTTTGAATTTTCCCAAAGTAGCAATGTTGTGGACACTAGAAGCAGCATTATCAGTTCGCGAAATTCGCACTGTTTTTCCAGACCTCTTATTACGGGGGTCCGAACGCCTCAGACCTGTTTTGCAAGTAGCCGTTTGCAAGCAAGAGATGTTTTTAGTTAAAATGAAAGACATAGGAAAATTACCACCACAGCCGCTTTACTTAACGCAAACTGTAACGGGAATATACCTATCGTTAAACGTTGGTTTTCAAAGTTGAAGAAGTTTACTTTATACGCTGTATTAATTTTGGGTTAGACTGCTTCCGTTTACTATTCGAACAGGAGCGAAAAAATGTCCGGAACCTGGGTTAATCAACTCCTTGCCTCAAACCCCGCCCCTAAGTTCACTCTGAAGAGAAAGATGCTCAAACTACTGTAAAATCCCTGCGCAGGTCACAGACAAAAGGTTTCTATGGCCAGCATTTGTGGAATCACTTTTGGAATCACAGCATTTGTGGAATCACAAGGTTTCTACGGTCAGCATTTGTGGAATCACTTTTGGAATCACAGCATTTGTGGAATCACAAGGTTTCTACGGCCAGCATTTGTGGAATCACTTTTGGAATCACAGCATTTGTGGAATCACAAGGTTTCTACGGCCAGCATTTGTGAAATAACTATGCACGGTTAATAAAAAGCAGATAAGGAAATTTACGGCTTGGTTTGACGCGGAACTGGAAATACTGAAATTAGCAAAGACTTCTATATATCAGACTATGCACAGAATTGATGAATGCTCTCTGTAATTGTTGGCTGTATAGAAAATAATTAAACGCTTACGAAACTCAGCGTAAATTCCTCTTGGTACGAACCACGGCAGGTTAACTCTCAAGTATAACTGGAGTACACTGCTGCAGTGAGATTTCAGTCGGCCATTATATTCACGAGGATTAAAAAGACCTGTAAGTGTTGATGTTTGCGCTAGTGAAGCGTACCATGAGTTTTTGAGTATTTATTTGTGCAAGAGTACCAAAGTGTAAATTTCTATTTTCGTAAGCACGCACATAGCTCTGTACAAAACAAACATACTGACATGAATTTCAGTTTCCATCGACGTAAGGCCGTAGAAAAGGTTTGCAATGTATGTCGCAGCCAGGGACCGGAAGCTGACAAGCACAGACATCACGTGTTTCAACTGCCTGTAAGTGGGTTGCAGGCCAAATATCAGCAAGCATTCCAAATATTATCTAATGGTCAGTTCTATAAACCTAAATTCAACTGTCGCAAAACACCATGCGAACGATAACGTCTGCATTCGACAAATGCATGGACGATCGCACAAACTCCTGTCATTTCTAAGACTTCAAGCAATCATCGTAGCAGACCAGTCGTTGACTATGTTGTGCAGAAGTTTGATAAGCAACATGCCTTTTCGTTAAGAATGGTGCAAATTCACGAATGCCAAGAAAGGACGCTACTGTGGTGCAAGTTGGCGATCGTGGCTTACAGTGAGTNCCTGCGGTTGACGAATCACCCGCNTATTTGAGATATGAAAGCATCTCCCCATATCGAAACATGTCATTGTCAACTACGAAGGCTGTAACCAGAGGNTACCCNAAACGGTGTGTTCGTTTGTGCAAGAATGTTTTGCATCTAAGTTTTCCCCATTTTTAGCGTCTACACCAAAAATCGCCGCCTTTTGCAACAAAGCTTGTTGTATTTTTCAATTGCTGCTGCAGACTTTCTTTTTTTAAATTTTGATCGCTCTGTTTCGATTTGAAAATGATCAATCTTTTACATAGTCGGGTCAGAGACTTGTCGAGAATTTGGTTGGCCGACAATCGTTCTGTAACTTTGAGTTACACTGGTATAAAAGTATAAAACCTAAACAAAATGCTGGAAATCGATGTAAATTCTAAAATTGTTTGTGAAGTCAAATTAAAAAAAGGATGTTGAAATGTTCGCACAAAAATTTAGGAAGCTTTGATTGAACTCTTCATCAACTAACAAAACACATCTGCGACGCAATGGTCTGTTTGTGGCCATTATTATCCAGCCTGCTTTTGCACGTCATATGAAAATTTAAAATCGGATGGTCAGAGCTTTATGTGATGCAACCTGAGCCGTTGGCAAAGAATCCTTTCCGTTCAAAAAGCAGTACGCTGTGTGTGTCGTCACAAAGGGTAATGGTTGATTGAGGCGTGTTCCAAGTTTTCTTATGAGCTTTTTATTTATAATTTATAATGTGTTGGGCATGGCTGCACAAAAATCGCATTCTCAACACGATAAGGCGCTAAAGAAAACACACTGGACAAGGTAACTCAGCGACAGGATTGGAGGTCTGGCCGAGACATGAAAAAAGTTCGAACTTGATTCGGGCTTTGAAGAAATAGTGTGCTGCTATATCGAGTAATGTGAATTGGCCAATGTTTTTTATCTTTGCGATACGACGGAATGTTTAGCAATCGGGCCTGATTCGGGCCGGCAATTGATTTTTCGGGTTTGGACCTAGTGAGGCCTAGCATTTCAGGCCCAATTCCGACTTTGTTCTGCAATGCTCTCCTCTTTTATAGTTGACCTTGCAAAGTCAAACAATTTTATTGATTCGTTATGCAAACAAATGAATTACATTATTTTGTTTTTTGAAATTCCCTTCGTGTTTATTTTGCAAAGGCTCTTTTCGCCGTATGTACGCGTTATTTAGACATGAAATCTGCGACAAACTAAAACAAACTCAGAAAAGCGCAGTTTAAGTTAACGACACAACCCAGCGCCAGGGGTGTTGCACAGTAATGTCCCCTATGGTTTGTTAGATGGCTGGAAACTTAAGCATGCTGTTCAATGAAACGAGACCAGTTCGTGTGACCTGCGGTCGATAAGCATAAACCAGCAAATTTAGTTGCATTTTACAAAAACTGAAAAAAAAAAGTTATTTTAGCACAATGGGCTTCCAAACGGTTTGGGTTCTTCTTCTTGCGTGTGAACGGCGGTTCAGACAAAATTCACAAGGTCCTCAAGCCATTTAGTGTTGCTGATGTCAGGGGACTGCAGGTCTTCCAGGCAGTTCGTAAGGCGAAGGATGTCACAGTCGAAGGTTTTATGATTGGCCGACTGCTCCTCAGCGCCACAGATGCATTTGGGTGTATCTAGGATACCCCAGCGGTACAGGCATGTACCAAAGCGGCCGACGCAAGTTCTTAGTCTATTCAGTGCTACCCACAGACTACGGGGTAGCTCTGAGCCTGACGGGAGACAAACGGCAGTGGTAACCAAAAACTGGGCCGGTGGCGTGGCACTTTCCCAAGCCACTCTCCATGACTCCAGGATATTGAAGCCGGAGTTGATTAGCGCCGCAGCATGGCGGCGGAAGGGGTGTCGTGAATGCAGGCGCTGTGTGCCAAGAAACTGTACACTGTGGACAAGGGCATGAAGGGGTGGTTAGCGTCTAGTTGTGCCTGGAGCGCCAGCTTGAAAGTGGAATGTTCCCTGCGCAGGTGGAGTGGTGGAATGCCCGACAGTACTGGTAAAAGCTCCCTGCAGGTCGGTTTCAGGCACCCAGAGATGATGCGCAATGTACCATTTAACGCAACATCTAGCTTTTTTGTGTGGGTGCTGCGGCACCAAGCCGGGGCGGCAAATTCCGCGGAACTGCACACCAGGCCCAGCGCTGAAGTTCGCAGAACAGAGGCGTGGGCACCCCATGTTGAACCAGCCAGGAGGCGTAAGAGGCAATTACGGGCTCTGACCTTGCCACAGAGGTTTAAGTGTTGCCTGAAGGTGAGTTGGCGGTCAAGCGTGACTCCAAGGTAAGTTGGAGTTTGGGTGTAGGGGATGGTGGTACCGTTGACGGTGACCACAAGCTTACGGCTGGATTCCCTATTATTTCAGGTGGAACGCAGTGCATGTAGGTTTGGCTATGCGGAGCCTGAGCCTCCATGCAGATAGGTATTCAGCAATTCTTTGCATATCCAAAGAAAGAATCTCTTCCACCTCACCCGAACACTTGTGGGAAAACAGGAGGGCCAAGTAATCAGCATAGCCATATTGGATGGACACGGTGTCGGGGATGTCACTGATATAGATGTTAAACAGCACAGGTGCAAGCGTTGACCCTTTGGGCACTCCGTTCTTCAGACGTCGGAGGCGACTGCATTGCCCAATCAATAGTTTTAAGGATGAAGCTGCGGTTTGAGATAATGTTGACAATGAAGCGGACCAGGTGTCGATCATGGATGGTCTGGAGTAGCTTCAGTGCCCTGATGCCAGACAGTGTCATAGACCGCAGTAAGATCCACGAGAACAAGACCGGCTTTTCGTCTTCCCTCATAGCTCTCTTCAATGTCGCTAGTCAGTTTGACAACCTGTTGGACAGTAGAGCGACCTCTTCGAAAGCCACCTTGTTGGGCCGGACATCTGGGGGTCGACAACAGGCTCAAGTCGAAACAGAAGGAGGCGTTCAAGCAATTTGTACGGAACACAGAAGCGAAATTCGGCGGTAGCTCCTGGGATCATCGATTGGCTTGCTCGGCTTTGGGACAGCTGTGACAGTCGTTTTTCGCCAGATCTTCGGGATGGCGACACGATTGAGAAAGCTGGAGTAGAACTCACACAGCCACTACAGGCAAATGCGACCAAGGTGCTTAGGGAACTCTGGTGGGATGTTATCCGGCCCTTGAGCTTTCCCGCACTTGAGCAGTTTG
>JGI24159J19872_10011090_pt1 | contig 11826 bp, 10 predicted proteins | sample Ectturendosymbi4_FD_19872 | JGI IMG/M metagenome (IMG submission 19872) | reverse complement strand
TGCATTTGTCGTTCCATGAATTGCAATGTTTTATGTTCTTTTTACAGCTTGTCCGACACAGTTGTTTTTTTAAAGCATTACCGACGACGTACGAAAATTGCNGACAGTGCAGCGAATGCAGATTCACATTCAGTGCAAAGTGATGAAGATTGTNCAAGAAGTTCTCGAATGCAAGGAAGGGGAGAACTTGTAGACTGTTTGGAACATAAACTTGTGACATTTGTTTCATNATTTCTTTGACTGCAATGTCATTAGGCAGATAGTTTTGGTAAGGACGTTACTGCACAAATCCTTTTACTTTATTAGCATAAGAAGCATAAGCGTTGCACAATACAACGTAATGTACACATTCTAGAACCATAGATAAATGCACGCCAATAAAAAACAGCTTAAATGTAATTTACTCCGTCCGTGTAACTTGTGCATCTTGCCAAGAATACTGGCAAGCGGATTGCTGGTCTTTATTGCGTAACAATAATATGGCAAACAAATCTTCAAAGGTTCAGTTCAAGTTACAGTAGTTAGTAGCTAGTAGGCGCTTCGCCGCATATGACTGTTGAACGCAGTCATCTTGGCAGGTAATGCAGCGAGACGGTTACTGCTGATAGCCGAAAGGCACGTAATTTTATACAGTTTTATACTGTGTGATAAAAAGCATAGGTAAATATGTAGCAATGCTTCCACAAGGTAGAAAAATCCTTGTTGGTGTGAGACTGTGACTGCGAATAATGTCCCTGAACTGAATCAACAGCTTAATGTAGCGTGGCCATTTTATAAAAACGTCACAACTTGACGGCCACTTTCAATAAAATTATCTATAAAACAACATGTTCACAACAAAAAACTAAAAAGGGAAGATAAGTGAGTGCGTCATTGGAACTGCTACACAATAGCAATTTCTGCAATTCTCCATCAGTGGGATGCTTGTGGTCGAGACTTCTCTGACATATCATTCCTTTATCAATACCAGTGTTAGTGGTAGCAGTCGGAGACTGCCGTCCAGTGTTTGGCTGCAATTCTATCTTAGATTTTACTTGCTTGGTAGTATAGAAAATGAGTTCTCCAGCACATGTGTGCTTCCAAAAATTGAGTGCATTTTTAGCGCAAAATCTTACAGTTTGGTAAATCTATGTTTGCTGACTAATTTTCAGAAGCTCTCTCTATGTTTGCAGAAATGGGTAATTCATTAGGCTGGGGGGGCACTTTGAGAAGGTTGCGGTTAGCGGATAGATAAACGGATTTATTTGCAGGCGCTTGAAAAGCTGAAATTTGTTCAAACGCAACAGTGCTCTGCTTTATCCGCACACAGCCATTGCACAGTGTTGCTGTTTCAGCAAAAACTCAAATGGTTGATAGCCTACATCATGTCACCACAAGCTTGTGTCAAATCAATGCAGAATTTCGTTGCCATGCAACCTTCACGCAAGAACGAATACACTGTGCCACGCAAAGCAGGCTGTGCTCGAATGGAAACAGTCTCGTGTGCGTGCTGAATCGTGCCGAGTCGTGCCCCAGTGGAAATCAGCCTTAACAGCATGATACCAATCCATGCATCCAAAAACCAACTGATCCCAAAGTCAGTGCTTGCTACGCCAAACTGGCTATGGTGGCCGAGCAAACACTTTCGCACTTTTCAACTAAGCACTTACTTGAAAATGCTTTTATTGCCATGTATAGGACATTTTGGCCAAGTAGAGAGGAGCGCTTGACATTTGAGGGCGCAGAGATCTTTGAACGAAGTTCTTACGTTTTCCTTCTCGAATTTCTCTATTGTTTTTCAACATGAGGCTCAGGCTTCTGAAGCTGAATGAAAATTCTGTTGTAAAGTTCGTGTTGTTATGTCGTTGATACGCTTGTTAGTTTTTAATAAATTCGATTTTCTGTTCGTTGTTTTTGCAATGCTTACGTCGGCACTTACACTTTTTGTGATATATGGTGGGGAGAATATGAAAGTGTCTGCGGTTTTCAAGGGTGGAACGCAGACAAAAACGTTGACAACCACTGGGTTATTCTGTTGGTCAAGTCAGAACGCAACACCTTGATCAAAAATATTGCTTTTTGATTTTGAAGTGTCAGAGGTTTTCTTACGCTTATAGTATAGTGGCTGTAAGTTTAGATATGCTATTTTTCAGGATATGCAAACTCCTTTACTTTGGAATAAAGCCCGTTTTCGTTTTTGATGGTCAAGCACCTCTCATGAAGTTAAAAACATTGCAAGAACGAAGACAAAGAAAAGCTGTTCATATTAGAGACCGCCAGACAGCATCGGAAAAACTGTTGCAAAATTTTCTTAAGCGTCAGATTCTCGACCAAGCCATTAACGTTCAGAACAAGTAAGGAGAGCATGAAGACCAGTGAAATTTTAACCGAAAGTTGTGCGAAACTGTGCAGGGTACATTGAAGATGTTAGAGGCCTACATATAATTTTCTGTACATCATTGTTCTTTGCTTAACTATGATAACACATCAATAAGCGTTTTCGGCGGATCGTCAAATTATGAAAATGTAATGAAAGCTTGGCTTTGCGTAAATGTCGCATTATCCTTGGCGTTATAATTCACCCTGCTCTTCAAAAACAATTGAATTCCATGCATTTTTGCACTTTCTTCTTAAGTTACGCTTCCGTACAATCGTAACTTGCGGATGTTTTTCAGCAAACTGGTGATTCTTGCAGGAAAAAAACCGACGGTGATCAAACACATGCCGATCGAGAGCACAATGTAGATTCATCGGTTACCTCTAAGACAAGGTCTGTTGGCAAGAAGCTTCCAGGTATGATGGTGTGTTCCTGATTTGAAGCGTCGTTTGAAACACTGCTTGGTGATGCCTACCCTTGAAATCATTCCAGGTCAGAACAGCTCATCGGAAGAAACCCTGTTCCAGTTGCCTCCTATGAAGAAGGCCCTCGAGTTTAGTAGTTCTGACGAGGAGCGAGAACAAGAATGGGTCGACCGGTCAAATACTCGAATGTCCATGTTCGAAGCGGCTACGTCTGTAAGATACGGCGTTGTTCTTATTGCGCTTTTCTTGTTAAAGCTGATGCACTTCTTTCCTGTGATTTTTTAAAGATTGTCTTAACATAGACCAGCGTGTTAAAGCATACTTGTTTTGAGTATGCCGCGTCTTTGGCTTTGACATGCATTGCACCTGTTTTTTTCGCTGAGACATTTCGGTCACTTGTCCCATATTAGTATTGAAACTTGCCGTGGTAACAGTATCCACTAGTCTATGTTTTCGGACAGTATGACCGAATTGACTTAGTTTTTTCGGTTATTTGAAAATTTCGGTCTATGACCGCAAAAAACTAGCATCACACTATAACGTTAAGCATCTCTCGTGAGCACTTCAAATGTATATGCATCAGCTACAAAACCCATAACGATTTGAGTTTCGGGTCCATTTCTGTCTCGAAAAATTTCTTGTTAAAGCCCGTTTGATGACTTTATAGTGTGATTTATTGTCTATGTAACTCGAAAATGTGAGTGGACTTGCAAAGCGCTTTGAAATGAACCGCTAACATTGTTAGCGAAAGACATTTTTCACTCTGCGAGTTGGCAGGAACTTATTTGTAGACCAGTGGTTCTCAACCTTTTTTGCCCCATTGACCATCTTCATAAAAAAATATCCGATGACCACTTTTGCTATGTTGACTCCTCATGAACAACTGGTCCAAACTGTATTGCACATGGTTACAATTTTCAGGAACGTTTTATCAAGGATTTATGGAACTCTGTGGACCACTAGAAATGGACCACGTTGAGAATCACTGTTGAAGTGCAACACATTTTGCTGTATAGTGTGTGGCTTTACTAAGTTGGAAACGTACAATTGTCATAGCGCTTGAAAACTCGCTCGGTGATTCTTTTGTCGTAAAAATCTCCGTCTTCTTTCATCGTTCAGTATGTACTGCACGTGGTTTTAAAATTGGGCCAGGAATAAGGAAGAGACTTTCGATGTTTCTTTGCTGTAGGGAGACTACAAACAAGTGATGTCTGTAGATGTTGATTGTGAAGATTTTCGAAACCTTCCTGCTGAAATCCAACATGAGATACTGACCGACATCAAAGAAATCCGGAAGCGGCGCAGAACGCAGCTGGAGCTAATGCCAGAAAAATCCGATTCCTTTGCCAACTACCAATTATCAGGTGCGAGTTAATCAGGAATGCTTGAATGATTTTTGCGACTCGTCTTTCTGTCATGAACATCAGACAAGCACAGTTTAAGCATGTTCTTGACCTATAGCTTATCTGGAAGTTGCGCTTGCCCCATTCACACTTGCTGCAGTTCCATTTGTTCCATTTTGCTTACGGTATTTCTTAATGAAGGTTTGTTGGCGAAGAGAAAACTTTCTGACAAGCTGAAAGCCGTCGAAAAGCAAATGGAACAACACAACGTGGCCTCCATGACCGAAGCGGCTCTTTTAGGAGAGGGCTATGAATCCGGCAAAGTGAATGCTAGCAAAATCAGTTCCGAAGACTCCACACATTACATTCTTATTCAAGATCTCAAGCAGTTTCAACAGGTGTGCGCGTCTGCTGTTTAATTATTTTGTAACTCCTTTGTTGTCATCTGATCTAACTTCCTTGTTCCTTCTAGTAAAGATAGAGATTAGAAACAGCTGTTGATGTTCTTTTTAGCCCCAATTCCTTGAATTTCTTTGGATGTAATTTGTTGCTGTAGGCTTCAGCGACAAGTCAGCTTGCCTTGCAAGCATCTATATATCACTTCATCAAAAACCAAACATCCTTAGCGCTCTTCTTGCAACGCACACAACAGCAAGTTGCAAATAAATAAATAATGACATCCTATGCGGTGAACTGAACAGATACACGACCCCGTCGAACAGCAGTTGTTTTCGTTTCAGAAGTCTAACCGACCCTGTGACATTAAACCAGCAGTCACCGGTAGTACTGACTATGAAGCGCCAAGCTCAAGTGAATCAAACGACGCTCTTACGGACGAGCTCAAGTCGTTGCGTTCGTCACCACACGACATCCTTCACGAGGACACTAACATTCCTGAAAAACCTGGTCGTGTTGCAAATGACGAAAACGAGGAATTGAACGTTGAAAATCCTAAAATAAGCAACAGTGTCGACGGCGCGTCTTTTCAATCGTTCAAAGCCTCACCTACGAAAGAGCCTGCGGCGGTTTCCACTGTTGACGTCCAGAACACATCATCGACTCCAGAAAAAATCCACGCTGAGGTTATTTCGAACCTAGCTTATGAGAGGCGGACTGGAAACGCGGAAACCAATGGCACCTTGCAATCTAACCTGGATAGGTCTTCAAATTCACCTGGTATGGGCCGTTCCATGGCAGCGGCGACTGAACAATTACCTCCTGAAGTTGCAGTCGCTCAGCCCGTGACTCAGGTCCCCACCGCGACAATCACTGTCGTCAATCACCGACACGAAACAACAGAAGAAACTTGTTCCACAAACGGTATCTCTGCCGAACCTCGAGATGAAGCTTCTCAAAGCGCTGATTGGACAAGTGAAGGTGAGGACAGTGAAGAGGATTTTGAGGAAGTTCCTGTACACAGCAGTGATCAAGCTCTGCCGTCAGACCGCTCCGCAGAAGCATCGGTTGCAAGCAGGTAATTGGTGTGACGCGGATCACTGCTTTCCTCGTCATAATGAACTTTGCTTTTGGCGAAGAATTCCAAACACGTATTTTGGCCAGCAATGCCCGCCATTTCTTTCTCTCTTGGTCATTGATTTTTGACTTTGCATTAAAAAAATTGCACGTGCATCGGTTTTTGTGCAGTGCGTTCGAATACAGGTATATTTCCTTGAACATGTTTCAGCGATGAACTCGGCGCCCGGTCGCGTGTCGATCTGTGGGGTGACGTGGCAAGTGCTGATTTGTCGCAAATCAGCGATGTCCTGGACGAGCAAGATGCGGCATTGCTGGAAAGGATGAAGTCCGCGTCACGCGCCGCCAGAGATGTGACAGATTTCGCTCAGACTGAATGTCAAGAACTTCTCAAACTGTTCGGTATCCCCTTCATTGTCAGTCCGCAAGTGCGTCGCGTTGTTCTGTTGGATATTCGTGTGGATGGCTGTGAAATGCGCGTCGCTACTACCATGGTTTAGTCACTGGAATATATGATGCAGTACTGTGAAGCGAGACATAAGGGTTTGTTATGTATTCCCTTTGCGTGTTGTCAACCATGCTGTTCCCTACATTTGCTTACTGCCTAAGCGACTGACATGCGCTTTTTCCGTTGACAAAATGCATGTGGTTTCGGAGTAGGTGAGAAAAATGATGTGGTGGCTATCGGATTTATTCTCCTTGAGGTATATGCAGCAAACTTTTTGGAACGTTTTAATGGTAGTGCGTTATTCATTTTGTACAAAGAAATTGTCAACTCCAATATGCTGGGTATATTTAAATTTAAAGTGTTGTTTGTTCCAGAATTTAAAAAAATGCCCTCACGGTGAAGCGCACAATTGTACGCATGGTTGAGTACGCTTCTCGTGTTATCTGTAGTACTTGCCTGTTTTTTGTTGTTTTTTTTCACTGAAACATTTCGGTCATTTGTTTGCGGAGACATTTGGGTCATTTGTCTCACAGTCGTATTAAAACTCGCCGTAGCAGTGTTCATTAGCCTATATTTTCAGACATTCTCACCGAAATGACGTAATTTTTTTCGGTCATTTCAAAAAAATTTCCGTCTATGACCGAAAAAAACAGCTTGTAGCAAACCCATTTTTCATATGAAGTTACACCGTAAGTAGGTATCTGAATTAGTAATGCATTGATGAGTATTGAGCTGTTGGTAATCATGGCCAGCTAAAAGACGGCATGTTTGTCGATGGTTCGATGCTGGTAATGTGCAACAGTGTTTAACTTTTTTCTATCCACAACCAATTGCTTTCATTTGCGCTTTGTCTGTAGGAAGCTGAGGCTCAGTGTGCGTTTCTGGACAGAGTTGGTCTTACGGAGGGCACGATTACAGAAGATTCCGACGTTTGGCTGTTCGGTGGCACGGTGGTTTACAAAGATGTTTTTGATCGAAAGCGAGACCCTGCATGTTACATGCTGAAAGACATCAAAGTAGAACTGGGTTTGGAACGGGAACACTTCATTAATATAGCGCTGTGTAGTGGGAGTGATTACACTTCAGGTATCAGTTTTGACAAATCTTTGATAGTTTGCGTAGTTGTAGATGTCTAGTAAGCCTTGCTTACTCCTGTAAACGGTAATTTATGAGACTTTGCGTGTTGAAAGATGCTTTTATATCGCATATACCACCAAATTTTTGGTAACATTTTAGTCAAAGCTCCAATTAACAACACATAAACTGCTTTTATTTAAAAAAAGACTTACGGTGGCTGTTTCAAATCAGCTGAAAAACGTTTAAAGCTTTTTGTTGAATGCTGGTCTCTGTTTAATCATGACCGGAGGCTTGATCCTGTTTTTCCAAGAGTTGTCATAACAACGTGCTTAGTTGCAACACTGCTCAGGTATCGAGGGCGTGGGGCCAGTCCGATGCCTGGAAATCATGAAAGAATTTCCTGGATCTGGGATCGAAGGGCTGGAAGCGTTCAGAGCATGGTGGGAGAAAGCCCACAAAGAGGTTAAGTACCTTGCATTCGCTCACCTTGGTTTTCCAGACTGGTGCTAACGTTTGATTTCATCTCCAGGTTGTGGCACCGGTCAGTGAAACAAAACTAAAGAGTCAGCTGAGGAAGTTGAACCTCCCCTCATCTTTCCCATCCCAGCACATTGTCGATGCATATCTCAACTCTCGAGTCAACGAGTCCATGGAGAAATTCGAATGGGGAATCCCGGACTTAAGCGGAATAAGAGAATTTGCAGAGCAACGGTTGCAATGGACCCGGCAAGTGCAGATCGTTGCTTGACCAGATACTCGTGTAGAACGTAACAACCATCATTGATTTGTCGGGAATGAAAACGCATTACTTCTTGTCGCCAGTGTAGAATATGCGATGAAAGTTTTTGTGCATTGTTTTGTAACGTCTTAAAATCATGCGAAATACAGCAGTATGCGCAATGAAGGGTGTTCCATCCCTGGGATCTGGTACCTTTTGACTGAATATGGAAGATCGCGTGTGTCCCAAGATATCCACATCACTTAAAGACAGTTAATAAATCAACAGATCTTAATTGTGCTNTTCCCGGGTTTGGCGATGCTTGCGTTGCGTTATAAACTTCTGCACTGGAACTGATTTTGTTTTTCCATGATTTGATANANTGTGTCGTATATTTTCCGCGTATAGGAACTTTTCCTGTTTCGAGTAGCGACTTCTTGGTTTCGTAAATATTTACGTTATGTTCTGCTCAGAAAAAAAGTGGACGATGACGTTCTTCCGGTTCTCAAACGAGCAGCAGCGAGAAAAAACAGTCGTCAGCCTTCGATTGCGTCGTTCATGAAAAGAGCAGCGGACTTTGTGACAAACCGACCGAAGCAGAAAAGCAAACGCGTGCGCAGAGCGGTCGCACCTTTGCTTGGGGCTTACGTCACCACTGACGCTTCACCTGTCAAGTCAACCCGGCCCCGAGGTGGCGGTAGAGGGCGCAAACGTCGGGGTGCGAGCGCTGTGGTTGCGATACCGAAGAAATCTGCCGTGAACCACGATGACAATGCACTTGGACTCTCGGAAAGTTCGGACTCTAGTTAAATAAATTTCCTTTTCACCTACTCCGCCGTTATGTTTTCTGCATTGCAAACCTCCGTTATGCCAGGGTTAGGGGAGCGTGTTTATCTTCCCAGTGTCGTTGGTGAATATAGGACAACTAGTAGCTCTTGCTTGGCTAAACACTGCCGTGGACTTCGAACAGCACTTTCCACAGCGTGCTGTAACATCTGTTCGGGTTCAGAGACCTTGCAGTGCGCCGTCAGTGCTCTGCCACAATGAGTATCTCGTAGTGTTTGGTTTGTTTTGCGCACGGCTTAGTTATTGTTTTGCGATACCGTGCGCTTGCACGCTGCTGTATCCTAATCTTGGGATGTCTTTGAAGCGTCAGACGGCACATTTTGTTTTATTGCACGATTTCGGTACACTGACATTATGCCTTGTCTATACGTGAATTTTTCCCTGTATCAAGTTAACAGTGGCGAATCCCAACCAGGCGTTTGAGAGGCAGTCAAATAGGTGGCACCACACAGGTCTCGTCCACTCACCTATATCTTGCGAAGAACCGCCAACACCAATGTTCCCTCTCAGCTGCGCAGTTGCAATAAAAATTGTGATTCAGCGCACCCGCTTGTTTTTCCTCGCAGCATTATTAAAAATTGGAGGTAATATTGGCCAGCACCAATCCTATGCGACCCACTGACACTGTTTACATTGATCTGTTATTTTGCCATTGCGTCATGATTCATTCTAATTTCCACTGACAGTTGGTTACTTCTGTGTATGATGGGCCTTTGTATTATTTCTGTTTGTTAGCTGAATCATATGAAACAATGAATAAATCAATCCATTGAGAACATTGGTAGGTTTGATTTTTGCAGCAAAAATGGCAGTAGCCTAAGTACAGCATCAATCCATTGAGCCAATCTTCAATTTTTGAACTTGGTGCTTGTTTGCTCTTGAAACGCAGCATCATTGGCACTACTCTAAGGTCAGAATTTCCCAAGAAAAAATCCCATGAAAAGGATGCTCTATTGAGAACACCGGTATTTGATTTTTGCAAGGAACAAAATTGCAGTAAACAGGTTTTTTTTAAGGTTTCGCTTTGGTGTCCGCAAGGAAATTTTAAGAGACCGCTTGGAGGAATTTGGGAGACCGTTCTCCATTGATGTGATCTCAGGTCACTATATTTTGAGAGACCGTTTTGGCCCCTCAAAACACCTTAAAAAAACACTGGCAGTAAATACAGCTTCAACCAAGACGTTGATGGGTGTACGTACATCTTTCCAAGCAATGAACAAAGCACTAATCTTTTTATATTTTCAACTTGGTGCTTGTTTGCGCATGAAATTTGGCAATATTGAAACAGTTGGAAGGCTACGAATTCGCAAAAAAACTTCTCACGGAAACGCAGCTCCACTGAGACCGTTGATAGGTTTCTTTTTGGTATGCATCATTAATCGCAATAAACACAGCATAATTGGAAAGGTTGGTATTGTCACAAAATTACATCAATTTTTCGAAGATTGCATAAAGGAAGGATGTCCATAACTTACAAAGCCGACGTTTGATCTGCGACAAGTGCTAGATCAGCGGTTCCCAACCGGGGGTTCCCGGACCCCTGAGGGTCCGACACAAAATTTTTTGGGTCCGAAATGCGATTTTCGAGGGTGAGAGTGTGTATGTTCCTGGATGTACTTTTTTTTCAAAAGAACCGGGATTTATGAAAGCTTGAAAATGCTATTAATCAAAGAAGATTATTCAGCCTAATTATTCTAGCTAACGTTACTAACTCAACAATTTAATTGCTAAATTCGTGCATTGTTATTCCTGCGTTACGTTGCGGTTACCGCGCAGATTGGCCGTTGTTGCGATTGTAAGCGCATTGTGACGTTTAAATGTTTATTACGTGATTGTTTGATGTGACAAAACTCGGAAGTGTCTAGTGTTCAACCATGCAAAGTTACCAGAAATTGAGTACAAAAACCCTGTCTATTCTAGTGCCCTTGGCAATAACATATTCGCGCGAATCTGGATTTTCCTCAGCATCATTTTAACGTAAGAACCCTTGAACGATTTGCGCGTGGCTCTGTGTATGTGTAATTGTGTGCCAAGATATGAGCGGATAATTTCAGAGCAGTAACAGAAATTCACTAGTGTTGCACCCACAATGCTGCGTCGCCTTAAGCCACCTAAAAAGAGAGTCGAAGCAACAACCCTCCCCGTAATGCCACTTACAAAAGTTTTCCCCACTCAAACTAGGTATAGACCAGGGGAGGCCAAACTGCGGCTCTTCGAGCTTTCCAAAAAATTATGTATTTGGTCTTTGTTTTTATTTCTATTGCAAAGTATAGAAATATTGTAAAATGGTAGTGTGGTAGCTAGCGTGTCGTACGGTATTACTTTTGCATGTCGTTCCGAAAAGAATAATTGTCACAGAAGCGTAAATTGCAAATAAAGCTACGAATTCAACGTTATATGTGGCATCACCACGCCACACTAGNTTTGTTTATAATGAGCAGTAAGGTATGAAAGTTAAAGCAGTACGATTGAGTGTTTTCTGGTGTGTAGTCAGTAAGCCTNCGTCATAACTACACGTTACAAGTAGTAATTTATACTTCCAAATCGGACTGTTTTTGTAATTTCTATGCTTTTCAAAAAGGATGGGTGCAAATGCCACTTTATTTTTAGGAAAGGGCTGCCAGTTTGAAAAACGTTTGGGTACTTTTGCGCTTAAACCCAGGGATGCGGAAGCGCGAAAATTCTACCGCTTCCGCTTCCACATAGGTATTTGACTTGAAGAATAACTTGGCGAAAAAGTTTTGTCCAGTTTCCAACGTGGATGAAGCGGAGAAGTTGCACTATAAGTCGGAATGAACGTGCGATATCAGTAGCGCGAGAGAATGAGATAAAGCATAACTAGCATCCATGGCGTTCTTCATAGAAGGCCAAGTCATCATGCAGCTTACCGATTTTATCGGAAGCTGACTTTTCAAACCTGGCTGCTGTCTACTAAAATGGTAACACTTTGAAAATAAAGCAATCTCCCGGTTATGTTCGCAACTTGAATCAGCTGTTTGTGCGAACCCGTAGGTGCGAACATTGTGCTTGTAACAGCCTTAGAAAACAGATGCTGATCATTAGGGCTAATGTTTGGAGACTGATTGATGCTTTGACTGAAGCTAACTATTCTTTTCAGCAAGGCATATAGTCAGGGTTTT
>JGI24159J19872_10011087_pt1 | contig 11826 bp, 14 predicted proteins | sample Ectturendosymbi4_FD_19872 | JGI IMG/M metagenome (IMG submission 19872) | reverse complement strand
ATGAACAGGTAGTTTAATTATGAAGTGGAAATTCCTCCCCTGAACACATGAAATTCCTCCCTGGGGAGGAATTCCTCCCCGGTTGGGAACCACTGATCTAATGCATAGCCTGTATCCTTCTGAATTTTTAGCCCAATGTTTTCTATTAATATCTTCAGAAGCATGTTTCCTTTGCCCTCAAAGAAATTAACATCTGGATGAGCAAGCAAGCTTGTTCACATGTGTTCAACCTACATTGGACTGATTTCATACAAAATCCGATATAAAATTAACCCACCACCAAAATACAAATAACATATTTTGGTTTTGTAGTATCTCTTTTTTATGTCCTAACAAAAAAATTAGAAAAATAAGTTTATTAAAATCTTTGCAGTTGTTTAGCAACAACATGTTCCAATAATGGAGCAATGGTCCAATGTGGGTTCACAGCTGCATGACAACACCCATTGACATTTACTTCATCTCTTCTGTTGCTACAGTTAGACAACTGTTTAGCAGTTCTCAAACATTTCTGCACGTTGACCCCCAATTACAGTATACAATTTTCTGTAGACCCCGTTACCTAGCCCAACAGTTGCTAATACAAGGAAAGTATGTGTCAAAATAAATTTGAGTACTTTTTACTTGAAATGCATGATAAAATAAAGCACAATCTGAAAAATATGCTGAGAACTATAGATGTAAGCAAGCATAACGTAAAAATATTGTTTGTGACGTAACAAACAGAGTAGTTTTCATAATGTCATCACAATGGATCATTTAATGAAAAACTATTCAAATTGAATGTACTTTTAAACTACTGTAGCTGAGATTTGATCAGCGCTCTTAATTTTGTTTGATTTGTTGAAAAACACCGTTTGCATTCCTTGCCTGACTAACAATAATTTTGAGTTGGAGGCTTCATTGCTCCAGTAGACCCCAGCAGTTATTCATTGGCCCCCTGGCCATTAAGTGACCCCCATTCAATCCCATGACTATTTATCAACCCCTTGGATTGTCCAATTGACCCATGGGGGTCGATATCGACCACTTTGAGAACCACTGGTTTAGACAGACCTCTGCCACATTTTTTTACTGCTACCTTGGTGGCTATGTACCAGTTGTCCAGTGGAAAGACAATGAGGTTGTTGTCACCAGCTCCAATCATGTCAACATAGCCACAATCTTAATAGTAAGACGATACATATATATTCAACAAGAAATGAAAAAGATTAATGTAATTCGACCTTTTCATTTTATCAGTATAACCAGGGAATGGGAGGTGTGGATTTACTCGAAATATTTGACAGATCTGTTACTCAATATAGACCAACAATTCAAAAGTGGTACTGGCCCCTGTTTTTGAACTTTGTTGGACCGATCACAGTTGTTGTGTGGAGATTACATGTTATGGCTAAATGCTGTGCAACGCAGGATCTACTTGGGTTTGCATGATCAGTTGTAGCTGAACTGCTGGGAAACATCCACAGCGTCTTTTTCTGGGCCCAGTGGGAAATGAATTATATCAACAAAAAAGCTGGATTGCATCACTGTGTGTAACCAGAAAAGCAAGGATGATGTGATGTATTTGGCAAAAACACTTTGAAAATGTGCCACGATTGGAATGCTACATTGCATGTGAAATGTTTTTCAGCTTACAACAAACAGTAACATTTATTTTGTCGTTCATTCAGTGCCTTAGGTTTGTTCTCATTGACTATAGTTACTTTTGTAAGTGTTGCCTATCATTTTAGTACAGCATTTACATTGAAAATTTTCTCATAATGATTTGGTACCTGTTTAGACCATTGTTCCAAAAATGGAACAAAAATTCTTTGCAGGTCACACTAACGCAGTTGCAAAATGAATCATTACGTTCACTGTTGTTTCTGCTTTCGATAAATGTAACATTTACCATGAATATCTTTTTGCTGAGTCAGCATAGCATTATTGAGCAAATGCAGGTCACTCAAATGTGAAAATATTTGACAGTTATTAAAAGCTGGTAGTAAATAAGTGAAACTGCTTTTGATAAATTATTTTGTGGGGGCATGCTTGCAACAAAGTGAACTATCATACAAATCAAACTGAGATGATACAGTGAAGCAGAATCGCACTGTGACTATGAAGATTTCTTCCAAAAAAGGAGTAATGGTCATTAATGAGTTAAATGATATGTATTTGGTAACATGCTACCAACCACTTTAATTCTCCCTAGCACAGATTAACAGTGGCTGGAAGAATGATTCAGCATCAAAAACAAGCAATGAGTTTCAATTGTCTTTTATAAATTTATGTGCGAATGTTGCTTCCCTTACAGTCAACCTTAATGAACTGTTAAACCAACATGAAAAGCAATTGACAATATAAATGTAGCATGGACTTAAACTTAGTTTTTGAACACTTGTTGTGCAACTTGTCGCATTGGATCGACTTACGCAATACACTGTTGTTAGGACATATTATTGCTAAAACGAAAACAGATGTATCTTTTGTAAGTTTTTCTCATTGCAGAAATGAAACCTGTTATAAATGCAGAGGGCAGTTCTACAGTTACACTGCATGCTTTGATTAGTTTTTAAAGCATTATGACATAAGATGTCATCTGCACCTCTAAGTAGAAAATTGTACTCTTCAAACCTGATTTTAATCACTGATGATGACTTAAATATATAGTGAAATATTTTTAGTTGCTGTGACTGTATTTTTTTGCATTAATAATGCAAGTCACTCTAAGCATGCTTTGCCAAACTAATTGGATTGCAACCATTTAGCCAGTTCTGACTGATATTGTTGCAATGATTTGGTAGACATGGTATTAGATGTGTCCATGTGTGATCCACCATGAACAGGATGTGTGTTGAGATTAGCACCTAGATGTAATTGGCACAAATAAGCAATTATTGAGTGATCTCTGGTTGCTTACTGCCCTGCAGTGAAAAGCTTTGTGCGCTTGGCGCTCCGCCCTCTGATTGCAACACAATCTAAAGACAAATAAATTTGAATGTAATGGCACTTGCATTCCCAAGCATGTTTAGCACTTGCATTCCCAAGCATGCTTAGCACTTGCATTCCCAAGCATGTTTAGCACTTGCATTCCCAAGCATGTTTAGCACTTGCATTCCCAAGCATGCTTAGCAAGATTCAAAACAAGCCTTTACAATATGAGAAATGTTGTACGGCGTGCTATAACATCTGAAGAAGATTTATTGAGTTTTTATAACATGCTTGTTGTATTTTGCATTATAGGGCGTGGTTGTCTCAAATAACTGAGGTAATAGAAATGCTGAATGGTCAAAGCAAAAAAGTGGCAAAAGACAACTTGCTCACTGTAGTAGGTGATGAGGTGACTGATTGTTTTTGTGTATCAATACTTGTGTAGTTGAAAGTTGTTTGGATGTAAGCTTTATGTTAAAATGCAATATTCAAACTTGGCAATAAGAACATCTGGCATAGGTTGTTGGCAATTTTTAGTTTTCCATGCTAACAGTATGACCACATTTAGGACTTAAACCACAATCACGATAAAGCTGTTTTAATCATTGAAAAAATAGGTTTTTCTATGTGCATGTTGGTTGGAATAGCATTTTATCACTTTGTTTGAGTTTGTTTTTTAATTTATAAAGTGTCAGTGAAACAGTGAACAGTTTATTTTTTTTCATATCTCCATCCAGTGGTATCTTTCCTTAGAATTGTATGATATTCTAATTTTTGAAAGGAGGACAAGTCCAGCAGTGATGAAAATGATGATGACGTTGATGATGATGTGATGGATGTTGAAGATGTGGCAAACTCTTTAGCTCACCTGAACTTGAGGAAGTAATGGTTTGCCTTGCTGTCATTTATGAAACAAATGATACCAAAAGAAAGAATATGTGACAAGTATCACAGAGACGTCACAACACTGTAACTTGGCAGTAGTTGATATTTGTGTCAGTTTGTGATTTATTGGTGAATGTGCTATATAAACTTCTATTGCACTGTCAGTTCTGTGAGATTATTTAACTGTTATTGGTAGCTGTAGTTTATCCATTGATACCAATGTTTTTTGACTGAGATTCGTATGTCCAAACCACATATGGTTTGTTGACACTTTTGAGCAAAAAGAGGAATGTTATAATATTCAAATAAACTATGTGTTTATGTTTTAAGATTAAGTGTGGCAAAGTGTACCTTATTAAACTTCACTGAGGGCTGAGGCTGCCTGTTCCAAGCATCATGTACTTTACATATGTCATGTGTGAAGACTACATTTTGAAAAGTTATGAAACTGTGAGGTGTTGTGTACAAAAATAATTTTTGTCACAGTTCAATTTTAATGAAATTGAAATTTACACCACAATGTGCGAAACATGAACAATTCTGAGCTAACTTTGGTGTAGTTAATTATTCTACTTCATACATCTCTTTTGTGACAATATCATGGCACGATTTACGTAAAGGCATGTCACATGTTTCTGATACATTTCATGGTTGTGAAAAACTTCCAGTTTTTTCAATGACTTAGTTCTATGATTTGTGCTCCCCACAGATTTTGAGTATTAGAACATCTGCACAAACAGATGATAGGTTTAACTTTAATTTGCTGCTGAAACTGCTTTTTAGGCTGTAAATGAGCTGTAGTACATGAGTAATTAATGCCAGAAATGAAGTGAGTGTAGATGTGAAAATTAAAATTATTTAACATTTTGAAACATGTTGGAAAAATCCTTTTATGTATCCGTTCCTGGTGTTGCATGTATTGTCAAAAACTGTAAAATCCGACGTTTTTAACTTTAGTGGTTTTGAGCAGCTATCTGTGGTCCACTAAAAATTTTGTGCTGCATCTGAANTCAAAGCTACATTGATNTATACCTTTGCATTCTTTTGGATAAGGGCTGTTGATATCCTGATGTGGTGTAATTTCCATTTTTGTTGCAAGACGTTTGATTATACCACCTTATCAAGATATTGTATGAGCTTAAAGCCCATGTCCTGTTGCAAAGTCCTAATATCAGTGACCACAGATACTAGCTGTACAGCGAATTATGAATTATTTATGTTTGATGCTTTGTTGCAGAAATAAAGGATCCAGTAGTGTGTCACTCAAAAGGAAAGTTGTTCAAGAAATGATTACTCCAGAATTGCGAAAAAATTTATCAAAGCAAGGTACTTTGATGATGTGTTAAAAACGAATAGTGTGCATTGTTCGCTTCAACCTCTTAACATCTTGGCACAGGATATCGATTGGTTGGGTCACATTCAGGGGTCAAGTTGTGCAGATGGACAAAATCAATGTTGCGAGGCCGGGGTGGTTGTTACAAACATACCTTCTATGGAATCGAAAGCCACAGGTGGTGACGTCATCATCATACGTGCATGTGTTGGTTATCATCATGTATTAATTAGTATCATATGTGTGTGTGCTAAGTATAGTTCGCATGCTTGTATTGTATTACAGGCTTTGCTTTAGCGGCTAGTTAAAAGCTGATAACAATTGTGTCAAAAGATTAGTTGCAGTGCCAATGAAGCCAAGGCAACCACCAAATGGATCAGATATCTTTGTGCAACACTGCATTTGTATGTTTGTCACAGGATTGTGAATTTCATTAAACGCGAACTGAAAACCACTAAAAGTGCTTCGCTGATGAGTTTGTGTGGGGAGTGTACTTTTAATAAGATTGCTGCATTTTTGAGGATGTAGAAGTTTCTTGGTGTTCATTTATTAAATATTTAAAAACATGGAATGGCCGATGAGATCAGTTTCACTGGTGTTGTTTCCACAGCAGTAATTGTCACTGCAAGTTAAATGTCGGCACTTTGTTGGAAAATGCTGTGTTTTCGGAAAAAAGAGAGAATGTTTTGTCACTAACACAAACAGTTAGTGATGCTGAAAAGGTTTTCATGATGCCGTTACTGGTGTGTGGTGTAATTTCCATTTTTTTGTAGGGGCTTTTCCACTTTCTCTGTCTTTTGCAATCCTTGAAACTTTGCAGCTCTTTTGTGCAAAAGGAAAATAAAAAAGAAATCTTCAAAGAGCAAATTAAAGAGAAACGTAGCCAAGTCTTAAATCGCTGTCCGCACCCCTAGATCAGGAGCACCGGTAGTGATCGAGCGCAAAGGGCGCAGGAAATAATGTTTGAAAACGAACGTTGGTGATATGATGTCAGGTGGTTGTGCGACAGCAAGAACGAGTGTTATGAAATTATTTGCTGCAGTCTGGAAACCAATTGTGTGGGTTTGCGATTTTGACACTGATAGATCCTGGGAGGCTAGCTACTTTGAAAGTAGATTGTGGGTCAAATAAGGTTGGGCAATGGAACGGTAAGCCCGACGCACCAGAAATATGATCGAAAGGGAGTTTTGCTTGTCAAATATCTCAGGAACGAAAAGAATGTTCAATATTTTATAAAACGTGCTGGTAGTTTTCTGGCTTATCACAAGTTGTTTCTAAAACGTAGACCGCTGTTCGTGTTGCCTGGATGTGCACAATCGGTACTTTCCCTCTCAAATTGTCGTTTTCTTTAAAAAGTCAACCGCCGTTGTTTTTCCTCTTGGACAAAAACGATGTTCACTTCGTGTTTATTCCGACTCGCCTGCGCTGTGACGTCATGAACACGTGTAAAGCGCCCATTCGGCCATGTCGCCGATCAGGGGCGTGGACCACGAAGGCCCTCGGGATCGAACAAGTCATTTCTGTCATTTCCACACATCGCTGTATTGGCTCATTGGCACTCAAATTCCTTTTGTCGTTCCATTCAAGAAAGCCCCGTTTTTTTCTCCAGGTGCATGGAGGCGACTCCCAGTCTCGCGTGCGCCAACAAGTGTGTGTTCTGTTGGCGCCATCACACGAACCCTGTTGGAACCGAATGGAAATGGGCGAAAGATTCTGCAGATAAAATTGTAAACGAAGCAATAAAATATCATTACAACATGATCAAGGAATTCAAAGGTATCACGCGCTTGTCCGCTTATTGGTGCTCAGCTTCACAATTGAAAGAAACCGTGACTTTGCACATTAGCTTGCGCAGATTCTTGTTGGAACAACCCACATACAGCAACATAATGTAGTTTATTGGATCTTCATTTTTTCAAATGTTGAGACAAAAGGGTCCCGGGTCCAAAATTTGTAATAACGGAAATGCAGCGACCCAGGTTTATTATTGAAGTTATTTACTTCTTGTTGTGTCAGATCTTCAAGTGTGTTTCGTTTCAGACAAAACAAGCGAAAAAAAACACCACTCACGTTATTGTGATTAAGATATCTTAAGCAGGCCGTGGTCCAACGATACATTTCCGTCTGGCAGGAAACTGAAAACCTCCCCAAATTTAAGAGAACCCATTGTTTGTTCATAACCACGTCACAAAGTTTGTCTTCACGACATGATCTTAGATGACCTCGCTACATGCCGCACGTTGACATTCTGGCCGCCATGGCGCAACTGCGTCAGTGACAAGAAGTTTGCCGGAACTGGTTGTCGCACGGGAATTTGAGACGCTGTAGCTTCATGTCGGGAGTTATGAACATCAGGTCTTTATTATCCTGTCCCGTAGACTCGCCTCGTTGAAGGAGGTGCCACATAACCCCCTGCAATTCCGTTGCTGATCCACAGAGATAGTTGCCAAAGCGGCCAAGTTACTAATGGTTCGTTTGATGGTTTTATGTTGTTCCATAGCCATTTGGCAATTCAGCGAAATATCAAGCGTTTCGGTTAACACTGTGTCTAGAACCAAAACAGAGAAATGCTCTTTGAGTGTGAGCCATCGCTGACCAGAAGCAGAAAAACGCTCCATATCAAGGCAAAAATCTGAGACCATGCGTTTTGTGAAAAGCCCAATGATGTTTGAACCCTATAAAGAAACAAAGGCTACTCAGTCAGTGCAACGACTTCTTGGGTCTCGACTGCCAACGTTGTTGTAAAACTGCATTTTCACTTCGTGACTCCGGAAGTAAAGTTGCTTGGGTCGGGCACACTGCCTTGAAGTAACTTTTTAGCAAAAATGATTAATGTAAAGTCCAGAAAAGCAAAATAAGTGGAAGATGTCCAGCGGTTGGTTGTCAGAGCAACATCAAGCAATTTACTATTCGGTGTTAAGCAGTTCTTCTTTAGTATATGCAGGTTTGTTTAAGGAAAATGTTAGGTACCCGGTATGGATCTGTAGGGTCCCGATTTTCTTTGATTTTAGGGACCCGATGATAATTTTCTCTGATTCTAGGGACCCGAATCGGGTCCCTAAATCGCCTTAAAAAAACCCTGGTATATGTATACGCGACTTGTGTTCTGCGTTACCTACTACTGTTGTAGTGTTTCTTTATACTGTTCAAAGTAGTGAGCTTCTGCGGATAGACGCAGGTATCAGATTACACTTTTTACAAATCCCATGAAATTCGTGCAAAGCGATTCTGAAGCGGACTGCATCTGCCATTCCAGGTGTGCCGGGCGTTAAACCGGACAGGTTCTCCGAAGGATTCTCCATTCAGCACTGCGCCCTGTCCTTGGTTGGGGAGCCCATCATGTATCCCGACATCAACGACCTCATCAAGCTTCTTCACGACAGGGTTGGTCATCGTCGTGCTCTGTTAACATGCTGCTGATTGGTCCAACATCGTCATGCTCAGTTGACTTGTTGCTGACTGGTCCAATCCGCTCAATGTTGACTTCGAAAATGTGACGTCAGCTAGGGCTTCTTTCAAGTAACAAAAATGTATTGTTACGCAATAAGTAATATCTAACATATTACTCAAGTTTCAAGTAATTCAAGCAAATCAGGAAATTCAACAAATAGGCTTAAAAACATGCAAGCACATCAAAATCATCGCAATTTTTAAATCCCATAATGGACGGTTCATGCAAAATTTACACCTGTTGGCCGCGATTCAATTTAATGGAATGAGTTTCTGGCTCCAAATCGTAATCACGATGCCAATCGACAATTGTGACTCACAAAGCGCTCGGCACAGGCAGGAAATCTATTCTCCTCAATGGCTTATATTTATGTGTGATGATGCATGTCATGTATAATATTGCGTTTACAGCAAGAGACGTGGCTGCAAAAATATCAACTTTTCTAGACGCGGATTGCTTGAAAAATCAAGTAATGGCGAAAATACTTAATCAAGTAACAGGTAAAGGTTTTCAATTAAGTAATTACTTACTTCAACTCAGTCGTAGCGTCGGCGCCTCGCCTGTGGTATCCATTGCGCCACTGCTAACCCTTGCATTGCCATGCCGTGTGTTATCCCCATGTAGTGCCGTGTGTTATCCCCATGTAGTGCCGTGTGTTATCCCCATGTAGTGCCGTGTATTATCCCCATGTAGTGCTGCAGTAACGTGCTTGGCGAATGCTTGACAAATGCTGTGCGCGAAAACTCACCCGAGTCGATCACTTGATTGATTCCAGGGCATTTCTTCTTTCCTCGTCACCAACGCTCAGTTCCCGGATGAGATCGACAACCTCGTGCCGGTGACGCAGCTCTACGTCAGCGTTGACGCGGCAACCAAGGATTCGCTGAAAAAGATCGACCGGCCATTGTTCAAGGATTTCTGGACACGTTTCTTGCAAAGCTTGAAAAGCTTGTCCAGGAAGGTGGGTCGGTAAATCCACCCGATCACGTCCGGTTGTACCTGGTGCAGAATGGCCAAAATGGCCGCAGAATGCCCGCCGCACCAGCGCTTCGTATAGGAGCACTTGGTTTCGTGCTTTAAATGTTGTCTTGATAAAGATGGAACTAAAACCGTTTTCGGCAGAGGTAGCAGCACTCCGTCTTTATCTTTCTGGTTTTTCACTCCCAGTGTTGAGAATCGAAGCTGTTAAAGTGCAACGAGAGTGGTTAAGCGAACGTAAAGTGAACTTAGTTTTAAAGCAATGAGCATCTCAGAAACCAGGAAAAGGGGATGTTGTTGCACTCTCCGGGCAATGCTTGCTTGCTTGCGAGCGAAGCCCTTGTGGTCGCAAATGATCCCAAAATATTGACTGAGGTTTGGGGTTAAGCGCTCAGGACCAGTATCCCGGAGATGTGGTGCGTGGAGCGGGGGGGTGTGGTTTGGTGCGGGGGTGTTTTCGTGGCAAAACGAGAACGCCACACTGTAAATTATTACTTGGCAGCATCATTTGTCTAACTAAACCTACAAATGAATAATAATAATGACATGCAACAAGCTTCGTTGATTATAACCCCCCTACCACATATCCCCCTTCCTTCTCAGGGCCAGCGCACTGTGTACAGACTAACGATTGTGAAAGCGTGGAACAGTGAAGAGATCGAGGCCTACGCCAGTCTGGTGGCTTTGGGCAAACCGGACTTCATCGAAGTGAAAGGTAACAACGGATAAGTTTGTAATCGTTTAGTTTGTTCCACCCAGTCGGACTGCTGATAATAATCAACTTCAGTAAAAGGTTTAAATTTCTTCAAATGTCCTAAAAACATTTGAAGCCAACGTAGTGTCCCTTTTACGTTTAATTCCGTTGCAGAGAAGATGTAAAATCAGTGCTCTGAATTGGAATTTTAGGAAATACGGAAAAAGCGAATTTATTTTTAAACAGTGCGTGATTTGCTGAATGTAAACGTTTTACTTTCGGATATTACAGGAGTTAAAATTTCTCTCCGATTACACATCGCTGCGTACTGTTGCAACCTCGCCGTTGCGTTGAATGCGCGGTTCACCACGAACGGAATGTGCGCGAAGAACAGCACCCATATATAAGTGGCGCGAACAAGCAATCATAGAGTGATCGCAGCGCGTGATCTCTGTTGTTGCTTGCTGCCACAGTGCGAAGTTTTGCGCACTTGCCGCTCGGGATTTCCGATCGCAACAACACCTATGGTCGAAATGTTTTAAAGAAACAATTACGTCAGTCTATATTTGAAACAAAACAATTCTGAGGAGGAGATTGCCTTGTTATTGAATTCTGTTGCTGTCAAGGTTTTATTGGAAAAGTTAAACGTTTGGCGAATGTGCGACCAACACTCACTAGTCCATGCACTGCGTGGTACAGGATGCTATCGGTAAAACTGCAGCAAGAAATTGTCTCAGAACTGTCAACATGAAGTGATGCCGCGTAAAGACCCGCTGTGTGTCATAAAACCCCTTTCTCTGCGTCATAATGCTTCGAATCCTTCACAGGAGTGACGTTTTGCGGCAACAGCAAATCGAACGACGGCCTAACCCTCCGCAACGTGCCATGGCACGAAGAGGTCGTACATTTCGTGCAGCAGCTTGAAGAACTCCTTGATGGATACGAGATCGCCTCAGAGCATGAGCATTCGAACTGCGTCCTCCTCGCGCGAAAGCAGGTCAGTCACGTTGCTGCGTTGTCCGGGAGCAGAGCCTTTTCTCCTGTTGACCTCTCCTGCCTTTTAACTCAAAGACACTGGCAGTTTTACTGAAAAACCCTTGAAATGCACACATTGCACCTGATGAAAAAAATAAGTCAGTTGCTCTACTATTGTGAAACAGCATGCCTTCGGGAACCTTGTGTGGCTTGCCATGTCAACGATTATTGTGTTTGCATGGCACTCGGTAATTGTGGCCATCCGCAGATTTGGCTGGTACTGGCCGCAACCAGGGATGTGTAGGACTCTACACGTCCCTGCTCTGACACAACCTTTCATCCACCTGCACATTGGCCACGATCCATTCTGGCTTTCGAGTTTTGGACCACCTGGGAAGCAGGGCGCTGAAGGCCACAGTCAGGCCATAATCTGGAGGCAGTGGCGTAGCCAGCCCAAAAATAGGGGGTGGGCAAAATGTTTGATTTTAGGCGAATAACACTATTTTGCTTAGAAAAACGCCTCTCAAAAGCACAAAATTACTATATTTTCTAAAAATTTGGGGTGGGTATGGCTCCTTTGCCCCCCCCTGGCTA
>JGI24159J19872_10011086_pt1 | contig 11826 bp, 8 predicted proteins | sample Ectturendosymbi4_FD_19872 | JGI IMG/M metagenome (IMG submission 19872) | reverse complement strand
AGCGAAATACTACCACCTAACGGTTGGCGCCCAGGGCCAGGCAAAGTGGGCCAAGGTGGCCTAAAAGTCCTCCACTTATGACGTCAGTCACAAAAAAACCGCACCCCCCAAGCAAAAATTTTTTTTCGAGTGCAGACTAAAAGACTTGCCGCATCTTTTGAGACTTTTACCGGGTCTGTAGAGCATACCGGACCGGAGAAATTCCCGCGCAAAGCCACGTGCGGAGGCGTTTTTTTCCGAAAATCCCCGAAACCAAGCGGACGCCAAAGAGAAGACCAAAATAAAGAAACAGGCCTTCAATTTACTCATCAGGGCGCCAATTTTTTTGGAGAAAAAAGTTAAATTCAGACATATTTCATTCGACATCTGTGCCCAAATTTTGTGGTATTTGCCCGAATTTTTAGGGATTTTGCCCGGATTTTCGACAAATCAAACCTCTTTGGGGTACAAGCGCACTCCGAACTCCTACACACTGACCATAAGCGCTGAGGCATTCTCTTATAAAGGCAAAGTCTGGGCGCACGATCGACTATCCGGCTTGTGACGCAACACACAAATACCGAACTTCGCAACAAGGCAATCCATGCGTCCGCCCAAAGTTTCCCCAAAGTCCAGTTTTATAGTTATTCTTAATGCATTGATTTGGATGCATATCCAAACTGTTCTTTATGGATTGGAAATGGAATGTGCGAAGATTTTATAACATACCACGCCACTGTACTATACAACCATCTTATCAAAGGCAATATATAATGTGCGTGATTGATTGATAAAGCGCATAGGTTTTCAACATTTTGGAAATATTTTCAAATAATCAATTTCAACATTTTGCAAAAATATTTTATAAGAAGCGTTAAGAACCATACTCCAACTTTCACAACCATCACACTTTCGTTTGATGTCACGAATTTTGAAACCAGCAGCAAGCTTAAAAGCAGTAATCTACACATGTTTATGTAAGTAAATACGTGCACGTAGACAGGGCGCACATAAAAATGACACTGGAGCACGTTTTGAGAGAATACCTTCAAAAATGATATTTTAGTATATTTCGCCAAACCAAAACTTTTGGAGCCATAAACTTTAAAGTAAGTCGCCAAATCGCCAAACCAAAATAAATGTAGCCAAACGTCTTCAAAATTTGTCAGATTTCCGGAATCTGGCGATAAATTCCCCAATATCGCCAATATGGCAACCCTGACTGGCTGCACCGTGTGAAAACCTAGCGCTATTGCGCAGACAATTTTTCAGTTAACCGCGTGCGTTTTTGTCGAAGCAGCAACATGTGCGGTCATTTCTGCGATTGATCACATTTATTTGTCAGTCGCTGAATGCATTGTTTCCTGCATGCTTGAAAATCAGTTGCAGTCGCTTTGTTACCGTGTCAGCTGGACGAAATGCCTGGTAAGAGGAAAACTCCGAATGTTTGGCAGTATTTCACGTTAACATCTTTCGAAAAAGTTGCAGTATGCAAGCACTGCAAACAGGAAATGAGTTATTGTGGAAGCACAGGAAACCTGTTGAAACACTTAAGGCAAAACATGTTTTCGTGGATCTTAGCGGCCAGTCAAGTTCAGGTGGTGGTGACCCGGCAACTGGGTGCACGTCGAATTCTGCACCCAAGCAGCGAAAATTGACGCCTATCACGGAAACTCCAGGGGGAACTCCTGCACGTTCGAAAAAAATCACTGAATTGATTATAAACACTATAGTCAGTGATCTGATGCCAATAAACTTGGCAGAGGGTGAAAACTTCAAGAAGCTGATCAATGAATTAGCACCAGGCTGCAAAATACCTAGCCGTCAAACAATTACAAGAAATATAGAAGAAAAGTTCCGAAGCTCCAAAGTGGAGATCAGGAAATTGTTATCGCATGCAAGTATGCATCATTAACAGCGGATTTATGGTGCAATGTAAATATGCAGTTGTTTCTTGGTGTTACCATACATGTATAAATCAAACTTTTGAACTTGTAAATCTTGTTCTTGCCACCAAAGAAATAAATGAAGTGCATTCTGGAAGAAATATTACTGCATGTTTGGAGGTAGTATCAGAGTAATACGAGATGTCTCAGATTGCAGGCATTGTCAGTGACAATGATGCTAACATTGTCAACGCTTGTGACAAGTTGAAGGAAAAGTATGGCTGGGTCCATGTGCGTTGTGCAGCACACACACTGGAACTGTGTCTGAAGGAAGCTTTTCACATTCCTCAAGTTAAATCTGCAAATGGTACATATTATATCTTTTGTAAGTGTATAGTGATTATTGATACAGAAGACTTTGCCTATAACGACTTCGGCTATAACGACAGTTCGCCTATTACAACATTTTTTGCCGATCCTGGCAAAATTCCTATCATTTATGTGCATTTGAGTTTGGTTATAACGACTTCAGTTAAGATCGTCACTTCGCCTGTAGGGATGCTTTTTGTCAGTCCCCCTGAATATTTTATTCGTTTACAACGACAGTTGCAAGTTTTCATTACAGTTTGAAGCAGTGTAAGCTCAGCTATGTGTAGGGACCACACAAATCTTTTAAGACCGAATACAAAGGCTTCTCAATCGAAGCCCTCGGTGCCCCTTGGGGGGCACGAGCAGAGTCCTTTACTAAATAGCTCTGTCGTGATATTGCAAAACCCTATTGATGAGCAGGGGGCCACAAGTGTTGAGAGTCTTTGCAAGGAGCCCACAAACCATGAAAGGTTGTGAACCATTGACAAAGGCTTTGCCAGGAGCCCACAAACCATGAAAGGTTGAGAACCATTGACAAAGGCAGTGAAGCGGACAATCATAGAGCCGTGACAGGTTTGAATGGCATTGCGCCATCAGCAGCAAACCAAGGTAAAACTAGCCCAACTTTTTTCCGCCCGACTTTTTCAGTAGATGCGAGGTTCGTAATATAAAGTAACACGGCAGAATCGGTAATTAGAAGAAGACCTTGTGCGATTTATGACATTGATAAACTTGAAAACATCAAGTCACGTAAATTCCGTTCGAAAATGTTTACTTTTATGACCATATGCGAAAAATGGGAGATTTCAAACTTCTAAGCTTTTCTGCAAATCACACTACATTGATCTTGGTATCTACGAGTTTGTACGCTGTAGCAGATTCATGCATCACAAAGATCGCGGGATAAACTTTAAAATGAAGGGAGAACGAGAACAAAAACTGACCCTACCTCATTGCTCCAGCGTCATACAGCCATAATGTCGCGCTGACAACCATAATGTTTTACCTAATTTTTCAATATTTTCCGCAAAACACACAGCATTGATTTTGGTATCTTCGTGTTTGTACGCTGCGCTACATCAGAGTCATACAACACAAAGATCGCCGGACTGATGAAAGACTAACAGCCAGATATCTATTGAAAGTGTAACTGCAAAAACATTAGATATGACTGATTTGACAAAAATATTTGCGTATTTGTAAACTAGGAAAAATTCATTTTCCTAGCTTGAAATAGAGTAAATGCTAAAGTCTGTCTGCTTGATATGGTGTGTTGATGTTGTAGAAACATGCTTTTATTAAAATTTGTAAAAATAAATCGACGCAAACGTATGTTTTGTTGCGCACTACACTGAGCAAACGTATGTTTTGTTGCGCACTAAACGCATGCAAACACACAAACAGCGAAGCGTTCGTATCCTTAAAAGAGCTATGTGATATATATATATATGTATATATGCCGTAAATTTACAATGTTGGAAGTGCGCGAGAATGAGATAGCACTGCGTAAAATGTCTGGTGGTGCTGCGCGGTTGCGCACTTAGAGGGAACACTGATTGCACCTCAGAGGGAACACTGATTGCACCTCAGAGGGAACACTGATTGCACCTCAGAGGGAACACTGATTGCACCTCAGAGGGAACACTGATTGGAGGCTCAAAAATCCAGGCTTAGGCGCCCCCAACCACCGAGTAACGGCCCTGGCTGCTGTGCAAAAATAATATCAATGCTATAACAATTCTCGCAAATACTGATTCAGTCAGCATTGTTAAGTAGGAGGAGTACTGACACAAACGTAACATTCTCGTCGAATTTTCTGCTATTTGACTATTTTATTTTATCGTACTGACATCACTGTACAAATCTCAAGTTGCTTTCATTCTCATTTATGCCAAGCTCTGCGGCCCACTAGAAAAAACGTCAGGTAAACACACTGGCCTATTACGACCCTTCTTCGTCGGTCCCGGCAGAATTTCTTTTTTTTTCCGTGCATTGGAGTTCGGTTATATCGTCACTTCGCCATAGCGATGCTCTTTGTAAGTCCCGCAGAATATTTTGTTCGTTTGAAACGGCAGTTGCAGGTTTTCTTTACAGTTTGAAGTGTGAGCTCAGCTATGTGGAGCCACCACAGAAATCTTTTACAGCTGGGTAGGAACGCAGTTAAGTGGACAATCGTTGAGCCGTGACGGCTTTGACATGAGAATGGCATCAATGATTGCACCATCACCAGCAATGGAGGCAACTCGTTAGATGTAAAAGATAGGGATTGTTGCATCTAGTCAGTTTGATCGATAGTCTTGGTGGAGCAGTGCGTAAATTGTCAAACAGAAGAAGCAGCATCACATTATGGAAAAAGTAGGACATCACTGTTTCGCTCAATAGCGAAAATATTACGATAGTGGCAAAACTAGCAAACGATTCCCATTTATTCTGACAACGACGTTGACAACAATTTCGTAAATATAAAGAATATTTTCTCACTTGTTCTTATCCGAATATTCCAGAAAACGCGACACAGTAAGCGGCAAACCTAATGAAGAACACTTGTAACTCTTGCTAGGTTTGGCATTAAATAAAAAAAAAACATTTTAAGAGCAATTTAATGTAGTTCGGTTATGACGACACTCTTTCTCTGGTCCCATGAAGTAAAGTTCTTGGGCATTTCTACTGTATCAAAAATATTTTTTTCTGATAGGCCAAAGGAGCTGTTGAATTAGAAATGCTGACACTTCAACGTAAAAGTTTGGAAGCTAAAGGCAGCAGAAGCAACAGCTCTCAGGCTCACAATGTCAGACGTGATGGTAACAATCCCTGATGATAACAATCCCTGGAGGATTTGCTGGGTGGCGGTATTGAGTGTGCATCTAACAGCACCAACAGTGATGTTGTGGAAGCAGATTTTGATGAGGCAATGGCACTGACTCCTTCAATAGAAATAATAAAGTAGCTCAAGTCAAAAACTCCGCATGATGCTGACACACTAGACTGGTGGTGCAACAATGCTGAACAGTTGCCTTTGCTGAAGCAAATGGCTTTAAAGTATCTCTGCATACCTGCCACGTCAGCCGCCTCGGAGAGATCTTTTTCCGCTGTCAATTTACGATCACGGTTGGCAAGCGGACATTTGGAAAGCCTTACTGTATTGCACTGCAATCAACTTGCACTGCAATAAACTTGTGGTTCCCGATGTTGCGCAAAGGTGTTGTTTGTGTGTGTAATAAATTCTTTTATGTTGATTGCCACTGTCAGGTTAAGGAATGTGCGTTGTATAGGCTTTCTGGGGTTTTGAGCAGACGAGCTTTTTTTAAACCAAAATAGGATCCTGGATTCGATATTTGATTTAGCTATTTTGAAATAGTAAACTATTCTGAAATGCCCATCCCTACACTGATGTTTTTCTTTCCATAACAGCATTGCCAACAAGCATTGGAACTGAGATTGAAAATTCCAAATCTTTCTTTTTGTGTAAATATCTTGTGTTGACCCAGAATCAAAGTTTAAAAATGCATAGTTTTTTGCCCACCCACTTGTGCAATTATTATCACTTGGCTGAAGCCAGAAGGGTCTGCTCACTCCAGAAGTTAGGTAATGTTTGAAACACCACAGTTTAACCTCTGTGAAGTTAATGAATGGCAATTTTGACTTTTAAGTTCAGATTTGAGAAGTTCTCACGATCGGTATGAATAACGTGAAAGTAATGCACCAAGACTTGTGTCATCATTGCATGGATTTTAACTTTATCAATAAATATGCAAAACAACACTTTAGTATATCCTTGTTAAATTAACATTTGCAAATGCCACACCTAAATAAAGAATTAATGTTTATGCAGAGACAGATCATACTCAGTCGAGCAGTTAAAGCAGGCTTTGAAGAAGATGAAGGAACAGAAGAAGAAAACAACTGAGCATCAGTCTGAAGTAGGTTTTTGATACAAATATATCATAAGCTGCTGTGAGTTCCTTCAAAGAGCTGCAGCATGTTAAACTTTGTCATATGTTTTGCAAGACCAATGCGTCGTTATACCATTGCATGTGTAGAAAGTTGACTGCAAAAATATCATTAAAGAATTAAATTCAAGCTCTGGCTGAAATCCAAATCTCAGAAACAAAAATTATGATGGCAAATACATCCTGAAAGTATAAGATTTTCACCTCCCATGGCAATCACGCATTTGGCTCTAGTTTTGCGAGTTGCTTTGTTATCTCTAAACATCTGGCCTGCACAAACGTGAGACAAGTAATAGTCCTTGGTAATAAGCAAAAAATATGAGGAAGAAAACACGTTGTGAATGTAAAATATGAATGAGACGTTGTCAGTGTGCACATTTTTTACGTTAACAGAAGCTTTGGACATATGCTACAAATTTAGCAAAACGCTATCATGAGACCAGCCAAGTAAAATGATTCAATAAACTCTTCATTAGGTAAAGTTGTGACATTTTAGTGTAAACAGTTGTGTTTGTCAAGAAAATATCAAAATCGTTTTTTTTAAAGGTGTTTTAGAATTGAAAATCGGGTCCCTAGAATCAGAAAATTATCAAAGGAACTATCTGAACGGATTTTTCGGAAATATTTCAGGTCCATACCGGGTACCTAACATTTTCCTTAAAAAAAAACTGTTAAAACAAATTGGTTGCGTGGAGACTTAGTTGCTAACTTGTATTAGATTTCCTCAGCAACCTGCACATTTTGGGAGTTCCTGTGATAAACAAATCAAAATCATAGTCTTCTCAGTTGCAATAGGCCGCACTAGATCTCGGGGCAGGTGTTGAGGAGCCGTTTGATTGTCTCGTCATCCAGAGCCGTCAGTCCATGCACTCCATTGGGAGATTGGTGGATTGGACAGTGAAGGAGAACATGGTCAACGGTGTGTTCATCTGCGCCACACTCACAAGCTGCAGAAGGGGCCATGCCCCATTTGCGTAAGCAGCAGCGGAAACTCTCGACATCAGTGCGGAGGCGTTTAAGTCGGAACCACGCTCGTTTAGCTTTGTTGTTAAGGTAGAAGGCTGCCGACACCGTTTTTGTAGTGGCTAGCTTTAGCTTCCAGGTCTGGAGGTATTCATCTACGGTTACCATGTCCTTGCTCAGCACCCCTTCCACTGCCTGGCAGTCTCCATCAGCATGATTGATTGCTAGATCGTCAGCATATGCATATGCATGATTGCTAGATCGTCAGCATAGGTCATCAGCGTATGCGTACTTACTGGAGATGGTGTTTGGCATGTCAGAGATGTAAATGTTGAAGAGAAGGGGTGACAGGACGGATCCCCGTGGGACACCGTTCTTGAGGCGTTGTAACCTGCTCCGTTGCCATTTCCGGTGGTGAGGGTTAAGCTGCGATTGCCAACCATCTCCATGATCATGCGGACTGTCAGGCAGCAATCGCAGTAGCTTGGAGGTGAGGCCGCGGTGCCATACAGTGTCGTAAGCTATCCTCGATGTCCTGTACCAGCAGGGTGACCTCACTGACCTAATCTGCGGTCGACTTCCCGTTTCGAAAGCCCGCTTGTTCCTGTGGGAGTAATGGGTCGATGATTGGTTCGACACGAGCGTAGATGAGTCTTTCGAGGATCTTGTAGGGGACACGCACCAAGTATATAGGGCGATACGTCTTTGGGTCCCCCAATGACTTTTCAGGTTTAGGGATCTATTAGTGCTCTTCTCCAGGTCCAGGATTTTAAGTTGGCGCAAGCAGTAAGTGATGAAATCGCATAACAAAGGTTTGAGAGCCGACCCGGCGTGGAGTATAAACTCCGGGAAAATAGAATCCAGACCCGGAGACTTCNGTGACTTCAGGCGCCTGAGGGCGACAGCAAGCTCCTCTGGCCTAAAATAGCCAGAGATACTGCTTCCCTCAGGTGTTGGGACCTTCCATAGGTCGGACAGCTCCTTGTTGGTAAGCCTGGTGGGCTCGCGGCTCCCGGTGTTGTGTGCCGCGTTCTTCACGAGATGCGACATTGCTGAGACAGGGCACAGACGAGAGGAGGGTCCGGACCTGCCAGTAAGTTTACTGACGGTGCTCCACGCCTTGCGGCCGGAATGCAAGAAGTCGATGGAATTGACAGCCTCTTCCCATCGCTCCTGCCTCTTCTGCTTGACCCGTGAAAGTGCGTAGCGACTCAGGCAGGGTCCATCCACGCTGGGGTTCGGAGGAAGAAGCGATAAAGGGTCTCGCACTGTTTGTGCCAACATGGCACATGTTTCACGAGACGGTCATGTGGGATAGATTGTTTCGACGCAAATAACAGGCTGTCGCATAGCTACTGTCTTCAAGCAATATCGTACTGCTTAAAACATCGTCGAAAAATTAATGATCTCCAACAAAGAATAAAAAGTAATTAGAGCAAACGTTCAGCCTAACAACACATTGCACAGAGTGGCAGTTCAAAATTGCGGGAGTGGCCTCAAAACTTTTCACAGAATTTGAAGTAAATCTGTTTGGACAAATTGACGGCAAAATACCTTTACTGCCTGGTATACGTTTATATTGGTGGAAATGCGAGGATGGAGCTGTCGAACATGCGAATGCGAATTTTAAAAACTGCTCCTGTTGAAAGTCTTTTTGTTGCTTGTATGAACAGTGATTCCCAGCCTTTTGTAACCTACGGGTCCCTGCTGAACACTTTGCATTTTTTCTCGCAAGCCCCAAATTGTTTAGTTTCAGCAATTGCAATATCTTGAAAATCTGACGTGATGTGGAAACTCTGATTTCAGTTTCGGAGACAGCGATCTGAAATCATCTTTGTGGTGAAAATTGTACCGATGCCAAAGTTTTATTTAATCAGTGTTATCATGTAAGAGGAGACTATAACTACAGACACCATTTTGGGAATCACTGTTATGAAGAATCGTGCCCCCATTAACGCAGGAAGTTGTAAGATCCAAGTTTCGCTCGATGGAGGAAATTCGCAAATCTTTCGAAGCGCTGGACTTGCAGCAAGAAACTGATGTCGAAGTAATGCAACGGTTAACGGAGACACTACGCCGAGACACTGATCCTGACGTTAAGTTAATGGCACTGAAGGATTTGGAATACTACGTGCATCAGGTTTGGTGAGAAGCGATGTTGGTTGCTGATAAGCATTTTAACAAATCCCAAAATTTGCATGCTTTGGTTGTTTAGTCTCTTATGAAAAGCACGCGATTCTTGCAAAAAACGCGTAAATAGGCCGAGTTGGTGGTATAAATATGAAAACTTTATGGACTGGAAACGTGTGGAACTAGAGCAGGGGTTCCCAAGCTTTCTCTTATCATGTACCACTTCAGCATTCCGACAGATGAACATGCACTCCTAAAATTTCTTGTGACAAAGTATTTAGCATGATTAGGCATGGATACATTTCACAATAAACATATAATGATTTTTTAATATAATATTCACTCATGTGTTTGTACATATAAATATTTGGAAAGAAATCTAAATATATTTTTTGTAAATATATTTTTCTTCTATTGCTAACCTTAAATGTACCCCTTCAGATAGGCAAATGTACCCCAGGTTGGGAACCTCTGAACTAGAGAGAGGAAAATTTTCTTCTTTTGTTGACTTGCTAATGATGCACCCACCTGCCTGCATATAGTGCTACTCAAGAACAACTTTAACTTGCTGATTTTCGAGTAGTGATTGGCTGAAACTGATTTACTGCAGTTTTTTGTAACATATTGTCCGGTATGGACTGCTTTTTGAAAAAAGAAGCAAATGCAGTGCGCCCAGGGCCGGCCTTAGGCCGATGCAACCGGTGGAGATGCATTGGGCCCCGCGCCATGGTGTTTGGGTAGATTGTTCATTTTTGCCAGAGACACCTTGCGATTGAGAATTCAGTAGAAACGCCATGTAAATTTCATTCTTAACAAAGAACGTTCTCGTCAGAACTAGCGAATTTCCTCTCGAACGTTAGCAAAGGTGCTCAATTCTCGTGTTAGTGCTTTACATCTGCGCTCTACCACGATCGTAACACTGTTGACTGAACACGATGACGTCATAAATAACTGCTGAGAGGGGCCCCGCGCCTGGGTCTTGAATTGGGCCCCGCACCTGCTAGGGCCGGCCCTGAGTGCGCCCTATGTCGGATTTTTCCTGACGTTTTGTTAAAGATTGAACATTTTATATGACACTTCATTGCCTGCAGCCCCAGAGCACGATCATCATAAATGTTATTTAAAACATGTTGCGCTTTTTGAGCACTAAACATTTTCTTGCTGTTACATTCTGCCAAGTTCAGTACTTCGGTGCAAGCATTAAATATGTGACTGAGTGCTGTTGCCTCTTGTGGGTGTGATTTTGTCTACCACGTGGTGTGATAAATCTTGCAGGTCGACAATGCGGTAGATTTGTTTGAAATTGATGGCTTTGGTGTCGTTGTGCAATCTCTCAACAGCACGGAAGCTGCGATTCGGGAAGAGGCGGCTCATGTTATAGGGTCTGCCGTTCAAAGCAATCCGAAGGTTCAGATTAAGGTAAGTTTTAAAGACGGCTGTCACGCTCTTTCCCATATGGCTTTCGGCTTCGTTTGATTTTTTNGTATGTTATTTAAAAGAACGTCTTTACTTCATGGCTGCTGCGCATAACTTCTGAGTTGAATCCTATTTTCCTGGTAACTTTTAGCTATTTTATTTTTGATCTATTAACATGCTTTTAGTTTTTTCTTTCACGTTGTTTGTAACGCTTCATCGTACACGGGCCATGTGCGCCCAAGTTTGAACCTTGCTCATCAGAAACTTTGCTCAACCAGTAGATGAGACCATTGGCCAAAAGTGTTTAAGGTTAGTGCTTGAAAAACTTGTTTCAGGCTTTGGAGTCCAGTGCGCTGGTCGAACTTGTGCGATTACTCCACCACGAGCAGCAACCTGAATCAGTGAAAAAGAAAGCTTTGTTTGCCATCTCAGCTCTGGTTCGTCATTTTCCTTTCGCACAAACCAAGTTTGGGGCAGCAGGAGGATTCAACCTTCTTGCGAATCTACTACATAATGTGGGTGAATATTTTGCCATTTTTGTTGCATTTTGAATTGGCACTGAGTCGTTGCATGCTCTTTTTATATCTTCCTTACTGAATTGTAATGGAATGCCCATTTGTTGAATTGTAATGGAATTACATTTAGAAATGTTATTGTTGGTTGTGGATTTTAGTTTGAGGGCCAGAACCAACGCCTCTTCCTTCAAGCCTAAGTTTCGATTCTTTCATTCATCGCTCGAGAATAATGTTGGAATTAGAAAAGGCGTAGTTACTTTTTTCTTTTGAACTTTCTGAACTTTCAAAGCATTTTTAATGAATAATGTTTGGAGATTGACCATTCAGTGGCTAGGTATAAAATATAATGTAAAGATTTTGTGTTGTTTAACGATGCTGTTCGTCTTTGCAAACGTCTTAGATCAGGTGTAGTTTGACCTTTAACTTCCTAAAACAGTGTAACAATAACCTTCCATATTTGCAAACGACAGCTTCAGTCGGTTCAGAAGGCAGTCGTATCGTTCGGTACAGCAAAGTACCCTCTAGGCCAGTGGTTCCCAACCGGGGTGCCGCGGCACCCTAGGGTGCCATTTACAATACCCAGGGGTGCCGCGAGCTAATGCGTTTTTTAATATACTA
>JGI24159J19872_10011084_pt1 | contig 11828 bp, 6 predicted proteins | sample Ectturendosymbi4_FD_19872 | JGI IMG/M metagenome (IMG submission 19872) | reverse complement strand
GAGACCCCTGCAGTAGGCTATTTGCAGATGTTCAAAGCAGGATACTTATCAAGTAAACATAAGCATTGCCATTAACTTTAAAATAAAGAAGCATTGCGTGGTTTTCAAATAAACTACAAATTATGACTTTATTTTACCTAGCAAGCAGGGCCGCACCAAGCTGATATTTTCGTGGAGGGCAAAGTGATTGGTGCTGTACCTATTCTAACAATTAAAAATGTTTTTGAAAATTTCGGGAAGGGGGAAATGCCCGGCTGTCCTCCCCTTGTTTGCGGGATTTGCTATCAAGACTTGTCAGCGTCACTTTGAAACAAGAGCTGCACACGTCTGGGATCTCGTCCAATACGGTCAATGAAACCATGCTTGTCTTTGCTAAATTTTTCAGTTAACGCTCATCATACGTAAACCGGACAATTAGACTTGTATTTTGACGCAACTACGGATTGCTTACTAGAATTAGAACACCGCACGCAGGTTTTACAAAATTGAGCTGTTTAATTAAGAAAGCACGCCACAGCAAATAAAGCTTTGCACTCGGTATTCACTTAGACGTCAGAACCATTAAACATTAGCGATTAAAACGTAGTCACACTAGCCTGCATAGACGTATTCTGACAAGCCACGTATTTTTATACGGCGTGAAAAGAAGCCTGCGTAATTGTAGTTTGATACTCAGGCACATTGGTTACAAACAGTGGTGTTACTGACGGGGGAAGGGGTGCGAACCCCCCTGGCAAGCTAAATTAAAATAACAGACCCCCACTCAGCTTATATGTCGGTATTTAGTATTCTTTTGGTTTTCAGTAGGTTGCTGTTTTGTTGCGTTATTCGGAAGTTTTTAGTGTTTTCCGGTTATTTCGGTTTTAGCATAGCCATCCACATCGGGATTCGCTATCAGTCCTTACATTTTTTCTGAGTGTTGGCTAGTGGGCCCCCTACAATCGCCAGTGGGCTCCCTTCAGCTAAGTGTTACTTCAAACCTCCAGCTACGCCACTGGTCACATCGCACTAACAATCGATATTTCAAACTTGTTGGAAACATTGCTACAGATTCACTCATGCTTATTTTCAAAAAGTTATGGATGCGCGTGGCTTACCACTATCAGCAGTCACTGTCTCGCTGCATTGCCTGACATGTCTACGTTCAACAGTCACATACACGCAAAACGCCTGCTACCGTAACACGANGTGAACCTTTGAAAATTTGTTGCCATGTTGTTGTTACGCAATAAAGACCAACAGCAGAACATCCGTTNGCAACCTGCCTCTGCAGGCAAAGGAGGGGACATGAGTGAATTGCAAGCTCATCNCTGTACGACACCATAACTGTGAACCTGGCGCTTGTGCGGTGTTAGTGTCATACCGGCAAATAAACTGTCAATGCAAGAATCAAATCAATTATTTGGAATTAAGCTGCTGATTTCAGGATTTCTAGAAATTTTTGACCCTTAATCTCAATTTCCAGGGGGGGCAAATGCCCGTTTTGCCCCCCCCGCGGACGCCCATGTTCTTTATATAAGATCATTTTTTCACCAGATCTTGGCATTAACCGAGATAGGGAATATGACATCAACTAACACCACGGCAAAGCGAGAACTGCGCATTGTCTGTTCTTCCACATATGCCAGTGGTTCTCAACCTTTCATGATTTGAGGGCTCCCTTCCACTGGCGAATAATTAAAGTTGTTGCAGTTGGGTTTTGCAATATCATGGCAGTGCTGTTTAATAAAGGCTTCTGCTCGTGGCCCCTGGAGAACCCTCCGTGGCCTCCAAGGGGGTTCCCGGTTGAGAAACCTTGACCTATGCCAGCCACACGAAGAAGACATTTTCGTTTATTCCGAATTGCTACAGCTGCTTGTGCAAACAAGGCTTGCATTAAAATTTGCTCACCGCTTCTGTTTCTTTGACAACGTTGTGTTTGACTTTGATGTCTTCGAAAACAGCTTCGATCACCATGTCGGGGTTTTTCAGTTCGTCGTAAGACAGCGTCATGTCCAGCCGATGGCGTTCGAAACTGAAAACGCGAGGTTCAAAAAGTTTACTCAGCAGAGCCACCTTGCGGCTACAAATGCCAAACTGTCAAGCAACTGAGCCAAGGGAAGGTTAGAGTCAGCGCAAGTGCTTAAATCTTATCACAAACATAATTAATTCACTGTCGACGAAAAAGGGTTCAACCAAAGTGTCGCAGCTTCGGTTCAGACGGAGAACACAGCAATTAATGAAAGAATTTACGACGTGATTTTCTCCTTTTCGACCAAGGTGTTGAAACCATTGGATATTTGGTCCTGGCCTCGAGCAAGACCTGGAGCGAAAAAATCCTTCAGGATCGTTCCGTAGCCTTTGTCTACACTCACTTGAGCGATACCGGCACCCATCAAACCGGCGCCAAGGATTCCCAGGTTTCTGGACAAATAAGTTTAAACATCATCTGTTTGGTGTCTCTGGTAAACAGTGAGGAAAGGTAACTGCGCGAAATCTGAAATCTTTTGCCTGATTTCGTCGAAATGCAGCACATGTGTAAAGCTTGCATCTATATTAACAGAAGTACAATCTCGATTTGTTTGCAGAAAAGAGCGCAACAGAAATAGTGTCCAGTCGATTTATCTGAATCGCACGATTCTTTGCTGTCGTGCAGTTGTTTGTACATATCTCCGACGTGCAGGGATGATACAAATGACCGACCACTCGACTCTTGCTTTCTAAATATATGAATGATTTTTTGAACACCATTACGTCCACTTGATCAATGTCAGTCGTCTTGCGACTGAAGTCTATGCTGCTTTTCAGGCCACATTGACCATAAACCACATCTTTCACAAATAATGTATCTTACGAGCTAACTGCCGACTTCCCACCTCTAGAAAGTGTAGTGTAATCAAACCATCTCACATGTGTTGGGTGTACTTTGCGCCCTATGGTAGGCTGTGCATTCATTGGGTTTTTGTAAATCGTTACATCTGCCACAGATCTTCTTAGGGCCTCAGAAGTGTTGGTGGTGTTTTACTTCAAACTTTGTACATATTTATAAGTACTGTCTAACAGTTGGAGCTGGTCCTAAAAGAGCAACCATGATGCTTGCCCTTGGAAAGCAGGAGTTTTAATCCCATAATCTAAGAGATAAGCAATTTTAAGGTAGTCCCAATAGCCACCGTACGTACGTAGTACAAAGGTATACTACACCCAGGGCCCTTGAGAGGAAAAATATGTGCTGGTACGAGACTTGCTTTGGGCCCCTTGTACATTATTATTGATTGAGAGCTTCATAAGCTTTTCAGTATTATGACTAAAAAATTATATGCTTTCTTCATTATTTTACATTATAACCATTCACCACTGTAATTAGTTAATTTCAAAATGTCTCAGGCTAATCTAAAAAAATGCACATAACACAGTTGCTCTCCGAATTTCACAAATATACATCAAATTTAACATTAGTGGTAGGCTACACTACAGCTATACTCACTTGCAAGCAATTTTAATAATTCTATAACCCTAGTACAGTAATAGGAGAAGAATTTATTAAAAACTACACCTTAATCACAGTTCACACTTACTGCATGTCCAACAGGGGAACTAGAGAGAGTTTTTTCCCAAATAAACGCCGTGTATGATAAATATTAGCTTCATCATGGAATTAGAAACTAATGGCTGCATGCCCTTCCTTGAGGTTCGTTGACCTTTGCGAATCTGGTATTGGTATTCGTAATTCGAACATATCGAAAGCCCATGCATACAGGTCTGTATAGCAACTGGTCCAGTTTTCGTGGCATTATAAAAAAATCTTGTGTATTAGCTTTCGAAACGAGCCTGCGCAAGCTCTTACAAATCACGCACGAAGATTCCCAAAGTATTAAAACTATGCTTGTGTGCAATGTTTTCCCGGCAAATTTTCTGGATGATTGTGTGCGCAATTTTTTACACAGAATGTATACGCTAATAACCCTGTTTCATGAACGCTACAGCCTGCAGAAAATATACAAATAATATTACACTTAGTAGTTAGTAAATAGACTGACTTTATTAAAACTATGCTGACTCCAGACAAGCCAGTCTCGGGTATGCTGTTCTGCATTGTTTCTGAACTTCAGTACACCTATTGGAAAAGAAGGAAAATACGCTCCATTCCTGATAACTTCTAAACATTAAACTTCACAAAACTCAAGTTTTAGTAATTGATATGATCTGTTGTACTTTTCAGCATTTCCTGTGCACGCTTTGGCATGGGTTCTACTATTTTTTGGCAGTTTTTTTATTTACTGTCCCGATACCGTACCTGAATGGTGGCCTCTATTAACTTGGTCATGGTGTCGCAATCCAATATTTTAACCGAGATTTTGTTATTGGTCACAAAGTTTCAATGGAGTTAAGATCCAGCGAGTTTCTAGACCAATCTAACACATATAATTTGTGTTTCCTGAACATTGCCTTCACTGTCAGGAAATGCCCTTTTCATATCTGTATAATTACTTTTCTTTCAGTTACGTCAATGCATTTGTCTGAATGCGTCATACCTTAATTGGCTTAAGTCAGTGGTTCCCAAACTGTGATAAGTGTACCAGCAGCAGTGGTACGCGAAGGCTTTCAAGGTGGTACGCGAAAGGCCTACTTTCTGTTTTCCTTCACAAAAAATATATTCACATCTATAGTTTTTACTTATCAGGTTCTGTTAATAAACTCCTTAATTTTTGTGTAATTCCCCTGTTGGTTTTTGAAAATGGCCATTACAATTTCTCACAGTCATTTTTCTCATGTCGCATTTGCGTCAATTTTGGTTTTCCAAACTTTTGTGATCGAATGGTATTTGGTAGATTGAGTTTTTCTGGAACGAGGTGGTAAGTGGTAATAGTACGGGACCTACAAATGGTACCCGATCAGAAAAAGTTTGGGAACCACTGGCTTTTAAGTGAACATGTTCCAGAAAACCTAAAACTGCCCCAGAACATCTTTTTGGGGATGTTTTACATTACTCATTGAAATGGGCAGGATTTAACAGCTCACCCTTTCTGATCCTGACAAATCTGCTGTGCCTCCTTTGAACGAAGAAATCGCTTTCATCTGAAAGCAACACTTCTTTTCCAGTTTTCTACAATCCAATTTTTGTGTTTCTTGTCCGTTATTATCTTTCCTTCTTCATTTTTTAAAGTTAGAAGCTGCTTTTTAGTGGTTTCTTAGCCCCAGCCTCCAGCGGGCGGCGTCGCATTGTACTTGAGCATAAGTGAACTCCAGTATACATCAAATCCTTCTGTAAATCCAAACTCGTCTTCCGTGCACACTTTTTGCAATTTTCAAGGGTTGTTTGGTTATAGTCTTAGTGTTGCGCAAGCATAATAATGGGACTCCACTTCTTAGGTGGGACATTTGGCATTAAAAATCACAGAAATTCTAACATGTGTAANTCTCAGTCTCAACCACACCCAGCAGAAAGAACTGGCNTCATTCTGTAACACTATTCAGCGGAATAAAATCGTATGTGGCGTCATAAAGCGTATTTTCGAATGTACCGACACGTCACGCTGTACTCAGTGCATTGGGCTAGCAATGCAACAGCAGCAATTGAGATTTTCCCAAATGCGCACCAAAAGAAATGGCGATACATTGCATAACGACTGAAAAAGCAACTTCAGTCAATTAATTTGCACAAGACTGTATAAATAAAACTATAATAATAAAAACTTTATGCATAATTGCGCATTTCGTTTTTGAACTCTGAGGTTCATGGGCCCCCTAGACCCTTGTGGGCCCCGGGACGGCGGCCCGGCTGCTCCCCCTCTCGTGGGGCCTGACTACACCTGAAAACCGTTTTTTTTTTCGTTGAAACATTTCATTCATTTTTTTGCTGAAACATTTTGGTCACTGAAATATTTCGGTCATTTATCTCACGGTTCTATCAAAACTTCCCATAACAGTGTTCATTAGCCTGTATTTTCAGACATTCTGACCGAAATGACTAAATTTTTTTCGGTCATTTCAAAAACCTTTCGGTCTATGACCAAAAAAACCCAACCTAAAAATTCTCACTGAAAGCAAAGGGCCACCTGATTTGAATATAGCTTGCCAGTAAATGACTGAATCGAGGTGATTTTTCAGGCATGCCTATGGGAAGGGATTGAACAGTGCCGGATTAANAATAGTAGCAAATGTAGCAATTGCTACGGCCCCGCGATTTTGGAAGCCCCGCGGTCTTCTGTAATAAATCTTATTTATGGTGGNCAATAGCNGCGTTTTCAGCCGATGCTCATTGGGAGCGAGTGCAAGACGAAAAATTAATACACTGTATAAGTTTATAGGTTTCTTTCTTCATCTTTCAAATAGCAGATTTTTAACAGAATTTCACTGCTTTTAGCAGATTTTAGCTGAAAAATTGTGACAAGACTTTTAGTGAAATCTAGCAGTTTTTGTGACACCATTTAGTGAATTTAGTTTACAACCATCTGGCAATACTGACGGTCAGCACGATAGACAGACTGTCATGTCACGATGCGAAGTGGAGAGAGCATGTTGAGAGTAAAGCCAGTAACACGGATGCCTTTCCCGCAAACGTCATGATGTTTTTTTTTAACTTGGGGCCNCGCGCTCTTGAAATGCTACAGGCCCGCACTACCTTAATCCGGCAGGGTTGCCNGATCTACTTTTTGCCAAGGGGCCAAATCTAGTCTAGAAAGAGCCAAAAAAGAGCCAAATTCTAAGACAAGGGGCCAAAAAAGGGCCAACCATTTTTTCCAAATTTATCAGCAGGTACAAAGTCATATGAACCCATACTTAGCAACTTATTCAATGGCAATGTTCCTCAATCACAATTGTATCGCAACAGCAAAACAAGTATGTGATGAAAGATCGTAAGAGAACAACTTAATTTCCGTGTGTAGCCATAAACTGAGATAAATTTACCACCCTTCGATAAGTGCTAATGCAACAACAATCTGAACAAAACCAACAAACACGTGCACCACCTGAAAACAGTAAGTTATGTAACGTAGCAATTCTCACTGCTACCTCTACAACTGCAGCAAGTAACAGGTATTCTGATGAACTTACTTCCACATAACTCAGAAACTCCAAGGATTCTAATAAAATTTGTAATCAAACACCTTCAAAATATAGGAATTTAGTGAAAATCTGTATTGAATTAGTCAAAAAAGTGAAAAAATATGGTTTCTCAGACAGGACCCAGAGTGTAGAGATAGCACGGGCCAGCACTTTTGCAGCCAGGCCCGCCCAGAGGTAACAAGAAACCGCCCGGCCTGTTTATGCTAAACCACAAATTATTTTCCAGCCCGGACCAGCCCGTAATATAAGGTAACCTCAAAAGCCAAGTAACAAGGCAGTGGCTACAGAACTATCGATGGATCTTGAAATTTGAAACCTTATTCAACCACCTCCTGTAACGTGACAGTAACGCACGAGGAGAATGCAGTAGGCTTTGTAGAAACATAGTAAACACAAAAAGTAAACCGAACCCTAACCTTAACCCTAACCTAACCTTAGCCTAACCCTAAGCTAATGCTAACCTAACCCTAAGGTAACGCTAAGGTATGGTATGATTTAATCTTGCTTTTTTGCGATTCAAAATGATATGGTGATGAAAAAATATAAAAAATAAGAAATGTCATGTTTCGCAGCTTAGAAATCGTGTTTTAACATGTTGAATCAAAAAGGGTTGGCGAAAGACCACTTGGGTCAAGTTCTCAGTCAGCTCTGCTAAGCTAACGCGCTAACGTAATACTAATCTAACGCTAACCGCTAAACTTCCACCCTGAAGGAAAAGTTTGGAAATTTGAAAAAAGTAAAGAAAAACTGCTTCCACAAATTGAAACGTGCAAGAATTCACTTACGAAAACGTAAGGCGCCAAGTCAAGAGGCGAACCCTCAACCATTGGCATGACAGACTTGGAAAGTATCTGTTAGGCTACCGGATCAATACCGGTTGAGTGACAAAGGGACCGCTTTATTCGAACCACGTCATGCGAGGCGGTATGGTCGAATACGTTTCGAAATAGGAATATCCATGGGTGGTTCCGTAGCCACTTCCAAGTAACAACACTTAGTTTTCAGTTCATTGTCCTTTAGTTTGGACATTAAAACCATGTAGTCTTAAGGCAGTAGCTATACGTCGGCCATGGGACCTTCACTTTTGAAAACTTATTCGTCTGCTGACTGTAACGTGTAACACACGACAAGTGTGCGCTGAGCTGCACTACAATTGCTAGTATTAACATGCTAAACCTAAACCCTAAATCTAATCCTTAGTTAAACCCTAACCTAAACTTAACCTCTAATCCTAAACTAGGGGTTCCCAAACTGGGATGCATGTACCCTTAGGGCTACCTTTTCTATCTGAAGGGGCACATTTAACGTTAGCAATTTAAGGGAAAAATATATTTACATATAGGCTATGTCATTTCGAAATATTTATACATTCATCTGTGAATATTATTTTCAAAATCATGCTTATTTGTAAATATATTTTTGTTATTTTCCTCAACCTTTTTGTTATAAGAAATTTTAGTGGTACATGCTCATCTATCGAAATATTGAAGGGGTACATGGCCAGAGAAAGTATGGGAACACCTGTCCTAAACCTAAACCTGGGCAACAGCGACAGACTATAAATGAAAGTTTGTTGCTTTGATTGATTCTTTACATGGTTCACTGATTTGCATGGAAACAAGTGAAACGGAATATGAGGAGAACGGTGAAAGAGAAAGAACAGCAGAGCAGCAAACAATTTCATTGTTCGATTTTGAAACTTTGCAAAAAACAAAAATTTCGCCTTGTTGGCGAGCAGACCGCAGCGGCCCGTAGCCGTCCGGAATGACGTCACCGCTAAAAAAGTTGTTAACGGACTGTTTCAAAACCTTTAGTGGGCAGCCCGAAGACTGGACTGTTAGCGGTCCGTGCCATCTCTACCAGGGTGGTCAGATCCAATCCTCTCAAGAGGCCAGCCTATCCTGGAAAAGGGCCAAAAAAGAGCCAAAGGGCCAAACGAAAATTTTGGGGCCAGCAAGTGTTATTTGGGACCAAATTTCTTAAATTTGGCCCCAAAAGGGCCAACCTGGCAACCCTGTAATCCGGCACTGGGATGGAACAGTGGACTTGTGCCATCGTAAGTAATTTTAACATCTGTGGCGGCCTGAAGATGGCGCCACATGTCAATAAATGGTCACCGGTAGATGGTGCCCATAAGCAACAAGTCACTGTGGTGGTCACCACAAACGAATTATCGTAATTGACTTATCTCTATATCAGTGGTTCTCAACCTGGGGTTCGCAAACCCTATGGGTTAACGGAAAGATTTCCAGGGGTACTTGGATGGCAGTTGAGTTTTCATGTATTGCTCTTTTTTAATATCCTATACTAGAGGAGAATGCGTGCCGGTTGAAAACTCCATGAAGATTTTGCCTGATCTTGCGTTGTTGTGATGCAACAGTGTGAAATTCGCGTCTTTTCCAGCCAACTTGGGGGTTCGGGTTGATTGTTTTGTGACTCGGGGGTACTTAACGGGTAAAAGGGTGAGAACCCCTGCCCTATATAATGGTAGTGCAACCTAGTTTCAGCAGAGTGATCTGATTTACTCGGGTGAGCTCTATTGCTGTTGGTTGCTTTCCTGTTAGTTTAAAATGCCTCGAATCACCATCTTTCTCTTGTGATTACCTCAGCAGTTCAAGGTGATACAGTCAGCTGAAACACATAGCAGGATTTTTGATAGTTGAATATTGTTGAGATATACTCGCAGCACAATATTTGACGTAGGGACTCAGTGCTTTGGCGTAGTGGTGCGAGGCTCCCGAAAACAAGCTGTGGCCTTTTCTGGATGATAATTAAAAAACGGGTCACCCAAGTTTCCTACAAACCGAACACCTCCTCCCCAACAAAAACCACAAAAAAGATTTTTGCAAAAAGTATCACACTACCTACTGTGGAGATACAATAGACCAGGGTGGCCAACTAGTCAGAGAACAAGAGCCACATTTCTTACCGTATTACCGCAAAGAGCCACATCATACACATGGATGGGCACAAATGAACATCACCGCATCTCTTCCTCACTCAAACACATACCTTTGCCATCTACATTTGTTGTAGATATCACACACCAACATGACAATGACATAACTTTACAAGTCATTTATTTTTATGCATGGTATTTAGTGGGACCTCTGGTAACTACGTAACAGCCGCATGAAACCCGGCAAAGGGCCACATGTTGGCCACCCCTGCAATAGACGATCATGAACCAAACAGACTCTTTCATAGCGTGAGTCACTGCCGTTAAAGCAGTTTGTCCTTGCGTACTGTAGACATTCACATCTAAACCAACCTCGTTGTGGAGCTTTTTTATGTGTTGAATAAACAAATAATAAAAGCTAATGTTTTTCATCCACAGCTTTTCTTCCCCAATTCCTCCCTGGAACAAATTTCGTTTGCGAGCCAGGCGGCTCCTGTTTGAGAACCATTGGGCTAGACATTAGACATGCACATGTCGTCGTAACTAGTTTCGTGAGAAGCCAATGGGACAGGAAAGGCGTCCCATGGAAAAATCTGTGGTTTTCTGATGTCTACTTTCGAACTGAGTCAATCCAACGACACACCTCCACAGTTAACTGTCAATATGTTTATTATTGCCGTACATTAGTTCATGCCTAACGATCCATGGTCCGGGTCCTTTCGTTGACCATGTAAAATAAACAAGCATTGTCTGTCTGTCTGTCTATGCTTCGGTGTCGACCCGCGACAACAGATGATTCAACGCGACAATTGGTGCTAGTCAGGGCCGGATTTACCAATAGGCTATATAGGCTTAAGCCTAGGGCCTCAAGATCCAAGGGGTCCTCTAACAAACTGTGGTACGCATAGATTCATTTTCCGGTATATCATTAGCTCGATAAATGTTCGTCAAAATTTATGTCTTAATTATTCATGAAATTTAGTTTTATTCAACATATAAGATTTCGTGGTGATAACGCCAGAGTCTTCCGACGAGTTTCCATGACTATCAGTATGACGGTTGGTCAAGCCGCATGCCGACTATTGTGTCGATATACTCAAAGCACGCTGATTGCGTCCTGCGTTTGCCGAATCGTGCCAATTGTGTTACGTGTGAATCATGCGAAAGAACTTGTGGCTGTTCATGTTTGAAATGCACCTGATCAGTGGTGCAACTGACGGGAAGCAAGGGTGCGAACTTCCCCCTGGCAAGCTAAATGTAAAAATCGGGTCCCCACACCTAGCTTGCATTTTGGCATTTACTAGTCTTTTGGTTTTCAGTAGTTTGTTGTTTTTTTACCTTTTTCGGAGTAGGTTTTTTTNCCGGTGATTTGTGGTTTTTGTNTAGCGTCAACATCCTGATTCACTATNATTTCTCAACCTTTTTCAGAGTGTTAGCCAGTGAGATCCCTTCATCTAAATTCCCCCCCACTCTTGGCTTTACACCACTGCACCTGATTAAAGCTTGAGCTTGTAAAGCAGATAAGAGCTACGCGTAGGACTCGCAGCAGTACCCTACAATGAAAACATAGTTGCTTCTTCTGAGCAATGCAGCAGTTTTGTTAGCTTGTCTATTTCGTAAAGCTCGTTTGGTATTGTAGATGTGCTTTTTTCCATTTTAAGTTTCTTTAACAAAGTCATTCAGAAATCAGATTGCCATTGAGTACTTGTGCAAGTTTGTACTTCTCTCATGGTCAATGGTTTATTGTTTCATATGACTCAGCCAACAAGCAGAAGCATCATAAACGCCATCGCATGCAGTAAGCCAATCGTTAGCGAACATTAGAGCAAATGAAAACATAATGGCTCAATAGATGATCAGTGTAAACAAAGAGGGGCGCTGT
>JGI24159J19872_10011083_pt1 | contig 11829 bp, 7 predicted proteins | sample Ectturendosymbi4_FD_19872 | JGI IMG/M metagenome (IMG submission 19872) | reverse complement strand
AGTGCCACCCTGAGCCGACCGTATAAGTGTCACCCTGAGCCGACCGTATAAGTGTCACCCTGAGCCGACCGTATAAGTGCCGCCGACCGTATAAGTGCCGCCGATTCCACCCTCAAATTTTCTTACAACGATTTAAAACGAGTGAAGATCGTGTTTTGTGCTAACTAAAGAGAGAGGGAATATTAAAACATCTTGAACATCAGATTCAAACACTCACAAACTGAAATGGGTCTTGTTTTCATTCTTCATTGTGACTTTTCCTGCCTGTTCGCCGTCATTCCCGTTCAGGACAAACACACGCGTTGTTTAGCACCCTGAATTTGACTCGTGTTTTTGAGAAAGCATTTTAACAATTTGCTTACTCCACAACCACATTTCCAAGTTTGATTTTTAGGCTACGCGTCCAGGGCTTCTAGGTACAAAAACTGGAAGAGTTGAAGCTGCTATAAAAATTGATTTTCAATCAACAATGTGCCGCTCCGTAGAAGGTAGTGCCTGAAGCCCGGAACCCACAGCGCCCCCCTTTTTTNCTTCACCACTGGTGCGAAACTACAAAAGTGGGTTTGGGTCTGATGCCTTAGGTTAGTGGTTCTTAGTTTATGCAACCACGCGAAGCCTTATTTCTTAGTTTGATGGTCAGTAACTGCTTAGGCGAAAGGTCCTTTTCAAGATTCAAAATAATCAAAAATGAATTTAAGGGCCGCAATGTTCCAGGAGAGGTTGTTCACACTAAGCATTCGGTGCATTAAGGGTGACAAACTTAGGCAAACAAATTGTAATGAATTCTTAGATAATTTTGTTATGAAGATGGCCAAGACAAAACCTCTTTCACTGTTTTACTGTGTTATGTTCAGCCTTACTTCATTCGCTGAATGTAGCTTTTTATTTCTTTATACGTATTTCAATGATGGCAGCATAAGCGAAATTTAGACCAGTCCAGTCGCCACGGCGGGTATTTGTGAGCTCAGCCCTTCCAAATTTAAATATGAAATAATATAAATCAGTGAAGATTTTCTCAAATTTTGAGAATGTCAAATCCCCTTGCGCAAATTTCAATCCCCTATTGAAGACTTTCTGGCGACGGTTCTGGTTTTTAAACCTCACATTGTTTCACGCGACAGTTTAGTTACGTTCGTATCTTACCAGTCTGAAAAAGTAAGAAACACACGAATCGTGAACATAACAGTTACAACCGTTTGCGTGCGTTTTACGTGACGTGTTTTGCTCGTGTGTGTGAGATTTTTACAGCCGTGGTAAGCGAGTTTCAACGTGGTCCTCACGTTGTGCTTTAAAGTCTTTACGCCGCCACACATACTATATAGGTGCAGTGTATTTGTTTTTCTTTTTGACACAGATAAGAAAAAACAGATGTGATTATTTCAAAAAACGTAGGACATGTGTTTTGTCAAATATTGCAATTGTGGCGATTTCGGTTGGTTTTCATGTGTCAGTTAATAATCCTGTTCCCGTCAGCCAAGTAGGCTTTCAACAATTCCGTACAATTGAACGCTTTTGTGTCGAAGGCAGGAACAAACGCAGTGATCGTGGGCACGACAGTAATGATTTAGAATTTTTTACTGACCGTGCTTTCAGAGCGTCTTTTTCGAATTTTCGCAAATTGATTAAAGCTTTCCATTTTTTTCCTCGCAACCATGGGAGAGGGGTCCTCGTATGTGGATTAGCCTAGGGTCTCGCATCAGTTAAATCCGGCCCTGCCTTTGACCCTTGGTTGCACGGCGATCTTTGCGTGTAACAACCTAAATTCATTATAATTTGTCAGTTTTTAGTACCCCTTTTTTAGATTAAAAATCGGCTCACCCTAATGTACAAATGAAAAATAGATAGGCTCTGGGAAGGTCAGCTTTTTAGCTTCGAAAAATTTTTAGTAATGCCGTTGTAACTAGACACAGTTCGCGTGTTTCTCTTTACTTGTTTTCAAGTGCCAACATTTCGCCTGTAAGCTTTGTCTTACATTTACAAAACTGATGATGCGTTGGAAAACGCGAAACTAGTGCCAATATCGCAGGGCTCCCAGTTCGCTTTGTGAAGACAGATTTTGAAATTATGGCTTTTCTAACGCACTCGACTTTTTATTAAAATCAAACATAGGAAGACAAAATATGGCATTTTTCAGTTAGAAAGGCTTGACCCTGATAAAGCATTGTCTGAGCTGCACATTCATTACAAATCTCTTCTGACAAGATACTGTGACCGTGTGACGTGCGAACTTCCCCCTTCCCCAACAAAGCCTAGGTTTCTATATTGCTCTTCTATCTCTTGGCTATGTCTTCCTGCAAGAAAACTGAGAGAGAGTTGTGAAAATGGAAGTTGAACATGTTGTTAAAATACCTTGATAGGATGCAGAACACTCAAACCTTTAAATATTCAAATGTTCTTTGGAAGACTCTTTTTCACTTCCTGAAAGCATTCCACCAACATCATTCTGCAGCTTTTCTTCAATATTTGCACGCTACCTTCATTAGCTTCACTGTTATGATTTTTAGATAAAAATGAGTAAGTTTTAGACAGGAATTTGGAACCAAAGTCTACACGAGCAGATATTGTGTGCTGCACTTCTTGTTCATAACTTTATTTGGACTTTGAACACAAAGAAGGAAATTTTAACTCTGCCAGGATTGCAAAGTCCTCTATTGTACAATAAATGTCACTTTGTTTTCACGATGGTTAGAATGTAGCAACGTTTTCTCATTATTTTCACAGCATGCTATACGTAGACTGGACGGTGGACAGCCAGCACAGTGGATGTCTTTAGTGAATGAGTTATTCATGAGTTAACAAATACAGGTTATGATAGTCTCAGTTATTGTGTCGAGGAAGAGAACTTATCAAGAATCATATATAGGTTGACTTCGGGTTTGATTTCATCAAAACAGATAATGTTTAGAAACCGCAATGTATCTTTACCTCAAAGTGCTTGGAAATGGTTCTATGAAGCCGTCAATTTTAAAAGCTCATTTTACTTCACGCCATCCCGCACATGTGCATGGCAACCCTATGTCTGTGCAGGCCAAACGCGCTCTATTTCGTGCTGCAAGAACTCTTCCTATATTAGAGTCCGTTTCTGAAGACACATCAGGATTGAAAGCATCCTATTACGTTGATTTTTAAGAAAAATTGAAAGAAACGCATACAATTGGGGAATGACTTACAAAATCGTACCCTATAGATATGGTGGAATTGGTTTGTGGAAGAGAACAAAAGATAAATCTTGAGAAAATTTCTTTATCAAACGATACGGTACGTTGTCGTATAAGTAAGTTATTCTCGTGATATTTTAGATCAGGTAGCAGAAGAAATTTTAGCTACCGGTAATCGGCCAGAGTCAGCCTTCAGCCAGATCAGGAGTGGGGTACCTGCGGCCCGCCTGAACATTTGATATGACCTACATCAGAATTTTCGGTACCTAAGGTAGAGTACAACATTGCGTCAAAACGAAGCTCCATGATAAGCAGTTACTTAGATAGTAAGTCAAGAGAAGTCACTCTTCCTCATAGTTAGATACAAGTAGAATTTTAGGTTAAATTTATCTGATTTTGCGCTCGCCAGCGATAATGCGCAATTCATGCGCCCGTGATAGTAAATAGGTTCCTCACCCCTGAGCGAGATGAATCAAATGACGTGTCGAACTGCACGTATTTGTTGTTATAGTGTCAATATTTACATGCAGGTGAGTTGAAAGAAGAATTATTGGTGTGCGAAATTCTAGAGACGACTAGCAAAGCGATTGGCGTTCTGGAAAAAATGGGATAATTTCTTTGTACAAAATAATCGCTCATGGAATCACATTGGCTCGCTTTGCAAAGTCGACGCCCCTTCTATTCTCAGTGCTAAGTCAGGTTTCACAACTCTGATGCAAAAACGGGCACTGCACATTATTTCTACCCGTTGTGTCCTTCATCAACATGAACCCAGGTGTGTAACGAAGTTCGATGGCGCCCGGCCCGGGGCAAGAAGCAAGTTTGGCGCCCCCATATTCGAATTTGAGGTCTTTTAGGAAGCACATGTATTGTATTGAAGAAAGTACTTGTGACATTGTTGGCACTTTTCGGCGCTCCCCGTAGTGATTCGGCGCCCCCATAGTGATTCGACGCCCGGGGAATTGTGGCCACTTGCACCCCCGTCGTTACGCCCCTTCTTCAACCGGCACATGAAACCCTTCTAGAATACCTGAAAATATTTTGCAAACACGTCACTGAATGTGAAAATTTTATCCGGGCACGTGCTCACAATCATCGTCTTTTCAAAGTGCTTTGCGACCAGATGGGATCAGAATAAGCTGTTCTCCTTTATCATACCGATGTTCTGTGGCTGGGCTGGTTGGAGGTCTCGCTTTGTCGAGTTTTCAAACTGGGGGTTTAACTTGAGATTTTTTTTCCAGAATGTACATCTCAATTGTGTAAGCACTTTGGTGTAAACAAATTGATTGATGCATTGGGTGTTACATACTTTAGTTATTTTTTCAAGTTTACTTCAGCTAAACCTGCAAATGCAGGGGAATATCATTATTGACATGTGTGATAAAATTCAGGGCTTTCAAACAAGATTAGATCCGCTGAACAGGAGAGTTCAAAAAGGAGTTTGCGCAAATTTTCCAATATATGAAGGTCGGAAAGTCAGTAAAAGCAACAGCAAGATTTCCGAATTCGGCTTTGCGATATGTCAGCACCTAACCCCTTGAAAAGCAACGATCACAGTTACTTCGCTGGTGTAATTTTAAGTGCACTGCTTGAATAACCATTCCTTCGAAACCAGGCCAGAAAGTGTTGCTTACGATGCTCTGTACAAAGACGAATTGATTGATCTACAATGTTAAACAAAGGTTTCTTATAAATTTGTATCTTGCGATGGTGACTTTGCAAATAGCGGTGTGGATTGAACGAAGAGTTTCGCTGACCAGCAATTGCGCGCGTTTGAAATTCGTATAACTTTTCCAACTACTTACCTGTGTCAGGGGGGGTCTCCTCGTTGTCAGGGGTGTTCTCCTCATTGATGACCGTAAGCACAAAACATCGATTTTGATTGACTTCCCAAGAAGGACATGAGAATATCAAGGAGGGCCATGGGGTATCCGGGACCATGGCGGAACCTTCTGGGAGAGAATTTCTTGATTAAAATTAATTTTTGCAAGTAGTTTGAAAGTTTAACTTTTTTTATTTTTTAAAAATTAATTCTTGAAAGCTTTAACGGTTCTAATTCGTTAGTTTTTGTGTTTAGAAGCCCTAAACTAGTAGCTTAAAATCCTAGGAAATATGGTCGTGGAGTGAGCAAATTGATAAAAAGTTTACTCAAAAGTCTGGGTCAAATCCAGTGTGCTTAGCTATCCCAGTGTTTATCTTGAAATAAGAACTTTTCAACATACTTGGGGGAAGTTGTCCCTCCGACCTACACTTTTCTCTCCAGCCAAGGTCATTTTTCCGACCCCAGTCAAATATCATTTGAAAAAAGGATAGAGATGACATTCGACTGCAGACTAGTAAAAATTACTGGTCCGGTAGTTCGAGTTTTATATTGTCCTTCCACTCAAAATCTGGTAAAAAATCCCTTCATGAAATCACGGTAAATAGTCATGATTCGTTCCTTAGCAACATCAACATCCCAACGCACATCACTACATCGCCTGACACCTCCGCACTGGCGGATAACATTTCTTGGCACGTCTCATGCTATTTGTTAATGTTCAGTGGAATATTTTCATTGAGTGCCATAAGCTGTAGCCTCATCATAAAGTGGGCTTACCAATAGTACATGTGATGCACTATAAGACTTCCTGATGAACTAGGCTTTAATCATGCCCGACTCAGGCTAACAACGAAACGTTGCGCAACTCGCTGCACACAAACGACCAGTATGAGTTCGAAATGCCGAATGACACGCATCAAGGCACGGCAGTCGTCAACACAGCAACAATGCGAACCACGTAATTACGAACCCGGGCAATCAAGATAAGCGGCAGCGCTGTTCATAATTACCACAATCTACCCCGCTAAAAAAAGGAAACTCAAAAACAAAGAGCGTATTCAAAATAAAACACTCGTTAAACTTACGCAAATAACACCGCCAGCTTACAGCGAAAGTACACACAAATAGTCATGACGGAAGCTTACATTCACGCCACTGCAGGTACTACGAGACCCACTCTCCAAATCTTTCAGGAGTTTTCCTGAAGCGTGTAGACTTCCTCGGAGGCGTAGTATTGTCCCCCGCGGACTGGTGATCTACGTCGGACGAACCACCGTCAGGCTCATTTACCACAGGCGGAGCAGCCACATCATGCTCTCTACCAGGTTCTGGAACATTATCTGCAAACAACGGACCATTCGACGGATGGACGAGAGGATGCATCAAACAACGGACATGGAGATAGATCCTTGATCGAACGCTCGACTCCTTGCCATCAGGGAAGCGAACGTAAGCAAACGTAGGATTGGTTTCCAACAATTCAACCTCCTCGCAGAGAGGTTTAATGGGCTTATCGTGCGTTTACTTGAACAAACGTCGCTTCCAATCAACCAAATCGACACTGCCTATCAGTATCACAGAACTGTGTCGAAAACTTTGCCACAGGAAGCCTGTTGCACATTTGGAGGTCATCAAAACTGGAGCAACTAGGCTACCCTTCACTTTTTCAGTTATCAAATTTCTGCCTGAATTGTCAAAAAAGTTGAAATTTGGTAGGCACATGTTGCAACTTTGACAAATGATCACCAATAAATTTCTTTAGGCTACCCAAAATCACAAAGCAGCTTTTAACTTTTCTAACAAGGCAACAGGCCAGCATATTCCAGTACTGAATGACTGCATCACAACCACCACTCCCCATACGCACAACCCATCCGCTTCTCATGGCCAAAAAGGTGCCATTCACTTACTCTAAGCCACAAGTTATACGGCATGCCACAATTCCCTCGAAGACATTTNCCCAAGGATAGGTTATCATAACAAGGAAAGATTCAGACTAGTCTACACGTATGCACAATACGATCGCGAGCTACTGGAGCCAGAGCCGTATCAGCCGCACTCCATACATCCCAATTGGGGGGTCCACGCTGTCACAGGGGGCCCAAAATTCAGTCCCGACACCACTTAGCTCCCAAAAGAAAGCTTTGATCCCCCAGATTGAAATACGAAGCACGAGAAATCAGTGAAGTTAGGGGGCCCTTTGAAAGAAAAGTGCTTATGGATTACAGTTGCTTTGGGCGCCTTTGAAAGCCAGATATCTACACATTACAACTTCTGTTGGGGACCACTTTGAAAGCAAAGTAGACCACTTATACATTACAGTTGCTGTTGGGCCCCTTTGAGAGCAAGGTACTTTACACATTACAGTTGCAAAGAAGGGCCGGAGGCAAGTGCCTCGCTTGCCTTCCCTTAAGCACACCACTGTATATCAGTGTTGAACATGGACCGGTTTCCGGATCGCGATCCAACCGGATTCTGCACTTCAGAAACGGATCCGGATTGGACTTGATCTTGAATAAACTCAACCGGATCAGATATGGATATCCAAACTGCATTGATCACTGCACTAAAATGCTTAATCACAGTTTTTTTCGGATACAAACCGGATTGGATCAAATATTTGGACAGGTCAACCGGATTAGGATCGGACTGGACAACTCAAAGAAAATTTTGGACTGGATTAGGACTGCAAAATTCTCCAATTTGTTCAACACTACTGTATATGACCCTGACAATGATCTTATATAAGAATATGAAACCGGTTGAACACATTCTGCTTCATCCGATGAGCATACTTTCTCACCTGATGCGCGCATGTGAACACTGTAATGCAAAGTTATCTTTATATTATTGAACACGTTGAAGTTGCTAATGAGTTTATCACTTCAAAAAACAGATATCACGTGATTTTTCATAATAACCTAGACACACAGGTCGACCAAAGAAACAGATCTGGATGAAAAAAAAACTCAGTGCGAGCCCTGGTCACATGTGATAAAACGCCTACTACCGTAACTTGAAGTGAACATTTGAAGATTTATTGCCGTGTTATTGTTACGCAGTAAAGACCAGGAGCAGGGCCGGATTAACCATTGGGCAAAACGGGCAAATGCCCGGGGCCTCGCGCTCTTGGGAGCTTCGCGCTTGAATATCAAAACACTCCTTTATAGGTTTTTCATGTTTTCAGGCTGTTCACCACGCGTCAAAATTGTAGAGCTTTTTGATTACTGCGTTTAGTATAGTAGGTTAAGGTAACTGACAACTTTGTCACTTATCGTTTCTGAGTGACTTAATTGAACCAAACAGCACCACGCTTTATGACCCAAGAATTACAGCGAAATCAGTGCATCGATGGGTGTCCGCAAAAAATTTTCCAGGGGGGCAACGTCGAAATTTTGCTTATCCTTTTCAGCCTGTTGACGATGCAATGAAAACGGACGTTCATAAAACACTTTACCATTTTTACCCCATTAGTCTGTGCTGGTTGAATCTCAATTCTCAATCTTTTGTCTGAAATGCTTTCTACACTTCGGCTATTAGAAATGCTTTTTCTTTTGATAAACTGCCTAGTATCCACATTTTTCGATCACTTTCTACAATTACCTCATAATTTACGAATAATCAACGGCCAAAAAACATGAGCAATAAATAAACAAAATAAAATTAGGCACTTGCAAAACTGTTTCAAGCAATGAGAAGTAGAACTATATGAGAAGTAGAACTATATCTGACAAAACTATCGCACAATTTACTAAAGGTAGTACACCACGCAGGCTTTAGAAAACTGAACAGATGAATTGCGAAAACTCACCACAGCAAATGCAGCTTTGCACTTTGTGCTCACTAAGAAGTCAGAAATGAACCTTAACGACAAAGACGTATTCCCACATGTCTGCATAGACGCATTCTAACAAGCCGTATTTTAGACTGTGTGAAAAGAAGCTTGCATTAAGAGTCGTTTGATTAAGTTATTCACCCGGGCACGTTGATCAAAGTCTCACACTACCAACGAATTTTAAAACACTGTTACAAATTCACTCTTGCTTCTTTTCACACAGTATAAAACTATACGTGGCTTACCGCTATCAGAAATGTCACTGTCTGGCTTCATTATCTGCCAAGCTCCCATTCAGTGATTTCAAATAAACCTAGATTTCACACCAAGAAACCCATATTGGTACAATAAAAGCCCAGAAACTTGTGTTACGAACAAATACATATGAGTGTGCTTCTTTACATTGAAACAATAATCGAATACTGATTTAATTATAGTTCCTCTTCCAAATTTTTTCTGCAGCGCAAGCATTAACGTTTGGACGACCTTTTTGTTGCTCAAGACGTTTTTCCAGGTCCGTAACCAGCTTGGGACACCGTGGGGGCAAAGAGTTTTTCTGAGAGGGGCCCAGATTTTTTAAACTACGTCCAATAGTTTTAAACTATGTCCAACACACTTTTCCAGGGGGGCGAATATTTTCCAAGTGAGTCTTCGCCCCCCTGCGTCCCCCTAGCTACGGACCTGCGTTTTTCATAACGCTGGTAACATACTGAGTTGATGATGTCTCTCACTAGTTGTAGGTGTACATTTGTTATTAAATTGGGAAATTTTGTGCAATCTTGAACTGCAGTATTACAGTTCAAGTTGCTTTTGCGTGATATTTCGTTGAGAAAAATTTGTCTAAGTTGTGTACGTTTTGATCTGCAAGAGAGTATAGGCATATCTTTCCTCGATACATATGTGAATGGACGATTTGTGCAGTGAAGATCGTTAGGGAGTCTATGACAAAATGATTGTTGTGGAGTGTAACGGTAGCAACGATATCGTTTATTGTGATAAAACTTTCTGTTTGAGCAAATTAACCAGATATGAACCGCCGTCAGGGCCGGCGTTAGCAGGTGAGGGGCCCGATTAGAAACACTTTTGCGGGGCCCCACTGAGTGACCTGGGTAGAAATTTTTTGAGGGGATGCATCAAGTCATGATAATAGAAAGGTGATGTTAAAAAAAGAGGAGGCCCGAAAGGGTGACCACCAAGACCTCTATAACACCGACTTCAATGGATAGCGCCGTAAAACCCAATAAATCAACGAATTACAATACTCAATACCTCTTCTCTGAGCAAGCACCTCTTTGACCAGAAAGGAGGTTTTTAGTGTATAGTACCTGCAGAGAGGAGGTCCTGAGTACTGTGCTGGTGCATAACCAGAACTGAAAAGTTTGCAGTAGTAGCAAATAATTGCAAGTTTCCAGGCCAGGAATATTAGTCATGGATGACCTACCGCTTCACCTTTTGGCAGTATTCCTTTGCAGTGAAACGTAGAAAACCATGTCCCATCAATCTCGTTTATTGGGAAAACCTGTATTGTGATTGCAGGCGGTTCTATTTGGACTAAATAGTCCGGGATAGTCTAACATTCCCACTCATGACACCTGGCCAAGTAGCAGGGTTGTTTATTCATCTAAATTTTGAATTTTCTTGCCCGCATGCCTCATCAGATGCAATAGTCGACGAGGTTCCTTCTTTGTCAGATTCAACATTTTCGTAAGACTTGTATCACTTCCAACACATAAACTTCCACTTCGACTATCTGGCGTAACATGGTCAGGCTGGCTTCCGTTGTCGCCATCTTCAGTGTAATGTGGCATTGAGAATAGTTCCGTTAAACTTATCCAATGCACCTTTCCTTTTTTCTGCTTCGTTTTTTTGCCTTAGCTTTAGGCCTCTTTTGGCTGCCACCAGACCCGTAGCCAGGTTTCAAGGTTTGGTGGAGCAAAATACATTTAGGGGACAAGATGTTTGTTTTTATTAAATGTTTAAAACAAATTTGCCTGAACACGTCCCAATTTAGGGGGCACAAAAATTATTTGAGGGGGCACTGCCCGACATTCCCCCTTGTCTACGGGCCTGGCTACCAATTAATGTTTTCGGCCTATGTCTCTTGGTCTTTAACTCAGAATAGTTAGCTTAGTTGCAGTAAAACATAGTCTTAAATAAATAGCCCAAATTCAACTGCTAAAGCCGATAAACGAAACACCAGTAACACCAGCCTATCACTATATAATTTGTACGTGGAAATGGCTACAGTGAAATCCACTGAACAGAGCACCGATTGAAGAATCACCAACCGCTTATTATAGTAGGTTTTGAATATCCTGGAGAAGGTTTAAAACTATTTTCTCTATTAACACTGAAGGTATATAGAAAGGGATTGTAGATCTCCCTGTAAGTTTAAACCTACTTTTTAATTTTTTAAAACAGGCAAATGTTGTAGCAGCCTCAAACTTCCACGAAAGTTATTCCACTTTGCACCTTTTCAGACTTCTTGCATCTTCCAGTTTATTAACGACCATCAGAGCCACTATAGTGGCCCAAGGTTCTTTTGTTATAACTCGCCAGCCGCTACAGCTAGATAGGTGTTCAAACCCTCTACGGATGCGGAAGGTCTTCTTGGTTCTATTAAAAAAAAACATTTTTGATTGGGGTGAGGGGTTCGCCTGAGGTGGGCTCGCAAAGTTGGGGTGTTTTCGGTTTTTTGACCAACTTTGACGAGCCCTGGACGCCAATCCCATGGACCAAAATTTTGGCGCAAACTGTTGTTGGAAACTACACGATCTCCCGCGTCGATAGAGCCCTTGCTTGACCTTCTAGCATGTCTGGAACCAAAGTTATGGCCCAAAAAACATTTTGCCCCAAAATCAGAAAATTGCAGAAAATGCATGAGTCTTCCACTGGCGGCTACTGTAGCTCGCGATAACTCTGCGCTAAAAGATGCTAGCGAGCTATACGAGCCCTCAAAAGACTCATGAAGTCTTCTTGTTTGCACTGAAAAAAAAACATTTTAGATTTGGGTT
>JGI24159J19872_10011080_pt1 | contig 11831 bp, 7 predicted proteins | sample Ectturendosymbi4_FD_19872 | JGI IMG/M metagenome (IMG submission 19872) | reverse complement strand
GTTGCAAATACATCGTGACGACGTTCCACCCAGGGTTCGCTCTGCGTTACGCCTTAGCTTTGTTTCTCGCATCACACGTCTATTCAATGATATATCCTGAAGAATTAATATCTTTTGAAATATAATTTTCTAATTAACGGCTTATCCCACCAAATGTAAGATATACTTTTAAAATCCGGAACAATAAAATATTCATTCAAGAAGTTTGCACTACATCGGATGGATGTTGAAATGATATAATCGGCTTAGAAGCTTTACTGATGTTCGACATGAGCGTTGCCTGTTAACAGACACACGTCAGTTTCGTACGCTGCCCAGATCTGCTTTGCAGTTGTACATATTCTTTCACGGAATCATTACGCCAGCTACAACTATTTTGAAAATGTCACGCATCTCGGATGCAGTGACGTAATGTACAGTACGTAAAATGAGATTGACATGGAAACAACAGCACTTCTTACAGCTAAATATATTTGTGAACTCCACCTAATCTGTCAAACGTTACAACTGACGTGAATAAAAAGGTCGCAAAAGACAGGCGTATTTAGAGGAATGCTACGTAATTAGCAAAAATATGTCTATTTCCAAACCTGTGCCAAACGCCGAACGCCATGGTAACTATAGCAATGTTTATGAAGAGAATAAAATAATATCGGTTCGATCGCCTTGTTTGAAACTGAGAAAAGGTAAATTGGCAAACAGGTGCATCCGCAGAAAACGCGACCCTTACCATGACCGTGTTGCTGTTAACCGTGGCACAGTTGGCCCCGGCATCAACAGCACTGGTTTGTAGTGCTCTTTAAAAATATCAGTATGCCAGTTTTCACTGCAGCTGGTATGCTGCAGATTCTTTGTCATACCAGTGCGCTGGGAAGGCTTTCGAGGAGCTACACTTTGTTTTACTGTAAACGCGTTTTGCAGATGTTTTTGCCGGTGTATTCAAGTGGTTTGTTTGCTTGACCAAGACCTCTATTAAACGACTAGGCCTAGATCAAAGAAATAGAATGTTTTTTAGTTTCGGTGAGCTTAGCGAAAAGCTATCCGGCCAGGCCCGTAACCAGCTTGGGACACCAGGAGGGGCGAAGAGGTTTCCGAGAGGGGCCAAAATGTTTTTGAACTATGTCCAACACATTTTTCTGGGTGAGGCGAAAAATTTTCTAGGGGGGCTTCGCCCCTTTGGTTACGGGCCTGTATCAGGCTATTAAAAAAACAGGTTTCGGTAAAACAGCTTCGATTGAATATCATGACCGCTTGCAGGGACTTTTGCAAGGGGGCGCACTAAGAATCGACACGCACTCATAACCATACTTGCGTCACCCAGATTTGTAAACTTTGAACTGACTAAGGGAGCGTAAGTAAGACCTCATTGTAGTTATAAAGCGCCAACAACAAACAACCATATCAAAAAAATGAAGTTAAGACCCATACGAGCTCTGAGAAAAATAATTACGTTAGCAAAAGTTCTGTGGCTATCTGGAATCTCTATTAAAAGCCGTTCCTGATTTTCGAAGGAAGGGGGGCACGCGACCACATTTGAGCCCGAATATACTTCGTACCGTATTTGTCTTTCGCAAAACTTCGTATTTGTTCGCAAAACTTCGTAATTGTCTTTCGCAATACTTCGCAAATACTCGTACCGGAGACAAAGCTAAAATTTGGTCACACGCAGAGCTAAAAAAACAGACTACTATTTACCGGAAATGAACTATTTCGCTGCTTTTCAAAGGCGTCGCTGACCAGCTTTTGAATACACCTGCAACGGACTTCTTTCCACCAAATCAGCCTTTCAATTCCAAATTTTCAGGAACATTTTCTGCTTTTACTCTGAAGTGCATCGGTTACATAAAAGCGTCAACACGTGTGTCTGTTTAAAAAGTTTTTTTCAAAAAATATGACACAAGTTCACGATGCACGTTGGGTGTTCATTTTCCAGCACGACAACGAGCAGAAATTTTCATAAACAGTCGCATAAGGACAAGCGGCTGAGTTCATGGTTACCGTGCATGGAGCTGGTGCGGAAGTACGGGACACACTGCTCCGATCGCCTTTGCCGTGAGAGGCGCGACACCCCGTTTTTGGCAGCAAAGTTTGAAGCGAGGGTGTTGGTTTTCCGCTCAAGTGTTAGTGTTCAACTTTGGAACGTTGACACGTTAGTGGAGGGTCGTAGAATGTAGGCACAGCAGTTAGTAGTCTGTTACGCCGTCGTAACCTGCACGATTACGCTGGAAATGCAGTGTATTTGAACGGACTGCAGTCACCTGCCCTGTTTGCCGCTAACGTGCTCTTCCAACAGCCGGCTCTACGTAGCGTTCCTCGCACCGCGAAAATGTAACAGAAGCAAAGCTTTTTGTCTGGCGTTGCCTGGCGACGTGACGCGCCTTAAAAATGCACGACGATGGATACGTTTTCGATCGTGTAATCGAAAAAAAAATAAAAGGCACGAAAGGTAAGAATAGTTGAAGGCGCCCTCGCCTGGGGCAGGTCGTGGGTTAGTGCTCGTCTATTATATAATCGGCAAAAGACCGTTCGTCGGGACAAAGGTGCTGTAGCGTTAAAGTGCGCGCGCAGTACGAGATGAGTGGGAAAAAAACGCGAAGAAAGCGCTCGAAGTATATTTACACACCTTACGCGAGAGATGGAGACGCGAAAGAACGGCTATCAGCGCAAGATCATACAGCTAACGAAAAGTTTACGTATAGGTAAAAACTGTCATTGCACGTTGAAAAGAAAGGGAAATTCGCGCAGTCGGAAAATAAACGAAGTACAGGAGGATACGAGCGCCAGCGCTCAACGTAAAGCTTTTCAAACGTACGGGTCGATCATTAAGACGTGATCAATTTTGATCGTATGCCAAAGAGCAAATTAGCTTCTGTTCCTCGCGTAACATGTGAAGACGACATCGGTGGCGTCAAGCAAAACTTGCGCGTTGAGCATGGCGGGGCTTATCAAGAACGCACGTTTTAACATTTGCAGTTGGTTAAAAACGGCGATTGAAAACAGTTTTCGACATGAATCCCCGGGCGTTTCCGCAAACGTTGCCATGTTATAAAGTCTTTTGGCTCCGAAGATTCAATCAACATAGGAAAATAAGCCATCACCGCTAAATTTTGGCAACATCAGAAAATAAGGCATCAGAGAATCACGCAAAATTTTGATTTCTGCGTTCCAGCCTTAGCTGATGGCCTGCGAATGGTTCTGTCTGCCTTTGTCCGATCACTCGGGGCAGCAGAAAATGTCGCGTTCATCCAACGGTTCAGTTCTTCGACACGTGACTGTTGCTCGGAACGCGATTGGTCGGCCATGATCTGGCCGTCCGACCAAGAATGTTTGAGCGCGGGACTGACACGGGCACGGCCAGAGCCAGCCTGGCCGTTCGCCTGGTTCAGTTCGCACATCGAACAGGACCACGTCGTGGGCGATTCGTTGTCGACATCGCGAAGCTTGCCCAGGGCGCGCTCGGTGAGCACGCGGAGTTTGCGCATCTCTTCGCCGGCCGACGGTCCGCACAAGCGACGGTGGGCGCGCAACAGCAGGATCCTGTAGGTGCCGACCAGGGCGCTGAACTCGTTGATTTGCATGGGGGCCGGGTCGGACAGGCCGGCGCCGCCGCGCAGAGCTGAGGCGGTTGACGAGCGGCTGCTGGCGGTGATGCTCGCGTTGTGTGACGTTGTGACGTTCTGCTGCGCATAATACCAGAGAACATGTGAGATGGCGCGAGCACTCGTCGGTTGCGATATTCTTCCGCGGTATAATTGCTAGGTAAAGACGCAAATACACGGAAAATTGCCCGCTGGCTTGTTGTTTACAGAGCTGACGAAAAACCTCGTGAACGGCTGAAATTTACTGCACCCAGAACGATGGATTTGAAGAGATTTGGTTACGTTCGCTGAAGGTCAGGTTAGGTTTTAGGGATGTCAGTTATGACAACAGTTAATGTCAAACTAAAGGCATGCATTTAGTCCCGGATAGATCAACTGCGAAAACGAAGGGTTTGGCAATTGCAACGCGTGGACTGTGCGTCTGGCAGAGGTTCTACAATCATCACTTCTTTGCTCTCCGCACAGCGGGTGAAAAGCAGTGGTTCACGCCAGCCGAGGAAGGAGGCGAACAAAGAGACGAAGATGAAAAAGACACAATAGTGGCTTGAATGGGAACCTGCTTTTGTTGATAACAAATCAAAACAAGCATCGGCTGAAAGAAAGTTGTTGATTCACGAGAAACCCCGACAAAACTCATCCGCTTTTAATAAAGCAGAGGCACGCTGATAATATCCGGAGAAATCACACATTTGGTTCGAATTTGATGGATTGACATATAAAACACCAAGAATAGGCATCTACACCAATGTGAAAAACTGTATGCTTTTACAAACGTCGCCCTATGCGACAAAAGTGACTAGTTATACATTTACAAGTTATTTTTATGATCAACGTGTTACATTTATCTGCTCGGATGATGAGAGCAGAGCACTTAACATTACCAAAGAAAATTTTAACGATTGCAGTTTTGCAGATGTCGGAGATAAAAGCAGCAAAAGCTACAAACAAACATTGCAAAAGGCCAACATTTTGACAATGAAAAAAGTCGTGGTGAAGGTGGGGTAAAGCGGAATCAACATATACCAAAAGACAAACTTTTTTTTAAGAAAAAGTGACCAACTTTGAAGAGTAGGACAACAAGTTTTCGCACAACTTTTCTAATTCTTCACATCTTCGAAATACTCGATTTTGCAATGTTATCGTTTCTCTGCTTACCGGTGTAGGAACACCTGCACAAAATGGTTTCTTTCAATTTTTCCGTAACAATTCAAAGCGGCGATCAGTTGCGGACTGCCCCGCAAGTCTTTCAGGCACAATACAGGGCGTTAGCCGGTTTGAAAAAAGCACAAAAAGCAAAGCAGACATGAAGCGACGCGCAAACCACGTATAACTAAAAGCAAAAAGGGCAGCGCCCAAGTAACACAAACTACAACGCCGTGTCTGAGAGCGCTTGACAACATTGTGAAGATTTCGTGGCGTGACTTTCACCGTGCTTTGCCACTTGTTGTGCCGCGAAGATGAAACGAAATTCTCTCAATCGTTAAGTGCTTGGGCCTGTGCTGTGTAAGCTGTGAGCAGGCGATAGCGTAAGACCACTTTGGATATAATGATCGTTTAATGACCCCAGCACAGGCGACGGGGCCCACCGGTAAGCCATTTGCAAATACAAGCTCAGGCGAATATAACCAAGGCCTGGAATTGGCGTCAGAGGCCGATTGCGACGTACGGCCGTGCCCTCGACGCGCCCTGCCAACCAAGCCCAGTCAAGACAAGAATCAACAACAGGCTCCGAAAGCAAACGCACTTTTCAAACAACCGGGACTGCCTGCGTTCAGACAGCAGATCAAACCGTATTTCATGGCAATTTCGCCAGAGATTGGCTGATTTGACTGTAGTTTTGATCAAGGATTTGAGCTCTTGTACTTCCTGAACGTTTACGGTGGCAAAGATTCCACCAAAAGCATTCTCACAGGTGGTCATTTAATGAATTGTCACCACATGCGTTTGCTTCCTGTGTTTAACGTCCCTTTGTGTGTTGAAATGAACCAGAACAAGTTAGTCCTGGAAAAAAAATTTCCAGCGGAGAGACACATATACAAACGGAAAGGGAGTTCAAACGGTAATGTGGGAATGCGTCGAAGCTCACAGTGCAAGAAAATATCTGACACTCGCTGACTTGCTTCGAAATCAATGCCAGAAAAAAAGCGGGTCTGCATTCCTTCCATCTGCGGCAAGGCTTTCGCAGCTTGAGGTCATGCTTATGAATGCTTGACGCAATTAGCTTGCGCGAAAGCGACAACGCACGTCACTGCCAGGGGCGCGTCAGCGCAAAGCACTAATCGTAGCATATGACGAAACCCAGCCCCGTCTCCATGGATCACGGCAATGACGTTTGTTTTGTCGGGGCGCTAAAGTTATTTCAAGCGCAACATATTTCAACCCGAAGTTCCGCAGCTTACCTGCACGAGGGCGCACCGTGAAATTTAGGGTCGTTGACCTCTCATGACTTGAAATTTAGAAAAGCTGACCTCCCATGACTTGTTTCATGACGCTCATGACATGATTTTAACCAGTGCAAGAACTCCGCGCTCTTGAACGTACCATTGCCTAAACGCTTACGATTCGCGTAATTTTTGAATGAAATAAGTCACTTGAGAAAATCGGCGATTTCGTGAGCGCTATTGTTGTCGAGCTGTCATCGTGTTGATGAACACACTGCTGCAATCGGCAGATTTTAAAACTACGGCTACCGAATGATAACTAAACTCCCCCTTCCATGCTAACGGCGGAGCACTGCGCCCGCATTTCCAAAATTGATAAAACTTTTCAAAGTCTGCAGCAGGGGCAGTTTCATAGCAACAGCAGGGGCAGTTTCATAGCAACACCGGATTTGAAACTGGGCAGTACCGCTTTCAGTGCGTTGAGCCAGCCAGCACAGGACAAGCGTAATTGTCATGGTACACATTCGACGTGTATTGAGGCCGTTTTTTCGGGATCTGAGCAAAGGTATTGGCAAAAGCACTTCAGCATAGTTCGCATCAAGCGACTGCCATGCTGTCATCAACGCGGTTAACCACCGGAAATGGTCATTATTTCGCAATCGCTCAAAATTTCCGGACGATTTCTACCGGTGCCAGCCACTAATCTTCAGAATGTCATCGTAACATTTCCACGGTTCAACACGTTCACGTGGTCAAAAAGTCGCGAAATTATTCGCAACCGTTCGCCTTCACTCTCGGTTCACTTCTCCCAAAACAGAAATGAAGCTTTCATAGTTCGAATGATGCACCTTTTCTGCCGACATATGTGAATGGCAACGCGTTCTACAGTTGCGATTGACGCGACGAAATCTCTAGTGTCTGTCACTGACCAGAAGAAACAACGTTCTCGTCGTCGCGCTAAGGAGCCTGGGAATTGCTACCTCGTCGCGGCGCTGTAGCAACGGTAGGCATACACAAAGTCGCGACAGCGAAAATATATCGATTGGGCGTTAAACACGTGTGCGACAGGCTATCGAATGTTGTCGCGTATCGCTCGAACGATGACAACGGCGACGGACATTCGAGAGTCGGAGTGTAATGAAAAGGTCTGTCGCGCTCGGCACAACGCGCAGGTGTGAAGCAGATCAACCAAAGGCGGTGGATAAACTTTAAAGCGCATATTTAAGATTGTCGTATAAACGAAAACTCTAAGAACCGACGTTCGAATTTTCCCACTGACACTTCTTAGCCAATATCTGAATTATTTGCGGAAGCACTGCATTGCGTGCAAATATGTTTTGCAGCACTGATCAGCACTGCATTGCGTGCAAATACCACCATTCATAAGCGTAGCGTGTCCGACCAAACGCCACTGCTGGTAACAGCAAAAACGTCAACATTCGCCAGGTGATAGTCCGCTCCCATCCGCCGGACCACGTGCTCTATTTGCCCAAGCACTTCGTGCGTGTTGCTCGCTGTCACGCCTTATTTAGCTGTTCTGCGACAAACACGATCATGTCAACTGCCAGGACAACGAGAACCCTGCACGCCGTTGCGCTTCCCGCTTCAGCGCGCGACAACAGACCATTCCATTCTTTCCCCCGAACCCCTCATTTCGTTTTCCATCCCCCCTGAACAGCCTCAGCATTTTGTTTCACTGGAGAAGACAGCCGAGGGTTGTGCGAGCGATACCAGAGTTCCAGCGCGAACGCACAAGTTGGTTAGCCACCTGGGTGTTCATGACATCGGAATGGGGGTGTGAAAGTGCAGCGGGCGAGATGAGCCCCCTGGCCGCACTCGCCATCAACAAAACAATATGAGGTTACCAACCAGGAGCGGACTTGTGAGGGAGCCGAGCGGTGACGACCGACAGAACGCATGTTGCCCGTTGTCAGGGCGACAGGCTCTGCTGAAAATCAACTCCGCGCATTTGAACGTTTGTTTGTTTGTTTGAATAGGTGTGAGCATCAGGGCGTACTCAGCGAGCTTGCCCCCTGGCAAGGGTCGACACGGTTTAAAGTTTACCTTACTATTTCTGCGGTTCAAGTGCCGCAGACGGTAACTAAAATCAAGCGCTGCCGCTGCACACTCAAAACAATGCTTCGCATATGCTCGCCGTGCAATTTTTCACTCGTGCGCGTTGCAGATAGGCTGCGATGTTTTTTCGCGTAACTTGCAGATCTTTGTAGCAGCGATCCGGTCTTGATGCCATACCCACGGCTTACCTTTCAGACCCAGGAAACGTTTTGGCGAAGAACGTCACGGCACGTGCAGAAGCGAAACCACAGGGACTTTGAAAATTGCAAGGAACCTTTTGACATTAATTCAGATTTGACGCGACAACAAAGAGCGCATGAACGCACTGGGTTCCGTTTGAAAATTACATCCGCACGGACTTCCGGTTTCGTTCCCATACATACATAGGTGGTATCGCGATGGCTGCAGATAGCTTACGTGACTAACTGTTCCACTGGGTCGGGACGACGAACACTGACGTCTCCAAATTTTGTTCATTATTGCTTGCCTGAAAGTAGCCTGGACATGCGTTTCCTGTTTTCACAAACAACGTGATCTTTAGCTCACAACTACTCGGCATTTTAGTCCGATACAAACATGATCCAGCATTTACTCGAAGCTCAACACCAGGATTTTTTCCGAAAACAAGAGTTATAACGCAAAAAAAAAAGACAAAAACCAATACAAGAACATGGTCGGCACGTTAAACCGCGCAATTTTCTCATCACCAACCACGCATCTACATGTGCGCATCAGCGTTCCACTCCTCTCGTATAACGCAAACAGCGAATTTCATCCGCACGTCTACAAGCGAAATGTACCGCTCTTCAAACGTTTTCAACACCTGCCACCCCCGCCTGCTCGCCGCAGAAACAAAAACACGCTCTTCCAATAACTACAAAACCTAACTCGAGCAAGTTCTTCATCAAAGGATTCTGCCCAGGCTCGAGCACTGCTGATACAAGAAGCCCCATCCGTGACGCGGTTTTCTTTGCCAACTGAGTTCACAGAGAATTCAGTAAAAATACACGTTTCGACCACCCGACGCTGAAGGCTAGCTTAGACTGAGCTCGACTTTTTTAAATCTCAGAGTCCCGACTGCCTTGCGCTGGCGATTGGCTTGGTCAGGATACAGGAAATGAGCGTCCGCCGACCGCAGCACGTAGGAATACCTGGACCCTACTAGAAACAGCTTTTCCTTATTATGGTATTTCCTGCGAAAGAGATATCATCAGTGACAGGCAAATCATTTCTAGCCGTCTCTACGTTCGTTTAAAGGGAACATTTCACTCGCTAGCCCGGCATTTTTGAACACCGCTTAATAAACCAAATACAGTAAATGTTAATCATTTGAAAATTTCCAAAAAGCATCGCGGGCCGCACAAAACGCCCTCGCGGGCCACATGCAGCCCGCGTGTGAGAGCCCCTGGTTTAAATGTTGCGTTGTGGCGTCGCACAATTCGCAAGCGTTCCACTCAGTCGCGCATCCGGCAAAGATGCGTTTGGGCAAAAGCGATTTGATTGGCGCACACAAGAACCTAATATGGCTCAGTGTGGGCGGCGGTACGTCAGTGGTAGAGTGTCCGCCTCTCAATTGGAAGGTTGGGTGTTCGATCCACGGCCAGTGACTGACTCGTCGTAGCGCTGCTTGGGCAAGAGCGTTCACCGCAACCGCCCCGACAAAAAGCATTATTCAGGCTCCGGCCTGCCGCCAATTGTTAAACAAACCCGTCGCATTGTGTGCGATCAATAAAGAAAAAACAAAAAACAAAACGACGTCACACAAACACACACTTACGTTGCTTTGGTGCCAGGAAAAAGGCGACTGGTTCTCCAGAGCTGAGAACCTGAACCGCCTCAGCTGCTCCCGACCGATACCCAGCTTATCGAGATAGCAGAGCGCGTACGCCTCCTCCGGCTTGCATTGCTTCAAGTTGATCTGCGTTGGTTCGAGCCTGAAGGAGACAGCAACCCAAGCCTAACCATACAGCTGTTGCCAAATGTTTGCGACCTGGCCCTTTTTCTACCTCGGCAATTGCATTGCGACATCGTGCGACGCTCTGCTGCTGGCCAAGACAAATACTTGTCTGGCAGTGACAGAAAACATTCAAAACGGGGAACTTACAGTACTTGTCCCAATCTAGGGTGCAATATCGCAATGCAGAGGAGCCAAAACGCTACCGGAAAACAATATTTTTAAAATTTAATGTCAAACCGAAAAACCGTGAACCCGAAATTAACACTTCGGATGATGCATCACGCATTTGCGCTTCACTTTAAGTCTGGTGTTTTGATCCCTAACTTGTTTGAGCAAAAATTACGAGGAAGAGGCAGCGGAGCACGGAGGGTCCGGATTCCTAATTTTGAATATAAATCCGACCCGGAGTTTGTTTGGCAGATAAATTAATGTCGTGGGTCTTATCGCTTGCTTGTATTGGTTTGTGAAGGATTCAGTACAGGGTGAAGGTGGCAGACTGGCGGGCTCTGTTCTGGCTCCGTGACAGAGATCCACAACTGTACCACACGAATAATATTTAGAAGGCGTTTCGACAAGCCGCAAAGGCTGCAGAACATGATCGACATGCCAGGAAATGGTTAGAGCATAAAGGCCGATGTAAAAATCTGAGCAGTGTCTTTTTTGTCTGTTTTTTATTTTATTAATTTAACGCTCAGCTCTATGGCACGGTTTAAGTAAGCGGCATGTCAAAACGATGAGTCAAATGAACCAGCCTAAGCCAAAGTAGCCTAACAGTTCTTTGTTTATTGTTTAGCCAGTTTTTTACCTTTTTATTTATTCTTGTGAGAAACGTGAATGGATAAGCTTCTGTCCATTATTAGATGATTTAAAACTAATCACTGTCAACCAGGAAATGCATAACTGGGGTTAGGATGAATTTTCTAAATGTCCCTTTAACTTGCAGTCCACTTTCACATGATTAGTCTAGCATAGGTCTAAGTGAGGCAAACTGCACATGAAAAAACATTTTTTGGAGGATTTATTTTTATTAGCTGGGAAAAATTTAACCGACTGAATAAATATGTCTGTTCTAATACTAGCTTGCCTGTGTAAATAAGTAATGAAACTTGGATAAGGACTTGGTTTTAAGTTTTCAGAGAGTAAACAGGAGTCGGAGTGCAAATTTCCAATGAGCTTCGGTGCAGGAGTTCGAGTCACNTTCGCCGGAGCAGGATTCTAAACAGCGTGATTCCGATCACNTCTGACCCCTGCATTTCTTAAACTGCGCCTTTGGAGGTAACCCTCTTCGTGGTGCCTAATGTCGTTACCATTCACGCAATTTCTACTGACTGAATGCAACTGTTCGAGGCCTGCGTCACTGAAATTTCCGTTCACTCTCATTCTGGCTGGTACTGTCGTTGCTCTGTGACGTCATTTACGTAACAATGAATGAGTAGTTCTCATGAAAACTCGTCCATTGTTGCGTGACGTACGTCACAGAGCAATGATAGCGCCTGTTAGTTCTCTGCGTAACAGGATCATTCATATCAACCCGAGTTACTGGACAATTTATCGTTCGTTTGAAATTATTCTCGAATGGAAACTGTCCATTGGATTGGAATTCGATTCCAACGTTCCCAGCAAATTCATTGCTTCAAAAAAACATTNAATCTGATATGATACTGTCTATGGCAGTGGTTCCCAGCCGGGGTGCCGCGGAACCCTGGGGTGCCATTTGCAGTGCCCAGGGGTGCCGCGGGCTAACACGTTTTTTTACCATATCATTAAAAATACATTTTCAAACTGTCATCAAACCTCAAAGCAAATTGCTATGGGTGC
>JGI24159J19872_10011079_pt1 | contig 11831 bp, 6 predicted proteins | sample Ectturendosymbi4_FD_19872 | JGI IMG/M metagenome (IMG submission 19872) | reverse complement strand
ATTATTACTTTTTTAGCCCATTTACAATGTTCCTTGAAATTTGCATGCAAATTTATTCCGTGGTATTTGCATTAAGTCGACAAATTAACAAGCAAAACGTATGCGAAAACAATTAATCTCCTTGCGAAGGTAATAAAATTTTTGTAAAATATCAAGCTCAAGGGGGGGGTTAACCCCAAACCCCCCCCCCTTGCGTACGCCCTTGAATGCTTCTGTGATGAAAAGCGTTGTAGCGCTGTGTGTATAACTTCTATATTGCTATGCGTATCCAGTTTTATGCGAATGATATAATCTCAGTGACACGATGATGCTCAAAATCGAATTAAATTGTGACATAAAAATATATACATTAAAACTTAGACTTCTTTTCTCACTTTCGGAACAACAAACATTGCAGTGCTTACAGAAAACCACTACTGTAAAATATTGCTCTAAAATCAAATTCCTCCATTAATCACTTAAATAGCTTAAGGCTGATGAACTACAAGGGAACGAGCCAAACTGCAAAATAATTTTTTTCACCACGATAAAATAAGAAAATTAAAGCTAGGTTGGGTGTGCCTACTCTGTGACAAAAATAAGAAAATATTTGCATCAACATTTTTGTTTGCACACATCACATGACATGTGATTCTGAGTTGAAAATTTAACGGACATGGGTCAAAATAAAATGTTTGGCGAGCTTGACATTAACTTTGAAATAAACTGTTTGATTAGCAAATTAGAAAAATCTTCCAAGAGTATCGCAGAATCGCAACATTAAAAAAATCAATTTCTGTCCTAATAGAAATTGTGCAGATTTGAGACTCTGACTGAGTTTTCGCTCAATAGGAATGACTTACGCTTAGTGAGGATTACTTTCTGCAATGCTACCCATTCAAGAGATTTCATTAAAAGTGAAATCGCTTGCCGTCACAGTATGTGTCTTGATAGAAAATATACCGTTAATTCCTTAAAATGTCGTTTTATGCAATTAATTTCCTCATATTTTTGAATGATCCATGCACTCTTCAAATGACAAATTGTGAAGGTAACTCTTAAGGTTATAACTGTATCTTCAATTTTTCAAAATCTGTTCGTTTTTCACTTCATGAGGAATAAATCTATCTTTCTATGAGGATGACTCTAGTGCAGATCTTTGGTAAAAGTCCAACGAACAAACCGTTTATTTTAATTCAAGCAGATCTACTGATTTTCTTGCTAATTCTGTAATGACCACTTCGATGCCCAGCAAAGTTTACATGCAGGAATGACAAAACTTTCTGAACAAGCCACCTAGCTCTTGCTGATGTTTTCTGGTGCAAAAGCAAAGCTGCACATATGCACCTCCTTAGTACGTTCCGTGATTTAACACACTAAGTCACAGTATAGTACACTTTTTTTTTGCGCTTAACAGGCAAATAAAGTATTATTTCTTTCAGCTGGGATCATTTTCAGATCTTCCAACATCGTTGATAAATCAAAAAACGGTGTGTACATTTGTACATGGAGCAAACACGAGGTCCACTTAAAAGGGCTAAACACACCTGCGTCATACTTTCCATATTCTAAAAATCTGATCTTGGTTTGACGCAAATACCGGCTGTACTTTCCTATCAAAGTGAAACACTTTAACGAAAGCGTTGTTTGGAAACAAGCCTTCTTTACAGGTCACTACCCATATGTTTGGTTGATTGTAACCTTTTCGTCAAGTGCGTTCCTTGCTTACGCATCAGCGCGACTAGTTACAGCGTCAAAGCGTGTTACATTTCGTGCAAAGACAATGGCGGGAAGCATTTCGGGTTTCAAAACATCATGAGAACTTTTTCGCTTATACTCGTCCAGACACGAACCTTTGTACACGTTCGTTCGTCCTTCGTAAACACAGCTACCCACTTCCATTAGCCTGAGCAAAGGCTTGTGTTTATAATCCAAATGCGACTATCAAGCGAAGATAGTAAATATAATTTATTTGTATTGCGATTCTCCAGCGCAGGCCTGCGAAGGCGTGTTCTTCGACAGCCAAGTCTAGTGTTTACATTCGCAGGTAAGTGGTTGCTTATCTAAGAGCCCTACGTTATCATCACGTACGCACGACGTGTTCATTGGATGAGTATCAGCAAGGCCTTAAGTAACAAATGATGGCACAAAGTAACACTTTAATTCTCTCTGGAATTCTAATGAAAGCATGACTTTTGTTGCAGGTTTAACAGAAGCTGATGGGGGGCCATATCAAGGCATGTCTCTTAAGTTTGCATTTCCCAATTTTAGAGACTTTTTTGAATTCTTCAAGCAGTCAAGCAGCGGCCCGTCTCCACACACTACTGTAGTCCAAGGTTTCATTTTTGTAAAGACAAGGACATTTAATTCGATAATCACTATCATCAGCAAACACAAGGGCACCGGCTAAACGACCTCAAGATCCACAAGGTAGCCAGTCCAATAGCAGAGCCTTCTATTGCTATATGTACACAAATTCACGATTTGCACAACATAAGACCAACGAAATGCTTAACCAGACTTGCATTTACATTTGACAAGATTTCACTTCGTAGCCTAATTGTTAAATATAAAATCATGAATAAATCCATAATGTGAGAACTTTTGTTGTAGAGCTATAGACGTATTATTTAATGATGTCACATTGATTTAATCATGAGATTGTCTGGGTTTTAGCAGTGATGCGAAATCACCCAATCGCACATTCAACGCCACACTAACCGAGAGGCTGCAACAGTAGTAACTTCAAAGCTGTGATACCTCATTTTTACTGGTGTACTTTTCCACATGTAACCACTTTGTATAAACTTGTATGAATTTCAACACAAGTATCTCTGTCAACAATAAGGGATTCGCTTACTGCTGTTTGCTTTAGACAGACTTTTGACGAAGCTGCCGTTTTGAAATAAGCTCAGAAAACACGTATCCTTACCTATATCATAAAAACATACACTGGAATCTTATCAGTATATGCACCTTGACATTTATACCGGATTTCAAAAAAGTAATAAAAAATGTGAATACTGCGACAGAAATTACGTGAATTTTTACTCACCCTCGTAAGAAACTATTTGTGAGTTTTTCTTGCTTTTATTCAACTTCATTGAACTTCTAAAACATTTCTTGCCACACTTATTCTAGCGTTTTGTTATTCAATAATCTTCCTTTGCGTGTTCCAAGGTCCAGTCTCGCATCTCTTACACTCTGAGAAATATTAGCAATTTATCAGTGCTTTTGGTTTTGTGGCTTTCTGTAAGTATTGCTTTTGCTTCTTTACAAAAAGCTTTCATCATTGCGCTTTTCCTCTTTCCACGAAGAAATTTTTACTGTTGCGATGGCATGTTGTGCATGTTAGAAACTGAATTTTGGCCATAACGCTTCTACCGGTATTAACCGCACAAACGAATGGACTTATTTCGGAACGCACAGTTTTCTTGCATGCTGCATGCTGGCCACATTGTTACTGATGTTTATCTTTCAAAAAATGCTGAACTCAGTAGCAAATCGTCACTCAATCAGAGTTTCCTACGAAGGAAAATCAATCACCCAAACAAATGTAAATTATGAGAGAAAATCCATGGAAAATCAAAGAATGCAAATGCCAAGCTGAGTATTGTAGACCAGTGTGAAACCTCCTGCACTATCCTCTCGTCGTAACTTGTGTATCAAAATGATCATTGCATTATCCAAGCATTTATCAGCCAGCAGCACAGCATCTTGGTAAAAAAACAGGACAATTTTGGGTACAGTTAATATCACAAGCAATAGTTTATGCACAAAACAGCTTGCGTAACTCTGAATTGGGTGTAATGCGACAGGCTACGTCTCGCTGGAGCAAATTGTTGAAACACTCTCGATCAACAAAATTCTCCTGTTCACAGAAGCAAAATATGTCCTTCATTTTCATATCATTCACTAATATCAAGCAAAAGCATGTCTATAAACGTCTGTGCTAAACACTGAATCACCTTGGTGCAGTATCTGACAATTTCTTTCGCCTCACTGTGTGATTTCACATAGATTTAAATAATATGGTCATAAATCTTTCACCACCGTGGATAGATTTGAAAAGATCAGGTTGTGACAGCACATGCATCCCGACCTTGTTCCCCTGAGCAATGTTGAGGTTTCGGATTTTTGAGTAATTTATTTGTAATTTAGTTCCAAACGGTATACCAACCAGGGCAGGCTCATTAACTGGCACTTATGCACGTCTGTACTGCTCTTCGTGTTGTGGTGTAAGTTTACTTTTGCGCTCATACAGCTCAGCCAAGATAGATGTCGGGCATGCATTGAACAACCCGTTTGTGGTTTCATCATCTAAAACCGCCAATCCACATGCTCCATTCGGAAAAATCGAAGAAGATATAATATACGGTTTGTTCCGCAGTGCCACAATCGTAGCCCGCTGAAGGAGCCAGACTTCATGTGTGCATCTTGAAATTGAACCGTCCGACACTAGTATGAAGAGGGTTAAGCATGACCATGCTGGTCTTGGGAGGGACATTTTAGGTTTGGCACTAACGTGAGGTATGAAATCACGGAGTCTGGTTTTGCTTCAATCCATCCCGAGTTCCACATTTGTTCTGCCTAGTGAGCAACGCTGTGGTCGATGGAATCGAGCAGTTACTGCACAGGAGGTATAAACAGGACCGTGACCAGGGGGGTGCAGAGGGGCGAATACCCCCTAAAAATTTTTTCGCCCCCCTAGAAAAATGTGTTGGACATAGTTTAAAACTATTGGACATAGTTTAAAAAATTTGGGCCCCTCTTAGAAAACTCTTCGCCCCACCTGGTGTCCCAAGCTGGTTACGGGCCTGGGTATAAATGAGTGCATCAATTTCAGTTGCTGCTGCTTCTCATCGGATGAACTGGTGTGTGCGAAGGATCAATTCGCAGTGCGTCATTGATGAATGAGTCAAAGCGACGGGTATAGATGCGCGTTGCGGCACCAAGCGGGAGCGTGGTTCTCTGCCGTTGAATTAAGTAGGAATATTGCGACTGTACGCAGCGTTGCTGCTCTAGCGCCTCATCCAGTTCTGTACTGTTGAGGCCCACAATGGTTGCTCGAGAACTAATTACACATTCTGATTAAAAAAAACTCGGAAGTTGCTCCAAATAAATCAGCATCAGTTTACTCTGCACAGTTGTTGTAGAAGGACGGAAAAAATAACGTTTAGGTAGAAAAGAAACGCTGATAGAAAACGGGTAAAATGTAGTTTAAAACAGTGAGCAAAGCACAAGAAACTATAGTGTCAATATGACGGCATCACAGCTGTTAATGCAAAAATAATTAATCAACGGCAAATCGCAGCATACTCAATTACCGTAAAGCTGCAGGCAACGTTTACCAAATGGTTTTATGGAAAATTTTTTGATAAGCTGATAAAATTTTCTTTACTGTTTTGTGTATCCCTTGCAGCTGCTTGTGTTAGCTTACAGAGATAACAAGATTGCTTAAATTGTACATGTGTCCATGGCTGTTTATATGCCATGAGTCGCTTCTTTTAAGTCAGCGTATGGAACTGCTCTTATGATTTTAACCTGAATTTCTACTGCATCACAACAAACAAGTAAACCAAAGCAGAAAAAGGTACATAGAGTTAATATAAACAGATTGGAAAAATTTATACAAGGCTCAAAACATTGTTAAAGCTTGAATTTTCACACAATACTATCAAATTAATGAGATTAAGACCCATGTAAACGAAACAACGTTTTCTTTAGGAGTTTTACGTCAGCTTCAGAAACGGGGCCCTCACAAAATCAGTTTTATTATAGTAACACTGAAGAATCTAGATTCTCCCTTTATTTTTATTGTCAATCTACTGTTTTAAAATACATGTGTGAAAAAGCTGGGTGCTTCAATGCTGCCTTTAGAACACATTCACAACAGCATCAGCTTTGCAGGTAAAAACAGCCTTTTGTAGAAATACCATCTCAACGCAGAAATGAAACAGAAAATGTCTTGTTAGATCTGCGGAATGCACAAGTCAAGCTGGGGAGGAAGTTTAAGTTCGCAGTTTAAGGTTACAACAAACATGCGCATATAGGTAAAATGGCTGTTCCATTTCCTCACGACAGTAGGAAGCTAATTTGCTGCTCCTCAAACCTTGTGTGTGCTGGAAAAAGGAAAAAGACAACGTTTTGATGTTTTAAAGAAAAAACGAAAGAATCACGGAGAAGATTTCACGGACATGAAAAAAATACAGGTCGTTGACAAATTTAATAAATTTCGCACAAGTTTTGTTGCGACTTTGAAATCATAAATCAGGCGCTTATTTTTTAAACTGGGCACTATGTAGCTTCAACGAATGTTCAGAAACTGTTAAATGAAGCTGCTGCAGACATCGGATGGTTCACCAGCAAAGCATTCAGTCGTGTTCTTCATCTCTGAAAGATTGCCAAATGCAAGCTGTTTTTACTGGCCTTCAACTGATTCGCCACTTCGCCTTTCGAATTCTTCCCGCCAGCAATCACCAAGAGTTTCTCGCATTCGTCCGTCCAGCAGTTCCCAGCCGTTCGGGACATCTCGCCAACATAACCGCCAGAGGGCGATAGCTCTACGAATCACGTGGTCTCTTTCGAGATCTTCGTGGAAGGGGACTGGACGAATCTTGCTCTGCAGGAAAATTTTGAAACCTGTTGGAACCGACGTCAAAGTTCGCCTCTCTTGCCGTGTTTCTTCTTTGAAAAGTGGCGAGTGCGACCAAGCGTGACTCGACATTTTGAAAAATTAGACTTATGAAGATAAATCAAACTTCTGCATAAATAAAAACATAATTGATATTTCATTTTGCAATATCGACATCCTTCTACGATCAACGTATTTGGCATGGACAGAAAAAACGCATATCATTTCAATGTATTTCTCTTTTGGCGGTAATTGCTATTCATCAAACAAATGTGAATGCAGTTAATCAAAAGGTCAAGACGATTTGAAAAATGTAACTTGCTGGGACTGGGTCAGGCATCGCTCTTTATCCCACGCTGCCTGATACAAGTTAGTAGTACGTTCTTTTAAAGACAGTTTGTCTCTAAATCTCGATGCGTCTTCTACAACTTCCTACATATTAAATGTTTAGAAGTCAATCTCTATATTAACTTTGTCCATGTTGCGGAGATCGACATGTCACATGAAAAAGGACCTGTTTGAGGTTTGCACTTAGTTGCCCATTGTTGTGCGCTCGTCACATCGCCAGCGTGTCTTATAACTGAAAGTCCTGGGTTTCATTCAGTGAATTTGCGATGGCTGTAGTTGTAGAAAGAGCTGTTTTTAAAGCGTCCAAGATGACTTTAATTAAATATTTCGCTTTCGCTTTTTTCGTGTTTGCAATACTTCCGGGAGCCTTCTCGAAATTTTACTTTCAAGACAAATAAAAACATTGTATTTGCTGATGGCAGTATTGCTGATTTATTTGCAGCATTGCCGATTAGCTTCTTCATAAAAAATTACTTGAGGGCATGTGTTGGATTAAAGTTTCTACTTATTTTCTGGAGATACACACTGAAAAATGAAAGAATTAGGGGCAGTGGCAATTCTAGAATGAAAAAGCTGGGGGGGCACTGCGGGGCCAAGGAAAAAAGTAGGGGACCAACATAAATGTCTCTCCTGAATGGTAATTTTCCGTTGTAATGAAGATTGATTTGCTATGATCAATCCTATCACAACCCAACTTGTGAATATCGTCAGAACCGTCGCCAGAAAGTCTTCAAATCCTTTAAAATTTTGCTGGCTGAAATTTATCTGCTATATATGTCAATCAAACGAACTTGAACGTGAAAATAAGCACAAAACTGCGGGGGGGGGGGCAAGCAAGGGGCCAGCCAAAAATCTGGGGGCCATGGCCCACCCAAGATCCCCCTTAGAACCGCCACTGATTGGGGGGAGGCACAATAAAAATAGCCATGCAAGAAAAAACAAAACTAAAGCAATCTTTTGAGGACTGTTGGTATTTTCAATTGTTTCGTAGCATACACGTTTGTGTTGAGTGATTACATTTCCAAAACTGTCCAAATTTGGAGCAGTGCTTCTCATGAAAGTTGATAGCTTTTATGAAGAAATTTATTTTATACCAAATAATTTTGTCTCAGATCAAAATTTTGTTTGCTTGGTTGGGATATTGCAACAGCACGCACTGATTAGGCTGCTGCCTCACCTTTTATATCTGAAAATAATATATAGACCTGAAGCAATCTAGTTTATCTCACTTGCACGACAGCGCGCTGAAGACCGGGAAAACCTACATTTGAGGAGCTTCCTCCTACTATAAACTACGTGGTAATAACATGCTTTATGATTTCATAGCAAACCTTTCAATCTCAATTTTATACAACGTACGTCAGTTTGCACTTAACAAACTGGAGTTTCGTTTTCATTTTACGACGTTCGGCAAGTAGCACGAAATTTTACGTTACAAGCTTCAGTATCTTGCTTTACGACTATTGCGAATTTGTCGTTTGAAGATTTTGCGCATTACAAGTTTGATTACCAATTGATGCTGCACGAGATCCAGGGGCGTAACGAGGAGGGAAAGGGGGACACAATTCCCCGGGCGCCGAAAAGTCCCAACAATGTAACAAGTACTTTCTTCAATACAGTACATTTGCTTCCGAAAGATCTCAGATTCGAACATGAGCGCCAAACTTGCTTCTTGCCCCAGCCGACATCTAACCTCATTACGCCCCTCACGAGTTCGACCTAATGCTTCGCAATAATAATTTCCGTGCAGATGATGTTGTAACTAAGTTTCAAAGCGGTTATTACAGATTATATCAACGGTCTTCTGTGCCACAGACATGAGGAAATTAATTGGAAACAACGAAAGACGTGGACGTTACTTTGCTGTTCGACCTTTGCGTGTCAATGAATAAAGAAATTGATTTAAGTCGTCAAGAACTGAAAGTTATTTCCAACTTGGTTTGGCGTTGAACCAATTGCGTTGTGGCATTGAAGTGCTTAAAAGTGGTGCGGAGTCCGCGATCAAACGATGAGCTCAGCGTTTTTGAGCTCAGCAAAAAAATGAGCTCAGCAATGAGCTCAGCGTTTTTGAGCTCCGAATGGTTACTTTGGTTGGTGCGCTTGTACAATCAAAACATTTGACACACCGGTGAGACGAATTTTGTTGACAAAAAGCCGAAACGTCTCCATATGAAGATGGGCGAGATTGTGCGTACTTCAACAATTGGCGAATACTTGCAGCTTGATTGTTTTGGAAATATTCTACATTTGAAAGCAACAACGCCATCTCGCAACAAAAATTTCGTATTATCTGCAAAGTTGAAGAATGTTCAAATGAATGCGTTCCTGCTTCGCTGGAGGGATAGATTATTTTATCCTTTGTCTCCGCACCTCTTCTCCCCAGACACCTCGCCTTTCAAATTTTTAACTGGATTGCGTCGAAAAATTTTTCAACATTACTGGTTTAGCTGAGGGCTTTTCGCCAGGCTTGCGATGATAAACACTGAATAACATTTGTAAAAATTTTTCACCAACTTACCACGTTGAGACATTTCTTTTCATTAAGACTCAAAACAACTGGTTCGCTGCGACGCGAATTCAGAAAAACTGAAAAATTCATATCTCGTACGCTGACAAGTGAAGTAGGTAAGTAGGGTAAGAAGGTAAAAAGTAGGAATCTGCCTGCCATGCTGTGCTTTCATAACTCTGCAAGGATTATAACTGCACTTATCAGCATTCAAGTTTCGAAGTACCACAACGGCAAAACAGCCGAATTTGTTCATAAAGCATTTTACTAGGAAATCGATTTCGCTCCAAGTACGCATCTCCAGTCCTGTGATTTAAACAAAAACTTACAGGTGAAATGATGAAAACTGAAGCAAGATTTCTGCAGTTCCAAACACACGCTAAAGCATTAGAATTAGAGAAAATACGCGGACTGTAGAGCAAAGCAGAACGCCACGAATATTACGCTGTCATTACAGAACTAAAGTCTAGCTAAGCTATTGTATCGTCGAATGTAGAGAAAACACTGCAGTACAAAATGCATGCCCCTGTTATCGCCAATTATCAGAAGACTGCATGGTTTGAAGTCGGCGGTTTTTATTAGTCACACAAAGTACTGTTCAGTCGCACATGGCCTGCCCAACTACGGGTTGCTGGCCGACAGTTTTGATTTTTTCTTGTTTCAGTAAATTTTCAACATTTCTTGAAACAGTTAGCAGGAATTTCCAGTCGGTGTTGTTGACAAGTGAAGTAGGGTATGTTGTGAGCAGATTCAGCTGTTTTGTCTTGTGGTACTTTGAAACTTGAATGTCGATAAGTGCAGTTAGAATCCTCGCAGAATTATGGAAGCACAGCATGGCAGGACGATTCCCCGAATACCCTACTTCACTTGACAACGTACAAGATATGAGTTTTTAAGTGTTTCTGAATTTGCGTCGCAGCGAATCGGCCTCTTGTTTTGAGTCTTAATGAAAAAGATGTCTCAACGTGGTAAGTTGGTGAAAAAATCTTTATAGATTTTATTCAGTGTTTATCATCGCAAACCCTGCTATAAACCCTAAACCAGTAAAGTTGAAGAATTTTTCGACGCAATCCAGTTAACATTTTGAAAGGCAAGGTGTCCGGGAGGGAGAGGTATGGAGACAATGGACAAAACAAAATTTTGCTCCTGGGAAGCGGGAACGCATTCACGCTGGAAATCCCTGCTAAATGTCCTTTCAAAAAATGTTGGAAATTTACTGAAGCAAGAAGAAAAATTCGAAACTATCGGCCAGCAATCCATAGTTGAGCAGGCCAAGTGAGAGTGAACAGTATTTTGTGTGACTTGTCCAAACCGCTGGCTTTAAACTCACCTTCTGACAACTGGCGATAACAGGGGCGTGCGTTTTGTACTGCAGTTACTGTGTTTTCTCTAAAATCGACAATACCTTAGACTTTTAGTTCGGTAATGGCAGCGTGATAGTCATGGCGTTTTGCTTTATTCTACAGTACACGGTGTTTTCTATAATTCTATTGCCTTAGCGTGTGTTTGAAACTGCAGAAGTCTTGCTTTAGTTTTCATTTCATCTGTAACCTTTTGGTTACAACTACAGGATTGAATATGCGTTTTTGAAGCGAAATCGATTTCCGAGTAAAATGCTTTATGAGCAAATTCGGCTGTTTTGCTCTTGTGATACTTCGAAACTTCTACGTTGTTTCTGCTCTACATCTACTCTATATATTTTTATTTGTAAGTTAAACAGATGAAGGCTCTTTATGAGTAGTTTATGAATATATGCTGGCCAAGCATCGTAGTTTCAAGCAGTTGTGATATTGCTGCTTCCTGAAAAGTTACGAATTTTCAGATCATGAGCAGTTTGTTTCTTGTTTCTTTAGTTTGCTTTTTTAAAGATCTCATACTTCCTGATAAAATGACACGAGAAAACGTCGAAGAAAGGCTTTCTTTGTTTTAGTTAGAACATCTGACTAATTTTCTATATATAAAGGCTTTCTTTGTTTTAGTTAGAACATCTGACTAATTTTCTATATACTATGTATTTGCTATTCTGCGTAATATCGCCTCTTGAAGATTTTGTCATGTCTTTCCTCCATTAAAGTCATGAACCATTCAATATACAGTCAGGCGCGTAGCCAGAAATTTTGATAGGGGGTGCAAACAACAACGAAGTCTCAACATTTAAATCTATAATGCCCCTTGTTTTTAAAGCATCATCCACAAAAGGTGCATTTTTCTGGCGCTTTTATTCTGAATAATTATGTTCAGATTTAAGCCGGCTAATAGAAGGCAATCTTCATTGAATTGACAAGTTTTTCAAGTTTGTTTTTAGTAAATTTCCACGTTTCTATTTTGGATGAAAGCCACCATTTGCTTATAAAACGTTCATGC
>JGI24159J19872_10011078_pt1 | contig 11833 bp, 3 predicted proteins | sample Ectturendosymbi4_FD_19872 | JGI IMG/M metagenome (IMG submission 19872) | reverse complement strand
GATAAAGGGGGGGGGGGCAACGGGGGCAATTGCCCCAGGCCCCCCGCTCCAAGAGGCTCCCCGTGATGAAATTTATTTGTTTCAAATAAAATACTCGTTTAAAAAATATTTGTGATTCAGAAGCGATACAAGAATACAACTCTACGTTATATTCCTATGGTGCGCTAAGTATCAGGGGCCCTCAACAGCAACTGATCTCTCTACAAGTTTGACTGTCTGCCAGTTTCAGTAATCGCTACTGAATAGCCTTTAAGTATATTCGGTTTTGTTCAATGCAAATATATTTGATTTCGAGGGTAACGTTTTCCTAATAATCGTTCTTTTGGCATGGGTTTGACTCTCTGCTCGTGCATCACGCCTGTTGCACAAATGTCACGAAAAGGTTGCTATTTGCGTGCTAAAGATAGTGGTTGCTGACTGCTGTTTAGTATCAATCAATGTTGCCACTGGGGTCAGTCTCATTAACATAAGATTGCTGCCTTTTTTCAACATCAGATAACATCACATTTTTACGCTACAGTTTCATATAAGCTAAATTCTTCTATTAACAAACCTAACAAGGCGCGATTACCGTCGTTGAATCCGAAACAGAGCGAAATATCGCCATCAAATGGAGAAGTTGTTAAAATTTGAGTAAAATATTAGTCTCAACGCAGCGAAGAGAACTTGTTTAGTTCAAAACTATAACTAAACACACATTATGGTGAGAAATTGATGAAAGGAACTTAAAAATCATGAGTCTAACTTATTTTCGTCCTAAAATGAGAGGAAATGTGGAAAACAAAACCAACAACCCAGTCAACACCAGATTAGTCGCCAAAACACCAGACATCAGAAATTTATCTGAGAACATTACATCTGATATCATGTTAGTACAGGGGTCACCAACCTTTTTGTAACTGCGAGCTACTTCTGGTGTACCGATTAATGCGAAGGGCTACTAGTTTGATACACGCATCTGAAATAAAAATATTGCTCAATTTACCTCAAATTATTTTAGTATTGATATTCGTTAATGTGAAGACATTGATCATGCTAATGTTATTTTTAAAACAGGCCCCAAGGCGACTTACATGGTCCTTGCGGGCGACCTTGTGCCCGCGGGCACCACGTTGATGACCCCTGTGTTAGTATATCGGAAGTGGCAGCACTGGCATCAGTGATCCCAAACTTCTGGTCCAGTCTCGAGGTAGCCGCAGCCGAAATGCACTTTTGTTTCGTCATAAAGGTAACGTGTGGTGGAAACGCACTTTTCTTCCGATGGTTACTATCGATATGTTACATCAGAAATATATGAAGCTATTCAAGCCATTTGCACCACATGCAGTGGTGCCACTCCTAGTGTTCCACTAGATCTAGTGTTTTTCATTTCATCTAGTGTTCTAGTGTTTTTTTTTATGGCTATCTAGTGTTTTTTATGAGTGAGCTGAGGGTAATTAATTGCACCGTCTCGTGTAATTGCAACTGTAATTAAGACCTTCTGATTTAAAGCAATTGCAATTTGCTAAAAATTCTTGTTAATTAAATCCTAAATTACACAAGACAATATAATATGTTTTGAGTTAAACCGCTGCGTAGTCACTTGGTCATCTGTAAAAACTTTCAGTGACCTGTACAAACAAACACCAGCGTTGCTACTATCTCCCATTTTCTTTGTCTCTGGTTTCCAATGAGTTTGCACAATGTCTATGGTTGGCATTGCAACGCATTTTCTGGGCATTTCACTGAGTGTTAGTTTGTTTTTGTAATCTAGTGTTTTTCTTTGTAAATCTAGTGACTTTTTATCATGAAATTTAGTACTTTTCCGTAACAACAGAGTGGCAGCATTGACCACATGTTATTGCGTGACCGGCTAGAAAAGGTTTCAATCAGTCGATTCGTAGAACGAAAGAGCAGAAAGCGAGATTGCAGTGTTTAGCTAGCGAAATGCCGAAACCTGTAATGCCATCAGGAGCTAAAAATGGCAGTTTTTATAAGGAGGGAAAGCGCAAGAATCTGGCAGTGTTAGCTGAAACGCCGCAACTGAAAGTTTTTTTTCAGCAAAACTTTCAAGCAGCAACGTTAAAGCAGTGGCGTTAACCAGAGCACCTGAAAATGGAGGTGAAAATCAAGACATTAGTATGGAAACAACTTTCACACTCCGCCTGGCCATATTGACATGGCCATATTGACATGCAGAACCGTCGCCAGAAAGTTTTCAACAGAGGGCTTTGCTTTTCTGCGGGGGGCTTTGCGTTTGTGCGGGAGGGCTTGACATTCAAAAATTGACAAAAACTGCACTGAGTCATACTGTTTCATTTTTCAATTTGGAGGGGCTTGGAGCTTTGTTTGGGGGGGGCTAAGCCCACCAAAGCCACCCCGTGGCCACGGGACTGTTGACATGTTCTTTCTCCAGTGTTTTTGTTTGTAATCTCTGGTTTCTGCTTGTTGTTCGGGTGAATGTTGTTTCTTGCCGAATCACTCTCCAGCCTGTGAAATATTTTTTCTTGGTAAAAATTCACTCTAGCATTTACTTCTCGCAGCTAACTATTTGTGCATTTGAGTAAGCACATCCTCGACTACCGCATAAAACAAGCGAGAACCTTGCGAATCAGCGAAAATATAACTTTTACAAACGATGACGTCATGAATTACGTCTTAGGGGCCCTCCAGTAAAAATTGCCCCGGGCCCTCCTACCCTTTAATCCGGCTCTGATTGCCTTGTCATTATTGCCTTGATTCAGTATAGTCTATCCGTGCGCAATTGCAAAGGCTAATCGTTTCTACCAGGGGTTCCCAATTCGGGTAAATGTACCCCTAGCCTAGGGTGCATTTGCCTATTTGAAGTGGTATATTGAACGTTAGCAATAGACGAATAATATTACATATCCCTTATTTTCAAATATTTATACGTATGTTAATCAATAGTATTTTCAAAAGTCAGCATATTTTTATAGTGAAATGCATTAATTTCGAGACATAAAAGCGGAGACCACCTTTATAGTTCTAAAAATCTAAAGGTTCTACTAAAAATTTAGTGGATTTTTGTTATTTTATTCAACTTTTTTGTCATACAAAATTTCATGGCGTATTTTCCCTGTGCCACTGCAGCACCCTTGCCCAATTTTCCATGACATTGATCCGTAGCTTTTGCCTGGAAGCGATTTTGCGGAGCCCTGCGTAATCGCTGGATTGACGTGCTCAGAAACGACCTCGATCAGCTGAACATTAAGCAGGATGAGGCCCCAACCTTGGCCAGAACAGCACCATATTATGGGCCCTCGAAAATCTCTTTGGCTCTGCACGCGGTTCCCCACACTGCGCTTGAGAACTAATGATGATGATTCAATTGGGAATTGGGACCTACACACATAAACGTTCTGCATGCACTACCGTTCACTGTAATGAACAAATCAATTCCAATAGTTCGACACGCAGTTGCATAGCGTGAAGTGAGATTATGCTGATTAGGCGTATTGTATTTCTACAGACTATTTTTCATTGTACTAGTGGTTTAAAAAGTTTAAATTCTGGGAATTGGTGTTACCTGCTGAATTCAAATCTCACCTTATTTTGATAGATAAGCAGGAGCGCCTGAGACCGAATTGGAACACTAGCTGGCTACATCCTTCCTAACGTTTTGAACTTGAGTAATGCAATATTCATGTTCTTTTGAAGTAAAACTTGTACCTTACTCGTGTAGACAGAAATAGAAAAAGTAAAAAGTTTACGAAATAGAAATATGGAGCGTAATCCAATACAACACTTCGCATTTTTAAGTTTTGGAAAAATATGCGGTGGATATAAAATCATGATTCAGTCGTGAAATTTGTTCCGAAGGGTTAATTTAACTCCAGGAAAAAGGCCCTACCTCATATGAAATCGAATGTCTGCTCGGTTCAACGAATTCAAACATGACGTCAATCACAAAAATGTAAATAGCTTCTAATGTACGGCAACTACTTTTAAATGGAAAGGAAAACTGTGAGGTTGCCAGCACCTTGCAACAACCACGTAGATTATGTTATGAACCGTTCAAAAACTTTGGACTTTCATAGTCCGGATTTGCCTAAATTGCCGAAGTCGTGCTCTGGAGGTAGGAGAATACGAGGAAGTCTACGAATACTTACTCTTGCAAGTTGCATGAAATGTTATCTCATTCAAATAAAATTCAAGTGCACGTAGTTGCTTGACTGCTAAAGCATTTTTATAGCCTGTGCTGTGAATTATATCACTCTGGTCAATTGTTTGCAGTCGCCTGTTCCACCTTATGACCAGCTGTTTTCCCAAAAGAGTTTTACGAACAGGCTTGGTCAAGAAGTGCACTGATGATTCGGAACCCCACTCACAATTTAAACAATTGAACCTTTTCGATAAGGGAGTGGAAATGTAGGTATCAACGCTGAAATCCTAATCGCTCCCCCGAAAGAGAATTACTGCTCACCTGCTCACACACCAGGCAGGTTTATTTTCATATCAGAAGATCTGCGGTAAAGATTTTCATGCACATGACTGCGATCACACCAGGTCATCGAACTGCCAGGCGTGATTGCTGAGAGGCAAAAATGGGGATGAAAGTGCTTGAGACGCAGTGCCGGATTGACCATTAGGCTACTAAGGCTACAGCCTTAGGTCCTGGAGAAATTTAATTCTCATTTTTTTGATTTATGATTTTTATTGCAAGTAACTACCGAATTATGTCCCTAAAATTCATCAAATTTTACGATATCTTTGATGACACTAACTATAGAAATTCAATTCTTTTCCAAGACTTTTTCATTTGACATTTCATGTATATATTTTCATTACTGCTTGCAGTGGTGTAGGAGGCCGGAGTGCAGTTTAGATTCGTCGAAAATCCGGGCAAAATCTACGAAATTGTCGTATATTGCCAGAGAGTCTGGGCAAACTACACGAAAATACGGGTAAAAATGACACCCAACATTGTTTGATTTTGAAAAATGGGCGCCCATCGTGTGGAGAATTACATAAAGACTTTTTATTTTTTTGGAGGTCGTCCCCAAAGAAGTTGTTCATGATCTGTGTGGCAGAAATATTCGCACAAAGAGCTATCCGTAAACCGGAAAACTTTTAGGGCAAGTTTGGGGAAATTCGGGAGAAAATCTTTCGCAGCCCCAAAATTTGCCTGCTCCTGCACTTATGACTGCTTGTCACTTATTTTGCAAAATTAAGGCCATTCTCTAGTCAACAGCGTTAGGCCCACAGTACCCATCATCCGGCCCTGTTGAGACGCACGCTTTTGATGACTTTGTTCAACGGTGCATGAAAATTAAACGCCCCGAAGACAATACACGTCTCACTCGAATGTTATTGACCACATTCGCACAGCTAACTACGATCATTTGTTTAATATAACACTCCAACCAGCGATTCCAAGAAATAGCGATGCTTGCAATGCAAAACCGATTTCCCCAGCAAGAATTGGAACGCGCCGCCAATGGTTATCACAATTAAATTTCTCTTACAACAATCTTTCAAAAAGTTGTAGCATCACCTAGTGGTGCTTTATTAAACATGTAGTAGCTCACAGATGGCGCCAGATGACATTACAAATTATTTTGTGATGGACTGTTACAACGATAATTTCAAGTAGGGCAGTTCAAGGTTTGGCCACTTCAGTTTCAAAGATGTGTTAATTCTTTACTTACGACGGAAAGAAGCATATCATATTTTGGTCTGCTGCTGTGAACCAGGGACTTGAGGCTCAACAATTAAATTGCAAGCGCAGAAATAAAGCTAAAAATGACTGAAGCATATGATGCAACCAAATACTACAGCCATTAGCCCAAATGTTCCAAACCACAACGGCCACAAATGCTGAACGGCCATAAATGCTGCAGATATTGTGCGTACAGGCGTTAAAATTGAAGTTATCTATGGAGTAGCGAAAGATTTGTCATGCAACTTACATAGTCATTGCAGGAACTGGTGACGTCACATAAGGATTAGAATCAAAGAGTTCCTGCTATAGATAAGACACACACTTTTAATGTAGCTTGTGAACTATAACAAAGTTGAGAACCACTCCTGCAAGGCAATTAGAAATAATCAACTAAAAACTGAACTAACATTCACAGTAGTAGCAAAAACGTCACTTGTAATTTTTGAATCACGTATACGACACAGAGATTGATCTGTTGGTAAAAGCAATGTTTGGTGTGAAGCGTTAATAGTGATGACGACTTATGTATAACTGCATGAACGCGACAAGTGTAAAGGCCTACTGCCTACATCTTATAAGCCTTTTAAAAGTTCCTGTGTGCAAAACGTGGACTTAGAACTGATACTCATTTCTTTGTTTTTCTCTTGATAATAAATATTTCGAAATTATTTTTGTCCGTCACTGCTAAATATTTTGTTCATTTGTTTTTGCAACGAGAACTATTCAAAGTGATTTTGAACAAAAAATTTTGCACCAATTTAAGTTTCTTTGTATTGACTTCTTTGTGGTCATAGCCAAAGTGCCGTCACAAATCACTGGAATCATAGCTATTTTTGTTGAGCAGTTACATTTCACAGAGACGATTTCAGCTGTATATGACTCTTTCCCATTTGTTGGTTGTGGCACATAATTGTTTCGCATTTGTCGCAGACATTTTAAGTTACACACAAAAAAAATCGCCAAAGAGTCAATTAGTAGTGGTAAAAATTTCCTGTCCGCTACTTGCGTTTTTATAGTTGTGTGAAACACATCTTAATGTATTTAAAACCATCGAGACAAATAATTATGCTTGTAAAATTGTTTCGTTTTCGAAGGAATGCTCCTGAGGCAGTTTCTTTTTTCTTTTTCGACGACGTTTTCTGTGACAGGCAAAAAACGTCAAGAGAAGAGCGATGAGTGCGACCAGAGAGATGAAAACAACAGCTGGTGTCACTTGTGTTCGTGTTTCTGCAAAAGTAGTTAAAAAACGACTATAAAACGACTGAGAATGTGCAACTTATTTCAATCGTGAAAAAACAATTATGAAACTGAAGTAAAACGTGTTGTAAACACTAGTTTCAACATGTTGCTTTTAGAGAAATCCATAAATATCATGCAAATCAATAGAAAACCCGGTAAAGTGGCATCGGACATTTGAAACTAAACAACTGATACATCATTTGCCACTAAAGTCAAAAAAAACTTGACTACTAAGATCACGGAAAGTTTCAGTGCAGTTACTAATGTCACAAGAAAAGTGTCTCATTAAATAGAACCAAATCCAAATGCTGATTCGAATTTTTACGTCAACCGCACATATTTTTTCAACAATTTACAGTATGTTTGTAATACACTAGAGTGTTTTCGTTTTAATGTCTATAATATGATTTTTTCATCCTGAGACGTACGTCCAACAAGTGTTGTAGCTGGTGATGACGCATTGCCTGAAAAATAAAATTATTGAATTTATGTGCTAGACTTTCAACATAGATATGGATATTATTTTGTTGAAAGTTATTTACAATTCAGGCGAATTCTGCATACTTCCTGAAATTTTCATGATGCTGTTTTTCTTCCTGAATCTTTCACGAGGCATATTATAATTATAGTATAAGTAGGATGAAGTCCAATTTAGAAAAATGACTTACATGAAAAACAAAGAGCTATACAACATGCCCAAATGCTTGTTATGCAAACATGACCAAACGCTTATTTTGGAAAAATTGTGTTCATCTTTTCACAATTGGTATCTCATCACAAAGTAACCTTTCCTCAATCTGCAGACAAAGAAAGAAATAAAAACATATACTTGCACGCAACGTTTTGTTTAAAGTTAAGTAAAAAGGTAATATTAAAAAGAAATGTTTAACGTGTTTCTACAAACATTAACTTTTATCAAGAGCTTTTTTATGTTAAACGAAGGAAGTGCTTTTATAACAAAAACTTCTGCAGTCTTGGCAAAGTAAATATCTCCGTTTTTTTCAAAAGACATTGCAAAGTACGTCGTTTGAAAAGACACTTGGAAAATTTTTAAAAACGTAGGTCTTTTGAAAACAACGTCTTTGCAAAGTTTCAAACGATATAGCAAGGTATTCAAAAAATTAGCAAAAGAGTGCGTCAAGTTTGTTTCATTAAGACAAATGCGTGAAAGTCTTGTAAATAAAATATAAATCTCACTTTTCGGGAATCAGAACGTCGAAGAAATCCACATTTTATGCAAAACTAAGAACCAATATACAAATACAAGAGACTCGATATCTATTTCATGAAATATTTTGCAAGTTAGTTCAACTATTACAGTATGGTCGCCATGTCACCTCCTTCGCTGGGTTCACAACAACATAAAACTTTGTGAACAAATCAGCATCGGTGCTATGACCAGTGAAACTTATCACATTTTTGCAACTATCTGCTTTTTTTCTTGATGCCGAAACAAACGACAACTCAAAGAAATTAATGCGGTAAGTGACATTTCAAAACTCGCATGTTTTGGCTTGAAGTACTTTCAGAATATAAATATTTACAAAAAAAGATATGCTTTAATCAGTCTCCAAAGTAAAGTCACAAGGGGAGAAAGAGAGGATATGGGCCCCCAGCATAATAGGAGCCAACATGCAAAAAATTATGACAAAACAGCAATTTGACGGTAGGCTTGTGAATGATCAAGGCATGAGTATCGGAGAGAAACTGTAGGCTTTCTAAAAATCCATCAGTCCGGTTCTTAAACTATTTTTGAAACAGCATGTCTTGAAATAGCTGCGCGAACCTTGTAAAACTTCCTTTACCATTTTTTTATCAACTTTACATAAACAGTCACGTGGCGTGGTCGCATTATTTAAAATGGTGCGTTAATCAAGTTGTCTGCAGATGCAAAATTGCCAAGACCTTTCACGAATAATATTTTACCACCAACAAGTGAAAAAACATTATAGCGGGCAAACCTTGTCAATTTTGTATACATCCACAACTTTTGAGTTGCATCCATATACTTTGCATACCAATGGCGGAAAGTAACAAAAGTACAAGCGCCGCAACAAACATTTTTAGGGTAGTTAGATTTTTTGACGCAGGTGCTCAGTAAGTGTCAGGGAATCGATTGAACAGAACAAAACAACAAAAATGAGTGATTTATTTCTGACATATAAAAAGTATTTTTTCTTGTAACAAGGCTTTCTTTAGCATGAAAAACTGAAATATGCAAAATTAAAAATAACAACAGATGGAAGGTGTCGATTGCTATGTTTTGGTTCGGACGCTGCGCCATAAAACAACATAAGTAACTTGTTGCACTGAAACTTACGCCGCAGCATTAATGAAATACCTTTGGATTGGGACAGGGAGAAACCTTTCACCCACTAGCGGGATGCTATTTTGCCTCAATCACTTGCTGCATACTATGCTGGCAAGTCTTTGGCAAGTCTTATGCTGGCTATATGCTCCGTAACCCTGGTACGAGCACACTGACATCACCCAAGAATGGCTATTACGTTATGTACACGTAATTTCAGTCAATCTTCACTACGAATGTGTCAAACTGTTCCACTGGGTTAGAAAAACATAACCTTCAATTTCATCGGTGCGTAAAAATTTGACAGAGTGGTAGATGCGAATCCTTGTATGTGGTAGATGCGAAATCCTTGTATTATACATACTATGCTGGCAAGTCTTATGCTGGCAACTTATGCTGGCAAGTCTTTCACCGGTGTATAAATTCATTTGCAAAATGTGCTTATTACAACGCGTTTTGTTGAACATTGCAAGAGGGTGTAAAAGCATGCTTGTGTAATAAAAATGTGCCCGCATACAGACAAAGCATGCTGGTCGATACTGACCTGTTGCAGGTGATATAATATGGAAAGGTCCGACTGTTACGTATCGTGAGGGTCGGCTACTTTGAAATAAGCCTTCGTTTGGACTTCTTCGGCCACGAGAATTTCCATCAATGTCATCAAAACATTGCTACAAAAACGTAATCAGTCAAACCGCTGTAAAAATATATTTACCAAATCTATTTGTTCTGTGAAGAGCTGCAAAAACCTGTCGAAAAAATCTTACTGACATCTGAATAGACTTTAGAAGTTTTCTAGTTTTCTTATCAATGTTTATGATTCCTCTGTACGACAAAACTCTACGTTGTGTGTTACACAGCTGCATTTTCACGAAATATCTCATTTCTGTGCAATTATCTTTGCCTTTAGTTTTGATATAAGTGGTTCAGCAACATCGTAAAGCTGACGATCCACTACGTCAATCATTAAAAACTGTACACATCCAAAATTGAAAAAATTTCTCAGCAACGCGTTTCCAGATATAAATCAATATCCTTTTGCATGATTCCTTTAAAACGTCTTTCAACATTTCAGTGATATTTTAATCTGAAACCATTCCAAATGAGCAATGTGCACTTTTCAAGTTAAAACTTACGCCGTTTACTTTGAAAGGGTGTTTACACTAAGTACAGTATAAAGATTATTATATAAATTACAGTAGCTTTATTAGCAAACTATCAAAACATGTAGAAGTTAAAGGAGAGATAACCAATATCTAAAAATTTATTTTCCAACATGTTTAGCAAACAGTTTCTTTGTTTCATATTTCGTTAATCTAAAATTATTTCGAATTAATTTTGTCATGGCTAATAAAGAAACAAAACACATAATGATTTTCAAGCGCAGACAAAACACATATACAATGATATTGTGCTCAAAAGTTTGTGAAGAAACTTAGCTTTGCTTTACAATACAGACTGGCAGTCATTTTACTCTCGAATGTGTACTGAAAATTAAAATTTTGACTTTAGTTTCAATGGTTGCATAATTTTTTCATACATTATCAAAATAAATGTTTATTATTTGCATTGAACTTCTTGAAATTTTTGTTAAACAAAACTCATGTCGAAACCTGACAAAAATACAAGTATATCTTACGTATATGCTCCCAAACAAGCTGCAAAGTGTTTTACAATATTTCAGAGAAATTGCAATAAACGAAAGAGTAACAAATATCTGCTTTGTGGCTTTGGCAATGGCTTTGATTCTTCAACACCAATATGCCATTGCACGTTTGCTTGATATCTAACCTACGCTTTGTTCTAGCCAAAAATAACTGAAAATGCGTTGCGTCCATCAAAAAACACTCAAATCGCCATTAAAACTACAAAGACGCTAACAATAAACGTCTACCTGCACAAGTTTAAAGTCATTCAACAAAGTAGCTTACGGTAGTCTGCAAAGTGCACAAAAGCGTTGCTTCTAAGTTAATTTTTAATGTTTGGCTGCGTTCATTCAGGGGAGACTCTCGTTTCCAGCAACTCGGATTTTAATCTTTGCGCAGATATTGCTAGAAATGACTTAGAATGAACCAAACCACTCTATGTTACTGCTACAAAAATATTTGTGTAAATTTTATTTTTTACAGTTTGTGTTGTTCACGGTTGCATTAATATTAGGTCTATATTTCGTGAAAGGTGGTTGGATTCTGGATCGTTAATTTCTATTTTAGGATTATTCAAAAGAAAAAACTGCAGAAAACCAGTGTAAAGGTTACATGTTCAAAAATAAGCTCTGATACATAGGCGTACGGGAAGGCATTTTACTGGGGGGGCGGAAAAAATTTTCCCTGAAAATAACAATTTGCCCTGAAACTAACTTTTTAGTTTAATCCGAATGGGGCCTGAAACCCAGGGTTGTCCATGGGACATATTTATCTATCCCATTCCCATAGCAATTTATGCCTGTCCCATCTCATCCCATCCCATGGGACGTTTCCCATGGGATTCCCATAGGAATGACATTCCCATGGAAAAGCCTAAGGTTGTCCATGGGACATATTTATCTGTCCCATTCCCATCCCATAGCAATTTATGCCTGTCCCATCCCATGGGACGTTCCCATAGGAATGACATTCCCATGG
>JGI24159J19872_10011076_pt1 | contig 11836 bp, 9 predicted proteins | sample Ectturendosymbi4_FD_19872 | JGI IMG/M metagenome (IMG submission 19872) | reverse complement strand
ATCCTGGATGCCCCAGCGGCCTTTCAGACAAGTAGCTTTAGCTAAAATCTACATTATAATAAGTCTACAATATTTCTGAAACTTATTCAAATAGAATATGCTAAGGCTAACCTAACCCTAACCTATCCCTAACCTAACCATGATAAGGTAATGCTAAACTAACCCTAACCTAATGATTGCTAATCCTAACCTAATGCTAACCCGTAAAGGTAACACGTAAGCTTGAAAAAAGTAAAGAAAAAAAACTAAGTCGGCAAGGTGAGAGTCCAACCGAAAACCATTGGCATATCAGCCGTAATGCATAACCGCTACACTATGAGACCCATACCGTTTGAATGACAAACTGACCCTTTTATATGAATTGTGTCAGGCGTATCTGTAGTCACTTCCAATTGTTAATTGTAAACTGCAACTGGCTGTGCATCAATAATGAGGTGGATTACAGAAGATGTGAAAATGCATTGGCAGGTGTTGGAAGACTGAATTTTCCAGTGGTTAATAAATCTCAAATCTGTCACTGCTTAAGAAAAGTTAGGAAAGCAGAAATTGAGCTTGCAGCTTCTCTGTCATGATGGCACTGCCCAACAAAAACTGTAAATCATCTAAGTGAAGTCATGGAAAAGCATGGAAAATCAGCATTAAAGTTTAAATTCTTGTTACAGATAAGTTTGGTACATATTTTTTGGTACTACAGTATTTGTATTTTTAGACTAGATTTGGTATGTTCGTTGCAAGAAGAGTTGGCAACACTGACAGAGTCTTAAGAATCTTGTTTGTTTGCAGAGCGGAGGTGGATATTAATATTTTAATTTTTTTGCAAAGTTCTGATTCATTATTGCTTTAAAATTTTTCTTGGGCTTTTTTACGCTAACCTGAAAGTAGCCTAATGCTAACCCCTAAACCGAACCCCTAAACCAAAAGTTTGGAAAGTTTTGAAAAAAGTGAAGAAAAACTACTCCCACAAAGTCAAACATGCAAGCAATAAACTATTAGGAAAATGTAAAGCACCAAGATGGTAGGTAGGCTTGTTAGAAACATAGTAAACGTAAAACAAAGGTAAACCCTAAACCTAACCGTAACTGTAACGCTAACCCTTAGAAACTTATGAAAAAGGAAGTGGCTATGGAACTGTCACACATGATGTGTTTTGAACAAAACGCTAAGTTTTTCACTCAAGCAACACCTTTCATGGTAGTGTAGTGGTATCGTTTACATTTGCTGTGCCAATTGTTTTCGGTTCAGCTCTCACCTTGGTGACTTTTGTTTTGGTAATAGTAGTTGCACGTTTCAATTCATGGGACCACTTTTTGTTTAGGAAGTGGCTATGGAAACACCCCCATGGATCTAGTTATTTCAAAGCTTACTCGACCGCACTGCCTCGCATGACGCAGTTCGAATAAAGTGGTCAGTTTGTCACTCAAGCGTTGTTGTCCTGCTAGGGTAGCAGATGCTGTTTTTTTCAGTCATAGGTTAGCCAACTGCTTTTTTTCTATTTTCAATAGTTTCCTACTTTTAGGTTTAGGTGTTCGGGTTAGGTTTTAGGTTTACCTTTTATGTTTAGTATGTATTTACCAAGCCTACTATACTCTCATTCATTGTCCATTGCTGTCACGTTACAGGTGGCAGTTGCATAAGGTTTCAAATATGAAGAACCACAGACTGTTCTGTAGCCACTGCCTTTGAAAAAAGTAAAGAAGAACTGGTCCCATGAATTGAAACATGTAAGCAGTACTACCAAAGCGAAAGTTACCAAGGTGAGAGCTGAACCGAAAACCATTGGCACAGCAGATGTAAATATATCCACTGCGCTACCATGACAGTGCCACTTGAGTGACAAACTCAGGGTTTTATTCGAACCACGTCATGTGAAGCAGTTCGATAGCCACTTTCTAAAGAAAACTGGTCCCATGAATTGAAACGTGCAACCACTATTACCAAAACGAGAGTCGCCAAGGTGAGAGCCAAATCAAAAACCATTGGCATCGCAGATGTAAACATTTCTGCTCTACTATGATGGTGCCACTTGAGTGGCAACCTCAATGTTTTATTCAAACCTCATGATGCGAGGCGGTTCTGTACTTCCGAATGAAAAACTGCTATGAGTTCACTGTGTTAACTATGGTACTCTGATTCAACCACATGGTGCTTATAGAATTTTTGTAGTATGGGGATCACAACCATGGAGCATAGAGAGAAATGGTGTTTTTTTTACCATAAATATTAGGTATAATGCAAAAATAGCTATCTTTTACTACTGAAGGGTCTGTCTTTACAACCTTGAAGTCCCACATGTTATGCCCCTAATCATGGTTGATGTAGCATCTTAGAATAGGATATATTTTGGCTCCTTTGTTATTGAAATCAAGTTTTGTATCCTTCATACCAGATGCTATACTTTGACACTCCCCAATCACTGAACATGGAGCTGGTGTTCCCCTTTGCCTATTCATTGCCAAAGCACTGCCACAACCTATTTAAAATTCTAGCTGGAGAACACAACTGCATGAAGTAGGGCAGATTTAATTACCTGATGCAAAAAATGTGGTAATGTTGCACAGCAATACTCAAAAGTAAGATTCTTGCACAGTGCCTAAGTGACCAAACAACATTCCATTTGTCCCACCATAAGTGATAGTCTGAACAGAGATCGATCAATATGGCTTTTTTGTGGCTGATACCGATATATTGGCCATTCACAGGCCTGTACCGATATTTCCAAAATTTTTTATCTTGATTTCTGCTTGATTATCAACAATATTATGTATTGTATGCCTTACCTTTTCTTCAAAAACATCAAAAATCAGGATTTATGAGTTAAAATTTTCAAATTCTAGCAATTTCAATATCTTGCTATGATTTCTAATTAATCTGATTAATGATGGTGCTGTTGTTTTGGCTGCGACCACCGACACATGCTCCATGGTTTATCTTGTCTGCTTGTTTATCAAACCATATCTGCTAGCTTTGCTGCAAGATAACTGTCTTGACTTTCGTTGTTGTGCTTTCTTGAGCAAGTTGTCAGGATGCGTGAGGAATATAACAGCGTTTTGCCAACACCTACTGAGGCCAATAAAATCGGCCATTTTGGCTGATACCGATATATCGGCAAAACCCAAATATCGGATGATTACATCGGCCAAGCCAATATATTGGCCTATCTCTACTTCTGAACATAAGCTGCTGAACAGGAAATTGTTTTAAATTGCAAAAATTAATGGTAGTTTTCCTAAAAAAGAGTATAAAAATTGGAGCTCCAAATGTCTGTCTAAATTAGTGTATGTGTGTTTGCTGAGCAACTCAAATATGATATTCTTGTGGTGCTGCGTGTCTTGTAAAAGGATGAAAACAACACTCTGAGATGATATTCTGTTGTGCTGTAAATCAACTAAAAGGCACATTCAATTTGCTCAACTGCAGTGAAAGGATTTTGCTTTGTTTGTACTGCATGCCAATGGGTTCATGACAACTTTGGAAGTTAACTGCCTATATACTGTTAACTGCCTACATACATAGCCATGAAAACCTAATATAACCAAGCATGACCCATTGCAGTCACTTACCATTTGCTTCTAGTGCACATGTTGGTGCAAGTGATTGTTTGTCAGTGTGTACTTTGCCTCTTTTGCTGAGATGTCATGGTAAACTAAAAAAACAATGATATATATGCAATAATCATAATGGAATGAAACATGTAAGTTAGGATTAATATGGTGGAGGTGACATTTTGGTAATCTGTTGCAGACAAATGTATGGCTTTATCTTTTTGATTTTTTTATTATATTTTTTAAAAAGTTGATACAGACCCACTTTGCATTGATTTGCCTTAGTCATAGGCAGCATCAGAAATCGGGGCAGTCACAAAAATTTTTAAAGGCAAACATTTTCTTCCTAATTCTAACAAATTTTTCCTGGACACCAGAGGCTCTCAAACTTTTTGTCGCTGTGGACCTTTTTCATTGTAACCAAAACCACTGCAGCCCCCTTTGCTTCGTCAGTGTTTTTTTATTATTAAGAAATCAGATTTGGTCGCTTCTTAGTGAGCACCTCAACCACTCCAGTAAGAAGCAAATGTCAGGCTTAGGCCTCCCAACACCACTAATTGGCATCACCAAAATCAAATGAAAAGAGTCAGTCGACTTGTAACATGAACATGTCAGGCTACAGTTGTGATGCAATAAGTTGAATAATGACCTAAATGGGCAAATAAAATTAAAAACAAGGAGATGTCATGATTGGATTGTTTTGTGGCCTCCCTAAAACATATTCATGGATCGCAAAGGTGTTAACAGATCCCATGTTAGAAACTCTTGCTGTACATTGCATGCAAGACATTGTTTTGGTGCATGGAAAAAACAAATATGTGAAACAATCCTAGATAATGGAACTTTTGTCCAGTGCACAGAGAACCAACTTTACATGCAGAGTCAGCTGTGATGATAAAAAGCTCTTTATTTTGATGAAAGCAGCATGTGGTGAATATAATGTAAAGATCTAGTGCTGCATCAAGATCAAAATCTGTAGTAGAAATTTAGCCTTACATCAGGATCAGTTGATGAGAATTTTGTCTAACTACGAAGTTTTTATTTTCAAATGTGCAATAATTCACACAAGCATAGTATTATAACACATTTCATTGTAAGTTGCAATTCATATTTTGAAAACCCAGATTAAGACCAAACTGCAGATTTATCCTTTTGTGTCCAGATATATACACAGTGTGACGTACTGTACTTTAAAAGCATTGCTTTTGTCAATGGAAATGGCAAATGGAAAAGGCGCTGAAATACGTCCAGATGTGTCTCGCTATCCATCATGCATTGTGTGGACACCAATACCATTGCTAACGTAAGTCAGGTATACATTACTTATCTAATCAGTGTTTTGCAATGATTTACAACCATTGCATATGCATCAATTTTTCCAGGTGCAGTCTACTCTATGAAATTGTTATCACATAACTGCATGGCTGGTTCTTGTTTTTCAGTCACTTATTTTGATTTGACTGAAAAAATTGAGTCAATTCAATCATAATATTTGAAAAGGTAGGCTTGGAATACTGTTATGGCAAGTTTTAATACTGTTAGGGACAAGTGATGGAAATGTCTCAGCAAAAAAGGAAAACCCAGCTGCACAGTCAAATGTTCTGCTATTTTCAATTATAAATAGATGACACCTGATCAGTGGTGTAGCCAGTCCAAAAATTTTGGGGGGCCAAAATGTTTTATTTAGAGGGAATAACACTATTTTGTTTGGAAAAACGCCTCTCAAAGCACAAAATTACTATATTTTCCAAAAATTTGGGAAGGGGCATGACCCCTTTGTCCCCCCCTGGCTACGCCTCTGCACCTGATGCTAAAATGTTGAACTATGAAACTAATCGAAGATAACAGTTTTACTCAAAAGCCTGAGAACAACGCTCGCACTTGTACTTAATCCACACGCAACTTGCAAGAGACCATTGCCATACAGTTGCAAATCCTGCCAGGCTCCCTCTGATTTGAATGGTGATGCTTAAACTCTGGCCTTGTAAAGCCAAAAACGACAGCAACTGAGGGCGGACATGGGGTAATCGTCAATGGTAATCGATTACTGTTTTTTGAGTAATCGTAATCGATTGAACTGACCAAAAATGAAATGTAATCGTAATCGATGACATTGCCAATTCAATCGTAATCGACAATTACTTTTGCGATATTGCCAATTCAATCGTAATCGACGATTACTTTCGCGATTAAACTCGGAAATCTTCACCCTACATCACTGTGCGATGAACCGCGGTTGTGGTGGCTGGATTTGCTCCTTCATCATTGTTTGTTGAGGTTATGTTTCAGGGGAGGTTATGTACCCGTCTATGTGGTTTAAATCCAGACAGCCCAGGGGCAAACACATCATTTCTACTTAATAATTCTCCCTTTATTCCAGCTGCCTTCCTGTTGGCCGCCAGAAGTAACGTAGTGTGTCTGGTCTAGTGAGACGTAGCAACAAAAATAGGAGCTCTTCTTAAAAACGGGTTTGCGCTTCGACAACAGAATAACGGGACATTACGAGGAGAGGTGTTCGTTTCATTTAGGCTATATATATTCCGAGTGAGCTTATGATTGTAAGTTCTGGAGTAGGCTATGTATATAATCAGTACGGTAACTTATATACAGTAAATTAACATTCTTTCAGAGGAATAAGGTACTTTAATCCAAGCCAAAAGTACGTTTCCATAAAACTGATAACTAGCATGTCAACCGTGGTCCACCACATACTGGTTAAAAAAAAACTCAAAGAAACCTGTGAGGTTTTGTTAACCATTGACTATTGGTCCAATAGACAGATGCCCAGTTATATTGGCATCACTGTTCATTTCATTTCAAATTAAAAGCCGCACAATGCTGTGTTGGCTTGCAGACGATCGTAACCCGCAGTTAGAAGATACAGTCAGCAATTTTGAAATTACTAATAAACGAATTTTCAGCGTTGCTGGACGAATCTTCAAGCCTGATAGATGTCGTATGCCTGATAAAAGATTTGAAGCGTTCATGGTTATCAACTCTAACAAAGATTTTGAACATTGATTATTTTTGTTTAAAAGTGTTTGTTGCAGTGGAGTAATTGACGGGAGGGAAGAGCAGCGATTTGACCCCCCTGGTCAGCTAAATGCAAAAAACACCCCCACTTAGTTTATATTTCGGCTTGGTATCCTTTTTAATGGGTTTTTAGTACGGTGTCGTGTGTTTGAGTTTTTCGGAGTATTTTCCATTGATTTGGGGTTTTAGAATAGCCATCCATACCCGGATTCACCGTCATTTCTCAAGTTTTTGTTCTGAGTGTTGACTAGTAGGCCCCCTACAGAAGCCAGTGGGCCTCTTTCAGCTAAGATTCTCCTCTAGCTCAAACCACTACTTACGTCACTGGTTTGTTGATTGCACGAACATCTTAGTAAACAATCAATGTTTTTTTTTCCTTTTTCCGGTTCTTGATCCTTACAGGTTAGTAAATTCGTTTATTGCATTGAATCGTACCGTATGTTGTCTAAAAATATTCTTACATTAATCTATGCACATTGGTTTTGTTTTCTTTTTGAGGGTGTTTCAAGACAAATACAATCGCGATTGCAATCGTGATTACTTACAATGTAATCGTAGTCGATTGCATTGTGATTTTGTTTATTCGTAATCGAGCGGGTGGCAAGTAATCAATTACATTTGTGCTGTAATCGCCCCATGTCTGATTGAGAGCCCTCCTGCACTGTAAAAAGCTCATTCATTTTTACACCCACTTTTCTCCTCGGAAGGGTCGTGGGCGCAGCAGCCCGAGGAGGGCTCAATTACCTCACGGTTTTCATTCGTTAAACGCCCAGTGAGTTGGCGAATGTCCTTTTCGTAATTGGCCTGTGTGCAGATGCACCAACAGTCAGTTCTTCAAATTTCGTGGAGTCACATCAAAACATTGCTTTGCTATACCATGGATTTTTTGTGATTTACGTTCCGACGTTTCTTTTAAAACGATGCGTTTTAACGGATGAATATTTTTCTAGAATTTCCAAAACTAAAAGCTAGGAGAGAACTTAGAAAATGTCGTCCATTTGCGCTGTGCACATTATTTAATACAGTGGTCCCCAACATTTTTTGATGCATTCCTCCCTTTGCTCATTTTGGATTTATAAAGTGACATGATTAATTGAAAGAGCCAATGTCAACTTAAAAAGAAGTACAACGCTTACAATGAATAAGTAACTGAACTATAAAGTGGAAATTCTTCCCCTGAACTCATCCACTGATTTAATAGAAGTCTGTTGCACGCATACAATGTGTATGCACGCACATGCATAAATACATTGTGTATGCGCAATACAATGTGTATACGCACGCATGCAATGTGTATGCATGCACATGCGCACACATAGCACTCTAAACCAGTCGACGAACTTGTATTTTTTCCCAGGTGGCTGTTTCCGATAATAGGACACATGGGCATCGGTACCAGCGCAGGGGTGATCCGGGATTTCGCGGGCCCGTACTTCGTTTCGGAAGACCACATGGGTTTCGGCGAGCCCACCAAGTACTGGAGGCTCAAGCCGGACAACGTGCGCTTCTCGAGTTGGGATCAAGCAGTGCACGAAGCTTCCGAAGAATACAAGCAAAGAATGGTAACTAGCGATGAAGAAGTAGTTGGCGTGATGGTTAGCTAGGCAATAGGCACGCGCAGGCAGCAACGTCCATTGTACCGCGTTTTGTGGCGTTTATTGCTGGATACTTCCACCCGCAACAGGCCCGTAGCCAGGTTTCAAGGTTTTGAAGGCAAAATATATTTTTAGGGGGAAAGATTTTTGTTTTTGCTATATATTTTCTACAAATTTTTCCGGGCACAAGAATTTGGCGCGGCAAAAAATATGGGGCCGAGCACTGCCTCCGAATACCCCCACGCGGCTGCGGGCCTACCCGAAAGTACCGTTGGACGTACAAGGAAAATCTGCGAAGCAACTCATGTCGTTGTACGTTCATCTTAACGAAAGACTGGATCGGGTAAATTGCAACCCTGCTGGATTTTCGCTTATTTTGATTGTTTCTTCACGCGCGCTTCTGCTGTCAGCGATAAAGTCGCCCATCGCAGCTCTGCTGAGCGCGCTGCTATTTGCAATTGCAGTGCTGGCCTAGACAAAGTTACCATTTACCTTTACCTGTATTTGCAGCACAATTTGTGTTGTGATAACTGTCACTCGCACGTTGCGTACGCGCTTAACCTGATGCAATACGATGGATCGAGTTCGTGGAACATGGTAAAGCTTTGTTTTCTGATGTTGCTACACGGAAGGTATGTCAGGTGAGTGAAAATTGCCACGAGGTTGTTTGATTTGGAGGGAGTTACCAGTTTGCAGTAGAGATCGACCGACATGGCTTTTTTCAGGCCGATACCGATATATCGGCCATTCTTGGACCGACAGCCAATACCGGTATTTCCTAAATTTCGATATATCGGCCATTCGTGGGCCGATAGCCAATACCGATATTTCCTAAATTTTGTAAATCTTGTTCTCTGCTTCATTATGAAAAATATTGTGTATTCTGCGCCCTTTTTTCAAAAACTTGAAAAATCAGGAATCATAAGCTAAAATTTTTCAAATTGCAGCAATTTGCAATATTTTGCTAAGTTTTTTAATTAACCTGATTAACTTGTTAGCATAGTATAGTTCCATCTACAAAATAATAAAAATAACAACTGCATACGTTAGACGCTGTTTACAGTTGAATCTTGAGCCTCAGGCACCAGGTCGATTGACGAGCAAATGCGATGTTTTCTGTGTGCAGAGCTTTTTGTTGCTAGAGCTATGCGGTTTGTGCTGGTAAGAATGAAAACGAACAGTAAGTTAGCCGGTCATCTGCAACCTATCCTGAACAAAATTATGTATATTAAGCAGCACTAGGCTATAACCGATTACTGGCCGTCCGCCAAAATTAAATTGCATAAGAACAAGTCGCCACGACAACAGCTAACATGCAGCTAAGTGCATTCAGTTGCCGTAAGAATTTTATCAGTGACCTGAGATCAACATTTGAAGATTTAACCTGGTTCACGGAAGCAGCGATTGGTTTTGTTCTCGTAAATTCAGAGTTCGTGTTGGACTTGGCTAAGGCCGTCATAAAAGCTTGAGCGACCCGAAGGCTTTGGCCAAAAAACTGGCGGCAAATACTGGTCAAAACTTTCTTATCCCGCGACGCCGTTTTCCATAGTCGTGCATTTGTTTCAACAGCTTCGGCGCTTTTCTGAAGACCTGGATTCCTTTCCTCACCATCGCGACCATCATTGTTTTGCTCGCTGTTTTTTTGTGACGTCACTTCGCAGTTTGTTGTTTTTCGACTTTCCAGTCTTCTTTTCAACTTCGTGTGCGGTCTGCGCATTCTACTGTCGTGTTGAAGTAATTTGGCAAAAATTGGGAATTTCAAACACGAGAAAGAAACAACTGCAATTGCAAAAACGACAGGGCGCCGAAAAAGAAACGGAATGTTATCGAGTCGTTACCCCCCCTCCCCCGGCACTGGTTTTCATTTTCATTGGCGGTTTATAGGTGTCTAGGAGCGTTTTGGCAAAACCCTGTGAAAACTTGTAAAAAACTGCTCCCAATTTCTTTTTGTAACGGAGATTGTTTTGTATAACGCCTTCACTCCCACACGCAACCCAGCATACTCAAGCATACATGGCAGTAACCAAGGAACACACAGGTATTTGAAAGAACACGAAGATAGATACAGGGCGGTAATAGAATGTTCAGGAAAGGTTTGACAAAAACTTGTAAGAAACCGCTCCCAAATTTTATTTTCAAGCGTCAAGCGAAGCCCGTGGGTCTACACGTCACAGCCAGAGAGACCGCCACTGTTTCGTTGTTTATTTTCAAACCCGGTTTCTTTTTTTTTTTCGGTCACTGTTTGCTGTTGACGCGAAACGAACCCGGCTCGGCAGTTTCCTCCTAAGCTTGAAGNGCATCCCCTTGTTTTTAACCAGCGCCCCTCCCTGCTGATGAAAAAAAGGGTCGACGTTGCTAGTTGCCAGCAGAGGGCGTTGTTGTGCTATTTTTGCGCTTCGCATTCGGAGCACAGCGAAGAAAGTGCAGTGCTGGAGGGAGTGAAAGTGTCGTGCTGGAACATCAGGGAGTGAAAGTGTCGTGCAGGAACGGGAAGGAGTGAGTTCAGTCGTTTATGGACTTTCAAGTGTCTCTTTTTACTTTTTCACCAGCGAGCTTTCAGCTTTCAAAGAAAATTGACACGAATTTATGAAATGTCGTTTACGCCGAACCAGCAGAGTTAACGGCAGAAACGAGCTCATGTTTCCGAAATTCGTCTCGCCCTCTTTTTGCCGCTTTTACTAGTACTGTAATTAATGTGTTTACTTTGTATTTCGCATTAGTTTTACGGTAGATACAGCGGGAAAAGCGCTCCTTCCGGTCGATTGGTTTTGTTCCGTACCCGTAAAACGCTCCCGCTCTCTTTTAAGCTTTTTTTTGGTTTTTCACAGATTTGTGTGTAATATCCATGTTTTTTTGCGCAGAGTTATAACGAAAATCACGGCCAATGAAAACGCTATCGACGCATCCGATAACTTACCGACACGTCTGCAACATGTCGTTGTTATCGTTTTCATTGGCCGTGATTTTCATTGCAAAACTATTCAGCACTTCCGTTTTTCGCGTACCGAGGTTGCGCAGAGTTGTTTATAGTTTCCTATTTCCGATTTGATAAAATTCAACACTGATGTCGTTTTACTTGCACCAAGCAAGTTGTTGTCGTGTACGGACGGCGCGATCGGAAAATTGGAGCTCTGCCCTCAAACTGCATTTAGGCAGATGCCTGACGCAGCGCACAGCCCAACACATCATCAAATGATTGTGTCCTTCTCGTTTAAGGTCCTGCCATCAACCATGCCAGGTCTTGCTCGAACACAGACGCCAAACTATAACTCAGCAAGTCACTGTTCGACCTGTCTAATGCGTTCGAGTAATTTACGGCCAGTTTTAGTAACGATTTCAAAACTTAGAAAAACATCGGCCGGACGAAATCTTCCGCAGGCGCAATGGTCTCGCTTCGGTGACAAACAAATGCGCGAACAACCAGGGGTGCAATGGGGCGGGAACGGCGTTGTCGCAGTTCCATAGTAACCTGACCTGACTTGACGATGCGTGTTTTTACCCAGAATTCCTGTGTGCAACTCCACACGTCGCATGAATGAATAAAAGACCTTGTGTAATTTCTGAAAATGTTTAGTTTTTTTGGCTGAGTTCCGCATCTTTTCTCACGTTCCAACACTTGTTTTATTTGAAAATGGCTAATTTTTTAAGTGCGCCCCCACACTTCTT
>JGI24159J19872_10011075_pt1 | contig 11836 bp, 7 predicted proteins | sample Ectturendosymbi4_FD_19872 | JGI IMG/M metagenome (IMG submission 19872) | reverse complement strand
TGCCTAAAAGTATACTAAAATGTCAAACATTTTAACGAATTTATAAAAAGAAAAGTTTGGTCGACTGATTCGTGTCGACGGATTTTTTTGCCTTGCGTTAGTTATGCTTCAATGTACGCCAGCACGGCCGCCAAATCTTATATTTTAAATTACATGTTGACGGCCGCAAATTTCATTATCGCAAATTTCACACTCAAAGTAATTTACGAGGAACACGGCCATATATATACTTTCTCCAAGTCGACAAAATATGTGTAAGTCTTTGGCATGCTCCCAGGATTTCTCGAAAATTTGCTGTATAGTAGAAATTTGATTTGTAGTGCTACGGCCGCGGCGAAAACAGTACTGGATATCATCCAGCTTTGGTTCAATTATTTTCGCGGCATCTTGGCATATACTCTTCCTGGCAGGCTTAGCAAAGAGATGCCCCGGTAGTTGGTTCCTCCACTCCTGTCTCCATTTTTGTGTGTGGGGACGAATGACGGTCAATTTGCTAGTATTTCGGCACCCTTCCAAAACACCATGCCACTTGACACACACGAGTCAGCCAAACCATCCAACGTTACAAGTTCCTGATGGCATTCAGGATGTAATGCAGTATTGTTTGCAAATTAAACAGAGTGATAATCACCAGTTGTAATTCCTTTTGCTTGGGTATATAATTGGTTGACAACGTTGCTAACGCAAACTATATCCAGTTCAACAATGATTTTGCGGGCGTTGGTGTTGAAGATCGAATTCTACTCCAATGCACATTCCAGAGCTTTTATTACAGTGTCTCTGGACAAACTTGGATAAAGTGTTTTCACATCTACCTCCACAATGCAAAACGCGGGGCTTTGCTTTTTAGTTCATAGGCTTTTGCATGGCGGTCTTTCCAGTTGAGCAGATCTGCAGTATGTTGACGGCTATTTTGACAAAACTCGTCTGAGCCGTTTTTGCAAAGGTTTGCTCTGATAGAGTTCAGGTAAATTCAAAAAATCAGTTTGGACCAATCGTACCGGTATGTATTTGATATAAACGTTTAACAAACTCGTCTGGGTTGTGTGCCTCGGGTGAGCATAAACCGGTGTATTGCTTCGAATAAATTTTGTTGATCCACCGTTAACCTTTCGGTGTAGTTGTCGTTCCATTTCGTGCCAGATGTGTGTAGCAACAGTTCATCACTTACTGCACCCATAGTATTCAGTTCAAATAACAAGAATATTATGTTCCTTTCTGATCGTGTCAAGGTAAACGTTGAATACATCTACTGGCACATCCGCTTGTTCAAACTGCTGCGGCTTTTTCATCATAGTTTTATAATCTTCGTTATGAAGAATAACAATTTTCTCGTCCTCATCTNCTCAGAAAATCACACATTTCCTCTCTTCTGTAAGCTTGTTCAGTTTNCTTAAACTGTCTCATTGTGCTTTCGGTAAAATGTTCTTGGTTCTGCATGCGTTCAACACCAAAAGTTTCAGGTTCCTTAATTTGGCATAAACCATGCAAAGGTTTGTGGTGCTTTTGCCATTAACCAAATACCTATTAGGTCTGGAGTTTTTCGGGTTATCGCTTTTTTTGGAAACACATAGTTTATATCATTTCTTTCTCCAAACACCCCACACGACAGTGCTTTTCAACCTTTTTGCTGCAGCGGAACCTTCTGCAAACGTTTGCGTTGCTCGTGGACCCTAAGCAATGATGCAAGTGTCTACATTGTCACAGACGCATAGAAGTGTGGTTGCGAATTTTATCCCAGACAACTTCGGTTTGTTTCGCTGGAACCCCTGGCAGCCACTCACGGAACCCTGTGGTTCCGTGGAACTCCAGTTGAAAAACACTGGCACACGCCATTCTGTTCGTCTGACGTGCTGGTGTGTGTCGAGCAAAACTGTGTTTCTAGCAGTAACTCACGTTGACTTCAAAGGCTGACACACATGAAAACCTCGTGGTGTTGCAGAAAATACTGTAAGACCATGTATCTTGGACGATATTGACACTGTTTCGGGTAAGGGTGCAAACAGGTTGGGCAGTGGAAGCTCTCTCCTTGTCACATAAGGTATATATAAAACGATTACCCAACATTAACAATAAATGTTTTGACTGTGGTCGCATAATATATAAAAGCAGCTAAAGACGTTGTGTTTTACCAAAGATTTTGTTACTGTCGTGTGTTTTTGTTGTTTGTCTGCGGCTGAGTTTTTTATTTTTTTATTTTTGCTTTGTTATTCTTTTTGTTGTTGTAGTCCTTGTAACTGTGAGGTAACAGAACTCTTTTAGTTAAANGTGCTTCTGCCTAGGTTCTTTCTTTGGTCATTTACTTCAGTTCCTTNATATCAATCCTGTATTACTTGGGTGCAATGCAATGGCTGATCTTCAAAATCGCTTGGCTGATGCAAATGTCACTTAGCACTTCCGCCACAGAAACAATGGTGGCTGCAGGTTTGTAGTGCTTGTCGTTCACTTGATATTATTAGAACTAATTTTCGCGCGCAGTGATCAAAAGTATACTTGTCTTATAAAAGGGTTGTTTACAATCAACAGTGATAAGGAAAAGAGTCATTCGTAGACTTTGTACCATATTTTAATGGAGAGCATTTGAGATGCAAGTTTAGAATGCACAGGAGTTATGGACAATGATCCTTAGCTACACTCTTCTGCATTTAGTTGCTCACATCTAACTTTGCAAGTGACAAAATGTGAATGCCATCTTCACAAAATATGCGGTTACAACACATTTTGTTTCATGATTGTGAAATGGTTAAATAAGATTGCCATTAGTTGTTCTAAAATAGGACTGCTATCCACAACAAAAATACACTAGATCTTACTGCGGGCACCTAACACAGTGCACATTCTTGAATCACGTGAACCAGCTGGACAACTTCACATAGTTCAACCGAATCAAACATTTTCTCAATTCGCACTCCAGTTCAAGGGGCGATGAGCAGAACTGCATGTGTGCGCTTCTTTAATTCCGCTGAAACAAATAATGACCATTTATTTAAATTTTATCGTATTTCGTTATTTTCTACTGTAACTTTTAAAAACTTGTTATGATTTTTAAAATCTTCATCACAGTCTTTATGCATAGCATGCAGGTAAGAAAGATGTGTGGAGTTTATCTTTACTTTAGCTGCCAAAGGATTTTGTGGTTCTTGGTATTTTCTTTTTGGGTAAAACAGGTCAAAAACCTGTTTAATATTTTAAGTTGCTGACCCTTACTCAAGTACATTAGCTTTGGTCAAGCCAAGCTCTCACTTGCAAACAATCACTCTATCCAAAACATTTCCCAAAACTAGCATAATGGAATGTAATGAACGAGATTCTGTATATGCATGAGATATTTCACGTATGAAACGGCATGAATTATTATCTTCCATGTTAGGCTCGCTGCATACGTATCATGCATTGCCTGGCAAAAGCCATCGCTGTCCCTATTGCTGCCGCGGTTACGGTTGCCTTTACCAGCAGTCCTGTTGCTGCTTATAACTAACGAAAGCAATAATGTTTTTCTCAAACATTGTTGGTGATATCGATACTTCGTCTATTTACACTGTTATTGTAAACAAGTATCTTTTTACTGGTGGCATGCGGATGCGTACTGTATGTCGTGAAACAATGGCCACTTCACAAAATTAAATCGATATTCCACCCTCGTTTTCATTGTTAGTTTGTCAAAGTTTAGTCTGTGCCAAACGTACAAGCTTCCATTTGTTTTAGGTAACATCTTTATCGGACAAACCGAGTCTCCGTTGCTGATCCGTCCTTACATTCACGACCTGACCTTGTCTGAATTGCACGCTGTCATGACAGCTGGTTTTGGAACAATAGCTGGAAGTGTGCTTGGCGCTTACTTGGGTTTCGGGGTGAGTTTAGTAAAATTTGTGGTTCTGAGGTATGCTTATTTGAAGTTCGAGGAGTATAATAAACCAACGAAATCACACGGATGGTGTTGCGATAAAAGATGAACATGGTTTAGATTTAATATTTCAGTTGGAAGTGCCACATGAAGGTAATAAAACCGCCATTCTGCGATAGATGCACGACTTTTAATGCTGAGGCCGCAAAAGAACTTGTATTTGTTTCAAAACAAAGGTACATTTGTAATTTTGCGTTTTTGCTCCTGCTGCTTGCTTGATTTGATGCTATACAATGATTTCCGTTTACTTTTCCTATTTCAGCAAATTTGCAGCAGTCGATTTTACTTTTAAAACTTGTTAATTTGTCATAAAACCGATGGATGATGCTCAAGGTCATATTGAAACTAGTGAACATCCCAAAACATATTGGCAAATCTAGAATTTTTGATGGTTCAACTGTATCATCGCCATTTATGGGAGCATGATGGACGGGGATGAACTCCCAGGTGGCCCATTTGTCGTCAGGCATGGAACGAGTGATTGTAGATCTAAAAACTTGTAGTCGTGCTTTCCAGTTGCTCCCAGCCAATGTAGGCTGTGCGATAAGCGTGAGCTTGCTCGTCCCTCCTTTGAATTTTTACGTGTTGTTTTCTGACCAGCAAATAACGAGTCTTTTGCAGCCCGTCACGAAACTCTGGTTTGCATCTGAATATTTTTGCCAACGACTGTAAACATGATCCGCGACCAAAGCATGCTGTTTCTCAGATCAACGCCGTGTACGTCATCACAGCTTGCGTCATGGCAGCACCTTGCGCTCTGGCAATATCAAAGTTGGTCTATCCGGAAACGAAGCGATCAAAGTTTGTCACCTACGAAGGCCTTGCTCTTGAAAATACGTAAGAATGAGTTATTGCTCTTCACTCAAGCACCTTTTTTCGCTACATCGCTACAACCCATTCAGAGCTATATTAAAGATTGCAAATGTCGTCGTTTCCATTGCCGTTCTTGGCAAGATAGGCCAAGATGATCATGGTGATGACGAAGTCTGCCTTGGTGCTAGCTGAAACAAATTTCAGTTGCGACGATTCCAGAAACCTGTTAAGTCGACTGATGACTCCAAGGATAAACAGTGTAACATTCGTTCGCTGCAAGATGTAAGAACAAGTAAAATCCATTTCAATCAAAGCATCACCAGCCGCTGTTTGTTCCTTAATCGTGCCCACTCTAAGAAAATATACTGATGATACTTTTATCGAAATAAATTTTACCCAGGTTGACACTTGAAGTAAACGAACGCTAAAAGGTTTTCATAGCGGGGTCTCATATTTCATAAAATGTGATTTAAATCACGTTATTTGATGTAAATGTATTCTGAAACGAGCCTGTCTGCTTCGAGAATCAAAACTGCTAGGATTCTGACATTCAAATAATTGTATCTGCCGAGGGACGCTTAGTGCGTGCATAGAATTTTAAATGGCTCAAATTGCGTAAGGTTCGGCCCTTAATTCACGAAATATTTCGAAACAAACTTACCAGTAGTAAAAATTCAAACTTGGTATTACGAAACGGTCGGCCGCAAACGTAACGAGTTGGTTGTAAAGAACAAAGAGCAAACGTATTTAGAGATGAAATCGTGAACTGGAGAAATGGAAGGGAAACCTACTACAAACAGCACGTTTAAAGCGTTGACAGTAGTTAATGACTTGATTAGAAAATAAAATCTGCTTGATTAGTGCAGTTGATTAACTACGAATTTGATGTAAACTGTGCTCAACTTTACAGAGGTTTTCGTGTTGATTTTAGGTCATTGGATGGATCTCCATTTCTAACTGAATGTCACGACACATAGTTTGGGCAGAAGTTTCTTAATTTGTTCTTTGCTTTCATGTTGTCTTTTCTGTTACCCCCTTGCTGTTGATCCGTTCATACGCATATAAGCGCTTTGACACACCAGTAACTATGTTCTTTTACATTTAGTACACATTAAGGTAGAATTTGAATTGTTTAATGAATAATTTCAAATAAGTTGATATGTTCATTAACAACTGCAGAAAGTCCAACAGTCGTGTTGTTGGCATTTCAAAATTTTGTGCATTACTGCATGACCAAACAGAGCAGAAATTTCCAAAAATATTTCCCTACCGGTATCCTGGGATTTGTAAAATCCTAAGATAGATTTATTTTGAAACAGGTTTTTGAAAAGACTTCAACATTTTTAGAATAGCCGTTAAATCTAAAGAATATTTCTGTGACAGAAATTCTATTAGCAATAACATCCAGGCCGTCACCACCTCTGAACACCAGGTGGGGCAAAGAGTTTTCTGAGAGGGACCCAAATTTTTTGAGCAATGTCCAATAGTTTGAAACTATTTCCATCACATTTTTCCAGGGGGTCGAAAAAGTTTGAAGGGGGCTTCGCCCCCCCCCTGCGCCCCTCCTGGTTACAGGCCTGATAACATCGCTTAACGTTTCAAGACATTTTATGCTTGAAAATATTAAAATACTTAATGTCAGCCAGTCTCAATATCATGATTGAGCTTGTTGCTGTGAAAGGGGGCTGAAACTGTGAGCAGTCCTTCATTCTTCCAGTCACTTTTTGTATTTGGACGTTTTCAAAGATCGAAAGTTACATTTATAAGGGTTTTCGTAAGTTGATTCGTTTTTCGTGATTACAAGCAAACTGCGGAATCAGAATGGACTGAAAACGAAAACCGAGTTTGAAAGCCTAACGTCTGCGTTTTGTGGTGGACCCAGTCACGCACGAGTCGACGGTCAACTCGTCGTTACAGAAAACTTTCACCTTTTTTCAGGGAGCAGCGCAATGTGATCGAGGCGGCATTCGTCGGAGCGTCGCAGGCAATACCCCTGGTTCTCAACATTGGTGGCAATTTAATCGCATTCCTTTCCCTTCTGGCGGCAATCAATGGCTTCCTGGGATGGTTTGGTGGTCTGGTTGACTACCCCAAACTTAGTTTCGAGGTGTGTNCCGACGCACAATCACAAAATCACAGATATGATTTTTTATAGTTGATTGTGTGTTAATNAACCAAGACATTCTGGGTATATTGCAACTTATTTAATTGCTTCTTTTGGTTCTATTTAAAGCTAAGCTATAATTTCTCACCTGCGTAGTGTATTTACTGACTTAATGTTTCGCCTGTTGTTCGTTCATCGTTTTATGTCCTATGCATGTTGCCTTGAGCAGTGCCTTATATCAGAGAATCTTTTTGGACCTTGAGGCGCCTCGCCTGCACGCCAAAGCGCTAGGCCAAAGGAGATCTCCAATAGCTTTCGCACCACATGGGATGTTATTATTAGCGCGCCGCATGTAGTAGCCACCGCGCTGCTACAACCTTCACCTTTTGGTTTCTGCTTAAAAACTTGCGAAAAGAATCTGTGTGTGGCCATTTTTCTCATTTTTTCTGTGACCTGCTGAGCAGCATAAGAGGTAAAAGTAGGTAGGCCAGATTGCTCCTACTAAAAACTAGATCACAAACAATGTTGTCTAAAGTGGCGAAACGAAACTTTCGAACAACACATCCGAAAACGTTTTTCAGGTAATTTACCTCCGTGTAGTCTAGCAAAGCGCTGCGGACCTTATAGAGTAGCGAGTGCAGAATGCAACCGCAGTACAGTGCAATCAACATGATGCAAGTTCGTAAGCAGAGAGTAAGATTTTACTGACACATCCCGATTTTAAACATATGAGTACCGCTATGAAATTGGGCTGAGTTATACACGAAGAATGTTATTCCATCTATATTTTTGCTGCTGATTTGCTCTTAAAGCCTTTAGCAAATTCTGTGGCAAATAAAGTGGTAAATTTTGAAAATATTCAGCTGGCTTATTGGCACATTGGATTAAACACTCGTAAATGGAGCTGGCAGACTGAACTGGAGCTGGTGAATTGGGTCCCGGTTATATTGTTATATTGAAGACTTGAAAAACGGTATTTGCGGTCCCTCCAGCCTCGTGCTCGACACTACTGGGTGGGTGCAAGGCAGGGTTGCGGAGCCGGAGTCGTACGGAGTCGGAGGTGTTTATGTGGAGTCGAATTCCTAACAACACTAGGAGTCGGATTTTTTGTCCGACTCCGACTCCGGATGTCCAATTGGATCATTTTTTACATCACAGCCCCAAGTTGGGAATTCCTGTTGAAATGGTACAATTTCTTTTGAAACTTTGTTGAATCAGAGATTTCTTGCTGTGTACCGCGATTTCCATTGATTTTAACAGCCAAATTTCATTCCCTTTATGTTAAGGAGTCAGGGTGGGGGGTCGGAGTCGGAAATTTTGGAAAAACGGAGTCGGATATTTTACCTCCGACTCCACAACCCTGGTGCAAGGAAACAATTCACCCGCGGTGCTGCCACTGACTTGCCACCAACGCAGCATCTCTACCATGAGCATCCGAAGGATTTTTTCCAGGTGGGATCAATAGCGGATTTTTGCGGAGGTAGTGTTGCAGGTATCTTCATCGCCTTGAAATACTTAGGCAAGCACAAGAGAAAGATGGCAATTCGGGGCATCAAACTAGCAGAAAAGCAACAAGGAGCAATAGAGCTCACCCGATGAGATCACTCTCCTGATACTAGGTTGCGTATATCATTATATAGGGATAAGTGAATTACGATAATTCGCTTGTGGTGACTGTCACAGTGACTTGTTACTCTTGGGCACCATCTATCAGTGACCATTTATTAACATGTGGCACCACCTTCTGGCCGCCACAGTAGCCATAAAGATTTTTACAGGCGGGGCTAAAAGTTGTGAAATTTCATTTTGTTTTTCGAAATTAAGAACACGACCTTTTTCGCTAAAAATGTAATAAAAAATATTAAACTTCAAAATCCAAGGGGCTTTGGCTCTCTCATGTTCCTTCCGACGCCCATGATCACTACGAAAGTAACCACATGGCTCCGCGGTGCAAGCAAGCGAACGTCTGTGCCGCTGACCTCTCCCGACACTCCACAGGGAACAACGAAACAGAACAGCTGAACTGACTGTCACGTTTACGGATTTTATTAATTCTCAATGTGTGTTTATCTGCTTGCTTTTTGTTTGATCAGTCGAAACTTCTCAAAATGGAACTACCTGGTTGTTTCTAAATTTTGTTTCTTATCCCAACACCGTTTTCAACGCGGCAGGTTTTCTGCACATTATTTTCAGTGTATTCGTGTTTGTCTGTTTTGCAGGTCATATGCTCCTACGTGTTCATGCCGATCTCGTTTTTAATGGGAGTAGAATGGTCTGAATGCTTGAAGGTAATGTCCAACAGCTGCTGCATAGGATTTAAATATCACTGGTATAGCCGAGCCGAACGAAAACGATGCTGCTCAAGCACACACAAGCAACTCCAGACGAGTTTGCCCGGGAGTTACTTTAGCTGTTCAATCTTCGTAGCGTATATTATTAAAAATGCAGGCATATAGCTTTTTTTATTGTTAGTCCCCAAACTGCCTCATCCCTGGTCATACATCTAGAACAACTGCCGTATTTTCATGGGTAATTAATAAAACACGCTGGTAACTAGTTTTTAAAACAGCTTGTAGAAACCCCCACAGCGTTACATGCCAAAAACATTTCCCGGAACGACGGTGATAGGGTTAGGGGTCTCGAATTGCTGATAGACCCAACTTCTGTCAGCACTCTGGCAAGCGACTCGTCAGAAACGTCCTCGTGGATGTAAATCTCCAAAGTGAAAGTTTACCTGTAAATTATAATACAAAAGTCAAACGAAGAATCCAGTAGGCATGTCAGTTCCATTCCGGCGTATTTCTATGTCTTCATCTGGCAGCCTCCTCGACCGATTTCTTTGCACAAATTTTGCAATATCGTTCTTGTGAGAAATGTGACTGGCACAACATATTTCAACGAAATACCCAGTATCGACAAACCACTTGCCGTTGACCAACGATATTCTTTTAAGCCTATCCCAAGGACAAACATATCTTTTTCCACATCCCACGAAATCCATCTGATGAAAAGTCTTATCGGCACTAGCGGCCTACTGTTTTCAAAAGAACAAGACGCCGAAACGCTTTCAAACTGAGTCATATGTAATCAACCAATTATTACTGACACAGAACCTAGCGCTTTCTCGCAATTCTGACTGNCGCACGACAGTTTTGCTTCTTAGGCAGTCGTCCATGTAGAAATTTCTTCTTACAGTTTCGATAGCAGAATAGCTAGTTGTGAATTCCTGAATTGTCCTCAGCTGTTGGAATTAGCGCAAAATTGTCACAACTCGTTGATGACTTGGCACAAAAGATATGGACAGCCATACAACATATTTCCGGCTTAAGGGACACTATACCATTTGGTCTCCACAAGAACCCAAGAAACCGTTGACCAGAATTCTGGTGAGTAGATTCGGTTTTCAAAGTACATGCTACTGTATGTTTTCCACACGAAGCGAAATAGTACACGGACAAGAACACTGCTTAGGTAACCTTAAACACAAATACCGTTGTTGTCCTTGCCCAAAACGGGCAGATTTTGTGTAATTGCTTATACTGGACTAACTGACAGGTTTGGACTCGTGGGGGGATTTTGTACAACTCAGCAAGTCTTCTCAAGCTCATTTGATAAGAAAAAAGAACGTGTTGGTTTTGGAATTTGTTTATATGACAAAGAAAAAGAGCACTTTCCCAAACGAAGATGTGGGGAGTTCTCTAAACAAATGAACGAAAAAGTTAAATCAGGAACTTCCGCCAGTAGACGTCATTGGTGGTCGGTTTAAAGTTTAAATCGAACCTCACTTCAAGCTTGTGGTTCTGTCTTCAATAAAAGTACATTACGTTGACACATGAAATTCTCTCTATTTTCACTGCAATTTTCAGCCAAACAAATCAACCTTGTCCAAAATGGGCAAAGTTTTTTACGACAATCATGCACATAAGGTCAACTTGCCCAAAATGGGCAAATGCTTTACGACAATTGTTGGGCAATCAGTTTGATCGCGGCACTACTACTGACTTTCATGTCTCACATACGGCCAGTCCCGTCGCCACGGGAGGGCTTTGGTGGGCTACAAGCCCCCCAAACAATGCACCAAGCAGCCCCAAATTGAAATATGAAACGCTATAAATCAGTGGAGTTTTGCCAATTTTTACAATGCCAAGCCCCCTGCACAAATGTAAAGCCCCCCTGGTGAAGACTTTCTGGTGACGATTCTGCATACGGCACTCGACAAAGTGCTTGGACACATAGCGCGAGCAAATCATCTTCTACACAATATTAACGCGTAAATGTACTTTACAACAGAATGCAAATTGCATGCAAAGGCCTACCCTGCTTTCTTGTCACACGAATACTAACCCCGGCTGAATTTCACCCGATTTTGAAAAATAAAAAACAATACTTTTTTTCAAAAAAATTTGATTGCAAAAACTACACGGGAAATGTAACTCTTATTCCGTGGTTTGTGCACTAATAAAGTTACTTGGTACTTTAATCTGATGCTGTTATTGATGAAGACAAAAACCACATCTGATCCGGTGATTTGTTCCCGGACAGGAGTGGTGGCCACGTGGCCCCTAAGTAACGAAGAGCAGCAGCACTCACCACGCTTCAGTAGCTGGAGCTGTTTGGCTGGCTTCTTGATTGGTGGGTGTAAGCTCCCGCTCGCTATTTGGAGTTCTAGTGAAAATCACCCAGCGTTATGGATAGTGTGAGTTTCTTACTTCCCTGTTTCCCGGGTGATACTTGTGGCAATAAAAGGCTGTAATTCATTGAAGGCATGTTTCTAAGACCTCGTTACCAGAATGGAGCAGGAGGATTTCTTCAAGTCCAGCACATTTTTATGAGCGATTTTATATGAAAGCTTGATGATTTTAACTGTCAGCAATCTTTACAGAAAACTTGAAAGTGATCAAGGCAGACATGTGCTCCGCATCGTTGGCAGTTGGCACGTGAACCTCGTTTTGTTCTGTTTTGATGGTGGACAGGTTCCACAGCGTTGTCTGGTCTCAAAGTTCATGTCCTCAATA
>JGI24159J19872_10011073_pt1 | contig 11837 bp, 11 predicted proteins | sample Ectturendosymbi4_FD_19872 | JGI IMG/M metagenome (IMG submission 19872) | reverse complement strand
TTGTGATTTGTAAAGTAAGTCAACATTTGGATGTGATGTGTTAAATTTTGAAGCAGTGGTTCTACTGTCCGACCGGTCATTCCCCACTTGGCAACTCTGCCATTTCCCACCTGTGGGGAATTCCCCACAGGTTAAGAACCACTGATCTATATAATTAGAATATTTTTCTGATCCTTTTGCAATAGCCATTCGTCACCTACAAAAAACTGAAATGAAAAACTTTCTATTAAAAAAAATTGAAACTACAAGACTCTCCATGTCTTTAGAGGTTTGAACAGCTCCCTAGCTTAATAGGCTGGCGAGTTATAGTGGTGCAAAGTGATGCAAAAAAGTGGCTCAAAGTGCGAATATTTTGTATACTGGCGACGAAGGTGTTGAACATAAAACAATGTGCAACAAAAGACATAAAAACATTTTGTTCTTAGAAAATGTCCGAAACAAATTTTTAAGGTCGGAAGTAAACAATACTTTTGATAAACATTATACAAAATTGCAAACTCAGTATATACTTCCACAAAACGAACATCTTTTGTCCAAAATGTTCTTGCACTTCTAAATATGAATTTTTGCTTTTGGATAAAATGTTAGTTTGTAGGTTGTGCGTATCTCTCAGTGTATCTGCCCAGTGACTTACATAATATAGTTTTATTGACTATTAACAGTCTATGTGCAGTGCTGTGCACCAGGTTTTGTTTGATCAACACATTAGGTGCCTTCACTAATATATGGCACAGGTAGCACAACATGTTTCATACAACTTTTTATTAGCATTTTTACTATTTTTTTAGAACTAAAAGTTGTTATGCTATGGGTTTCATTGTAGAAATGCCTGTGTGATTTGTTAATCCCATTGACTTCTGTTATTTTTACCCTAGCAGTTTTTTTTGGCTTTAGATAGAAAAGACTTTTAAAGCTCAGAATCAACCAATCTTGCCCCACAAAGTACAATTTACACTATAAAATACAATTTATATATAAGACAACTGTTGCTAATGCTAGATGCTATGCTTTTGGTTTGTAGAACAAGTTAAGAAACTAAAGTACTATCAATAATATAGGCAAGAACTTTTTATCTTGCATTGAGTGTTATTTGCAAGCTTTGTAAAACTGGCATCTTGAACCATTTTACTTGAATGAAACTGATTTTTGAGAATTGATTGTTAATGTTACTGGGTACGGGGATTGATATTAAACAGCACAATTACAAAATGTGCCTGCTTTTAGATTATTTTAACAGTCATTTCCTCAGTAGCTCACTGCATTTTTGCAATGCAGTAGCTTGTATATTGACTATGGTGAGTTCTTGCACGCGAAGAAGTATTTTCCTTGGATGTGATGAAAATTGTATTTCTCTGTAATGTGAGAATTTCTGCATANCAGTGGACATTTCCACACAACGCACTACCTATATGTCAGATTGCATAAAAGTGGCACAGCTATCTTGATTTTTTTCATGTTCAGAGTCATGGTTGCAGTCGTGTGGTAGTACAATGGTAATGTTTTATTTGGTGGTGGATGTCTTGGAGAGCTTTTCATGGTATATCATTTTTACGCAAGTGCCACATGTGCAATTGCTTACAGGTAATTTTTTCTCTTTTAAGTGATATTGTTTTGTGCTAAGCATGTTGAATGTATTTGCTTTGCCATTCTGATAACCATACACTAAGCTACTACTTATTTGGAAGCATGGTAGTTTTCATGATAACATACTTTTTATTGATAAATGCATTTTAGTAAATCTGCCTTTTCAGCTTCTAACGGGTGATGTTTTTGAAAGTGAAATTTTAATTATCTTGATTTTCTGAAAGCTTTTGATCTATAATCTCAGTATAAAGACTTACAAGGATATGAACTATTCAATGTATCATCAAATAGTGTCTGTTACAGTTTATTGGTCCTTACTGGACAATGAATCAATATTTTAGCAAATTAAGGGAAAAAATCTTGAGAACTTGAAAACGAAGGGATAACTCAAATAAAATAGTTTGTTTTACCTACCGCTGCAGATTGAGTTTTCAAGTGGCTGAAATAAAGATGGATAAATATAACAAGAACAAGGTCATTGGAAAAGGTGCTTTTGGGTAAGTAATGCCTACATGTGCTCTGAAATGTGACTTAACACCTTCGGTGCCAGATTATTTTTACTTCAAAGACCTGTGTGAGCCACTTTTTTACCATCGCTTTGCAACTCCATAACTTGCCAAGCGATTATGCTAGAGATCTGTTCAAACACCCAAAAGATGCAGCAAGTCTTCTAGATTGCATTGAAAAAAATTGGGAAGTTTTGGATTTCGTTTTTTTTGTGGGGGTTTCATAAGTGGGTAAGTTTTGGGCCATTTTGGCTCAGGCTACCTGGTTCTGGGCACCAAACGCTAGATGGAATTTTTTGACTCAAGTTTTCTGTGGAAACTAGGTTATAATACGAGCCTCTTGAGACTTTGGTTGGCTTTCTAGTGTTTCTGGTTAAAAAGTTATGTCCTAAAACAGGGGTGGGGAACCTGTGGTGCATGGGCCAAATGCAGCCTGTGACAACATTTGATATGGCCCACATTAGAATTTCTGTTACCTAATTTAGAACACAGCACTGTGTCAAAATAAAACCATAAAACCCCATGATAAGCACGTACTTAAGGTAAGTTGTAATAAGAAGCCTCCATCCCACATTGTAAGACAATGGTAGAATTTTGGGATACAACCAGTTATTTGCAGCTCGCAAGCGATAATCCAATATTTATGCAGCCTTTGATAGTAAATCGGTCCCCACCCCTATCCTAAAGCAACTAATTAATTCCCTAATGAAATCGATTTTTGTTTTTAATGCATAACTTTTGAACCAGAAATGCCAGAAAGCCAATCAAAGGCTCAAATGATTCAGATTACAGCTTAGTTTGCAATAAAAAATTGAGTTAAAAAATTCCATCTAGCGGTTGGGGTTCTGGACCAGTTAACCTGAGACAAAATGGCCAAAAACCTACCCCATATTATAACGTCACCCACAAAAAGCCTGAAATCCAAAATTTTCCAATTTTTTTCAATACAAGCTAGAAGACTTGCCACATCTTTTGAGCATTTGAACAGCTCTCTAACATAATCGCCTGGCAAGTTATGGGGTTGTAAAGTCGTGCAAAAATAGTGGCTCAATGTGTGCTTATGCATGATTTCAAAATATGAGTGTCTCGTACACCAGTGCCGAAGGTTTTAAAAAGATTGAATTTTTGGAGTCAAACACATCAAAGAAAACTGAATGGCCTTGCATGGTTGAGTCTGCAACCACACTTTTTTTATCCGACTCCAGAAGTCCAATTGACTTATTTTTCACATCGCACTTCTAAGTTAGGAATCCTAACTCGTTGAAATTGTACAATTTCTTTTGAAACTTTTATTGAAACAGAATTCTTGCTGTGCGCCATAATTTCCATTGATTGCTAGTTGCTACAAAATTGTTGGCAGCCAAACTTCATTCAGATTATGTTAAGGAGTCGGAGCTGGAAACTTCGTAAAGATCAGAGTCAGAAAATTTTGGAAACTTGGAGTCGGACATTTTACCTCCGACTCCACAACCCTGACTGTGAAACAGACCTGATCAAGTAAAGAAATGTCTGTCTTGTACCTTGCTACTGTTTTGCTGAATCTGCACTTGTTTCTGTATATCAAAAGTGACTTAGCTGTTTGAATTGAGTTTGCTAGAAATTGCTGATCTTCAGGTAAGCAATCATTGATGGAAACTGTAACATGACCTCAGTGATGCTTGTCAAAATGTGGAGTGTTGCAAGTGAAATTGGTGCATAATTTAAACCAGGGGTTCACAACCTCTTTGCAGTTGCTACATTACATTTGCTTTTATGAATTATGGCTGCCAGTTAGTTCAGGATATATTTTTTGCATTGCTTCTGTTTCCACACCCTGAGCCTAGCTTGCTTCCAGATGTCTGTTTGGCCATCTTTCTGTAAAGCATCCACATACAGTAGACAAAGACTTTTTGCTAATGCATGGCCGCTGTAACCTATTTAAAAAATAACATGTACATGGCTGCATAAATTTTAAGCGAATGTTGCAGGTTGTGCACCCCTAGTTTAAACCAACGTCAATATGCCATTTCAATTATAACTAATTCAGAACTCCATTTTCATGGGGTTCACATGCAATTTAAACTTGGTGATTGTTTTTTTACAGAACTGTGTATTTGACAATCAGAACACATGACAAAAAACTTTTAATATTGAAAGAAATTTCTATGGAGGATATGACTGCAGAAGAACGAGGCAGTGCATTGAATGAAGTACAAATTCTTAAGGTGCATATTGACTTGCAGAATGTTGATTCGAAGTCATTAGCGAGATATTATATTTTTATACAGTAAGGTAAATACTGTTACCAATTTCGGCTGCATGGAATATTTAAAGAAGACCCATTTCAGGCTGCAGATTCATTGATAGGTTTTGTAGCAAAATAAGGTCAGTTTTTGATATTTTGCTATTGCACTTATGAGCCTTAGTAAGTTTTAAACCACTGCAGATATGCTAGGTGTCTCAAAGACACTACTTACACAATTATGTCTTGGTTGCTGTGAATATTTGGAATTGGCAATGTTTCAATGGCTCATGACAGTTCAAGAAATTTCTGCACAGCCTTTAAACCCAGTGTTCGCGGTACATGAAAAACATTTTCAGGCTGTGGTTTTGCTGTTCCTTGACACAGCTGTAAAAACTTCAGTATTTGCACATTGGTTAGACCTTGAAATTGTAGAGGTGCAGTAGTTGTTTTTATGTCAAATATTTTATTTCAAATCTGACTTACCTTGATAAGGTTCACTTGCAATATGCCAAACTGTTGATTATCACTTGTGTGTTTCCACTGCTGAAACACACAAACTGCTGCTGAATTGATGCATGTTTAATTGCGTGTGTGCTATGCACTTTCATAGGTGCTCCAGCATCCCAACATTATTCAGTATTATGAAAACTTTTTAGATGGAAATAAGTTGGTCATTGCAATGGAATATGCTCAAGGTACAGGGTTTGCTTTTTGATGTTGCATCTCTTGTGTTCTTGTGTGACTAATGGTTGCTTGGTTAGTATTGAAGATATTTTTTGTTGAATAAGCTACGTTGGAAATGGGAGCTTTTGTGTAATTTTAGCTCCACTTGAGTCCTTTTAATAATGATGTGTTTCATGTTAAATGGATGCTGCTACTAAGCTGTGAAACGTGCATCATGTCGCGAAACATCTCCAAATACGAAATATACTGTGTCAAAATCGTTATCATTTTCATGCCGCCATTGCTTTGTCTTGCTGTTTAAACTCTTTTGATGTGCTTGGTGCTGTTTTTGTTTCATAAATGGTATTTTTGCAGATTGTCGAGTGTAACGCCGAAATTTAATAGATTGTGTTCTTGCATATATGCTAAACACATAGCTGACAGCATTGATCAGTGATCTGCAGTGTAGATTTGTTCAGTAAGCCAAGGCTTGTTTTCAGCATTGTTGCGACTTGATTTGCTTAAAACAAGCCCACCTAAACTTTTTTCAAAGAGAACCAATTCTGATCATGTGAAGTTTCCCTTGGAGCAGTGGGCCCTTCCGACATTTTTTAACCGTAAAGCGGCAGGTTAGCATAGTCCAGACATTTCAGTTGTGCATGATCCGGAAACACTCCTTTGCGACGGATTTCGTGTTCATACTTGCACTCGGCGCATCAAAGCACAGCGGGAAACATGAAACAGGAGAAACCGCCGTTTCTCCAACACAAGCGTAATCCATGCTTTAGCGTGCTGTGCACAATCCCATCTGAAAGCAAAGCCGGGAGGGGAGCATGTGAAATTTTCCCGCGGGTTGCACTTTGGACACCCTTGGCTAAATAATGTAAGCACAGTATATGTTTCGTGAAAAAAACTCACTGGGATGCTAGGGTTTTTTTTGTCATAGACCGATTTTTTTAAATGACCGAAAATAATTATGTCAATTCAGTCATAATGTCTGAAAATACAGACTAGTGAATACTGTTCCGGCAAGTTTTAGTACTATTGCGGGACAAATGACCGAAATGTATCGGCGAAAAAAAATCCAGCTGGGATGTGGCTCGTGTCAAAAAAGAATTTGTTAAGAAACTGTGTACTTGGCGATTTATGTGTAGCAAGACCTGAACCCGCTAATTTTGAAAAAAAAACAAAAGCTTTGCGTTGAAAGTGGAAGTTTGGGTGGCAAAAGGTTGCTGGTAGACTCTGGCAAACTTCCATTGGAAAGTCAGATTACCATACGGTAGTGTCTTGCAGATGCCGCGTACAAATTGTTATAAAGACCGGTGGGTTTTACTATTTCTAACTGTAAACTGTCGTAATTCCTAATCGTCTTAGCGTGAACTCGTAGTCTTTTGCGATTTTTGTAGGTGGAACTCTGTTTGATTATCTAAAGAAGCAAAAGAAATATCTGACGGAAGAGGTACCTCTTTGATTAATGTCGTTTTTTATGTAGTTTTATCTTCCTTGCTTCTGAAAAAATCGCGTGACTTGCTGGATTCCTTTAAACGCCCAAGAAACCCAACAATACAATATTAAAGCTTAATTGATGTAATTACTTGACTGGTTTCTTTAAAGAAATAAAGTATACCAGAAAAAAACGGAAGATGCTAAAATAATGACTCTGAAATGTGGCCCTGCTCATGACGGACATCAAGACTTGACCTGGCTCACTGTGCAGTGCATGTGAGTTGCTAGTCCAGCGCATTAGGTGTCGCCGGTTCGGCAGGAGAAAATTCCTGCTCTGCGGTTAGAGCAGTGCATTACGTTGAAGTGCCATCGGATATTGTGCTCTGTCGTTCCTTCAGTGCCAATGTCTATAGTTAGTTTCCAAAATAGAACGTTTGCAAGAAAACAATTCGCCTGATTTTAATTCAGAGCTTTTCACAGTTCATTTCTGTCCTGAACAAAAAATGCCAACACAAACTTTTTTTACACCTGGTTAAGGTGACTTCCGTGGTCAGAAGAGTCGAGGTACCACTTTTAATCAGGTCTTGACCAGTGTTTCTTAATTGTGTTTTGAACTGTTGACGCCTGTGAACCCTTTTATTTGCTTGTATCCCTTTACACCACACTCCTCTTACATCTGTCCGATCTTTCGGAAAAAATCACGGTCGTGTTTGAAGTGAAGCAACCCGCAACTCCGTAACGCAACGCACAACCCTGTAAAGCAACCTACTGTCAATGAATCCCTCGCTTGTAACTTCCCAAAAAAACTTAGTAATGGACCCTTTGAGGTTTACACAGACTTCGATAAGGGATCCAAAATCTGGAGGATGTCAAACTTCGCGAATCGTTATGCACAGTTTGGTGGTCGTTGCCGAAAGTGTTGTCTATTTATGAAGTGTTCTCTTTGCTTTTGAACTATTGCTATTATTCTCGCATATCGCACCGTCGTGAATATCCTCTTTGTATGTTTTAAGAGAACTGGCTGTTGACGCCTGTGCTTTAAAACTTCCAAACTTCCATGACAAAGCTGGACTCAAAAATATTGTTTTCTTTAGAAAGTCCTTAACTTCTTCATTCAAATACTGGTGGCGCTCCAGCACATCCATTCGAAAAACATCCTTCACAGAGATTTGAAGACCCAGAATATTTTGCTTGATCGGAAGTGTCGAGTGTGCAAGTTGTCTGACTTCGGTATCTCGAAAATTCTGGACACGAAGACCAAAGCGTTTAGCGTAACTTGCTTTTTTGTCACTTTGTCGCTGTCGTCAGCGCTGATGTATTGTGCAAGGCGTCGTCACGTGAGTCGGTGTCATCGGCAGTGTGAGTCAGTTGAAAAAGAGTACGTTAGTTGAAAAGAAATGTGGTTCACTCTCTACACTTGAATGGTTTCTTTTATACATCAATAGCTACTTGAAATAAATGCTTTTTGTGTCCGGTTTTGCGTTGATCTTGGGTATAGTCTGCAAACCTGTGTCAACGATTGCTTGCGCTCCAGTCGCGATGTGGACGGTTTGTCCGCCAAGCTTTTCAAGTTGGCTTTGTGTGCGAATGTTAGGGTTGGGCAAAATCAGCAAGGACTGCGCTTTGCCATGCGACAGGCTTGCATTTTGCGCGTAGCACGAAATGAAAATGAAACAATAATAAGATCGTGTTTTGAATCGTGCCTGCTGATGTGGTCGGTAGGTTTCGAGTGTGTCAAGTGCTTGGGTGGAGTTGTTTTGTCTTTGGTCAACCGCGTGATTTCATCTCTTTTTAAGTTTGGAACGGATGTGGATATACAAATTCAAACATAAATTTAAACAAACAAATTTGGGTGAAACTCACGTGTGGCAAAACTGTTTCCACCGGCAAGACAAACATAAGCCTCAGTCACAGCTGTCTTTTTCAGGTTGTTGGAACGCCTTGTTATATTTCCCCGGAGCTGTGCAATGGCAAGGCATACAACCAGAAGAGCGACATCTGGGCGCTGGGTTGCATGCTTTACGAGTTGATGACGTTGAAAAAGGCTTTCGAAGCTGCCGTGAGTTTTTCTTTGCAGGAGGGAGCGGAAATTGGAAAATTATGTGGTCTAACTCTTGCATCTCGTGTAGTACGATCTTTATTGGAACGAAATGTTCACAATATCCTTTGTAGCATTACTCCTGAAGCGTTGCATCCAGAAACTTCGGTTAAGTGCCATTTGTCTACTGAAGCATGTCATCGATTGTTATGAGTGGTGTTTCACAACGAAATCAAAATAACCTCTGCATGCCTCTGCCCCCAGACACTGGGTTGTCGTTTTTAACCTCATATGGCAACAAAACCACGTTCATTGTTTTCTCTTAAACAGGTCGTGATACAACTAACGTTTTTCGCAACCAATTCGAAAAAAATTAATTTTTGTTTTGTTTTACCGAGATTTGATTGTCTATGTAAAAATCCCACGCTCCAGATGTATATCGCAGCAAGTCACAAGTAAGACTTGGCATACGCAAATGGTACATTTTTTCAAAGTACTGCGAACTTGTCTCCGTTTCAGATAATAATCAACACCAGAGAGAACTGAAAATCCCTGTAAATGTGGTCAATCTATGTCATACGTTTCTTGCAGCCTTCACGAATTAAAACATGCGAGCGGCTAACGACTGCGAAACTCGTAACTATCGCCGATTTAAAACTGAACATCAGCATCAAATATAGGAAGAAAAGCTGTGTTGTTTAACAGAATCTGCCGGCGCTGGTGATGAAGATTGTTAAGGGCCAATACAACCCCGACGTTCCGAAAATATACAGTCCGGCTTTGGCCGACCTCATAAAGCAGATGCTGGTCGTCGAGCCCGACTCGCGGCCTACCGTTGATGACATCATGGCGAAGGCGATCGTCATGGGTTCGATCATCGACCTCTACTGCAACATTGGCGCAGTTGAAGTGAAGTAAGTTGCGTCGCAGTTCATATTTCCTTGCAACGTATGGTAATGTGCAAATAAGTTAAAGTGGTATTTTCGAAACATAGGGTTCGTGAATGAAATTTGATTTTTATTTTCTTGTGTTCGTAAACGTTCTACTAGTGTTCTTTCCTCAATGTGCTGCATGGTCGAATTCTCTTATTATACCCCTTTTGGAGAAGTACAGCGGTCAAGCGAGTCCCAGCAAACGTTTTCAAAATGCTTGTAGCGTCATGGCAGGCAATGCACTGGCAGTTTAGTTGCGCGTTTGTACGCTTCTCTTATGCTATGTAATGTAGATGCCTTGAGATCTGCTTCCGTGACGGAGATGGTTCCTTTAACGCAGTGGTTCCCAAACTTGTTCGGGCAGTTACCCAAATCAAGGTGGCGATAGTGTCTTATTACCCTCAATATTTCGCTGTGATCGCTCATAATATAGAACAACATTGTGGTTTTGGTTCAACCTTACCCCTCGAAGAATCGCATATTACCCCCAGGGGCTAATTTACCCCCAGTTTGGGAACCACTGCTTTAACACATGACGAAACCAACAGTTTTTTGACCCAGGGTTGTGGAGACTTTAGTGTTTCCTTACTATGCGACTCAAAGCTGGGTTTATTTTTTCGGTCATAGGCCAAATTTTTTTAATGACCAAACAAAATGAGCGAATTTGGTCATAATGTCTGAAAAGGTGAGCTAGTGAATACTGGTACAGAGAGTTTTGGTGCTGTTTTGGTACAAATGACCAAAAAGTCTCAGCGAAAAAACAGAAACCCAGACGCAAAGTGATCATGCGGCGAAACAAAGCTGTGAAAAGTTGTCCGAAGCGTAGCTTTCCTCAGTTTGTTTTCATGATTCCAGAAATGCCAAAACCACCAACACTCTACCTGGCGTCGGAGCTCGCGGTAGAACAGTGGGTTCACTCCACCACACCTCGTCCAGCATGTCCGTCGAGTCGTTCTCGGTAAGCGACCAACGTGGCTTTGTCTTCTTCAATATCCNGATTTTGAGTGTGTTNTGATAGCATTGTTTGTTATCTGTCAACGCAACCATAACATTCAATGGCCGTTGCGTCGAAACGAGTTCTATCTATGAACAACACGATCTGACCATAAACGTTTTTAAGAATAATGGGCGCCAACCGCTAGGGCGCTGTGAATCAAGCTTCATCCGAACGCCGATGAACTGTTTAAAAAAAATGTCTTTTGGGGTTTAAAGCATTGAACCAGCTTCCCCTTGATTGGTGGTTGTGGAAAAGTCATGCAGTAAACGCTGTGTCCATCGCCTATTAAATATTTGCAGTCTGGATCTCATGGCGTGCCCTGGTCTTTGTTCTTAGCTGATCCACCTCACCCCTGCAGTTGATTATGAATTTTTTTTACCGAGATAGCTTGCTTGCTTGTTTTCATCACGCTTAGAGTAGCTCTGTATTTTTTCATGCCTTCACTGTTTTTCTTTTTTGTTTTTTTTATACTTTCTTTTTTTCGTGCATTTCTTTCACGTGAAGAATAAGAACCCAAAACATTTCTGCGTCTACTACTGGGGCGGAGGTGTGTCTACACCAATCAAGTTGCCTCTGCCTCATTCAGATACACAGGTTAGTGATGGCAAAGTTGAGGCGCCTTCGTATTTGAAACAAACTTGCCAGCGGTTCTATGCTACGTTTGCACAGCTTTCCTTCATTCTCGTGATCGCTTCTCTTCGTTTAAGCGCAAGGCCGTTTTGTGTTTGTTGCGCACTCAATGGTTAAGCTGACTTTTAGCGGACACCGCCTTGGTTGTTTGTTAAAAGCTGTTGATTTCGCTTTGTATTTGTCGGTTTCTCTTGCAAGCGTGTTTAATGCTAAGTTGTGCTAATGTGCAGCAATTTTTAAACGAATGACAGTCGATTGCGTTGTGAAATCGGAATTACGCCATTAAGACGTCGTTTTGGAGAACTCACAGAAAGTTGAAATCACGTTGGCCACCCAAACTTGACCTAAACAAATGTGAACCGTCTGCAATATTTTTTGAGGCTTATATGCTTAACGCTGAATAATGCAAAACGATTGATCGAGGAAGAAGTAGTAAAGGAAGGCGGTCAGCTGCAAGATTATGCGGATGATTGAAGATAAGCCAGTGGAGCTGGGGTTTCCCCTGGGTATGCGTTGTCGTGGGGCTTTCCCCCATCCTCACCTCCCGACCTATATTTTGCGATTTTTCATATTTTTTGTTATGGCAATATTTTCATTCATATTTTTTTTCCTGTTTTGGATGTTTTTTTTTGTGTTTGATATTTTTTGTGTTTTCAACTTTTTTTTCCTGTTTTTTAATATTTCAACATGTTTTTGATTTTGTTAACATTTTCGCCTTATGGTAATATTTTTCATATTTTCAAGTTTTGATAATATCTTCATTTTAATTATTTGTTTCACATTTTAAGATAACTCGTTGAAGGTTTAGCCTTAGGGG
>JGI24159J19872_10011071_pt1 | contig 11837 bp, 9 predicted proteins | sample Ectturendosymbi4_FD_19872 | JGI IMG/M metagenome (IMG submission 19872) | reverse complement strand
TGTTTCACATGCAGTCTACATATTTGCTTAAGTTGACAGTTCATCTGACTCTACAGTTTGTTTCTGTTTCCCCTTTGAACGTTCGCTTAGGCCAGACTTGTAGCCAAGGTCTAAAGGTTTGGGGGGCACAAATCATTTTTAGGGGTCACGACTTCTGTTTTTATTATATTTTTAATAAAAACATTTGTTGGCAAAACAATATTTGGAGGAACACCAGAAAATTTAGGGGAGATTGCCCCCGAATTCCCCCCGTGGCTGCAGGTCTGATTCCGATTTTCCGGATACTTCGCTAAACCGACATTATTTTACGAAACAAAGTAGTTCGGATAAAACGAGGTCTGACTCTAGTTACCGTATATTCAGGACCATAAGGCGCACCGGATTATAAGGCGCAGTGTCAAAAATTGAATGCTAGCTCTTCTTTTTCCATACATAAAGCACACCGGATTATAAGGCACATTAAATAAAGCAAAACTTAGATAAGTCAAACGGTATTCAACTCTTTCCCAATAACTCCCAGGTGCGGAGTCTCCCGGGTGCCCGAGTCGCCAGTGGGAGTTTAATCTGTCATTACATACTAGGGAGTTTAATCTGTTGTGCATGCCTAATCCGCTAGACGCGAATAAAATAAAATAAAAGTTGTACGCGTGTTTGACTCGGCGTGCGCCAATGTAGTCAGGAGCCTCGCCGAGTTATACTACCTGTGGTATGTGCTGCTCATTGCAATTGTTGTTGGTTTATTACGTCTGTTTACAAAAAAAATCGTAACTAGCAATTAAATAAATGGTACCGTTTACCACACAAAAACTGGTTCTAGATGAGAAAGCACAACCAGATTCATGCATTAGGCGCACCGCATTTTAAGGCGCACTTTCGATTTTTGCGAAAATTAAAGGATTGTAAGTGCGCCTTATGGTCCGAAAAATGCGGTAGTTGCCCTGATTTATTGGCAGGCAATCATGTGCTTACCGCGCACGCAAAAATCTGTGAGCTAATGTTACGTCATAGAGCGGTTTGTTGGGACAATTGTGGAGTGGTATGAGTATTGTGCACTACTTGATGCAGTCGGAGGCCTGCGCATCCAAGGAAGAGTACAGAGAATCTTCGTTAATTGTTCAGAGACGAAGTAGCAACTTGGGTTTCCGAAATTTGGCAAAATTGCAAAATTCATCGGTTGATTTCTAGTCTCAAGAGAAAATGTTTTTTTTTTGCTGAAAAGTGGTATCAAAAGCTGCCATTCCGCGACAGACCCCTTTTTTCCAGGCTAGATGAGCCTCTGGGGTACATTTACTATTTTCAGGGGTACATTTAAGGTTAGCAGTAGAAGGAAAAAATTTATTTTTATCGTATTTATTTCCAAATTTTTATGCATATATTAGTGAATATAATATTCTAAAATTATTATATGCTTATTGTTGAATATACCTATGATTAATCTCGATACAATGTTTTGTCATGAGAAATTTTAGGGGTACATGCTTGTCTGTCGAAATATTAAAGGGTTGCATGGTCAGAGCAAGGTTGGGAACCCCCCTACGTTAAACTTGAATCTTAGAATGTTTCGCCCACATCTTACTTGCACGAGAAGTGGCAAGCTGTGTTTTGCTGACGTCAGGCGCTGACGGTAGTTTTAATTTTGAGGCCAGTTTGACGCTCGAAGCCCGATGACAACTTTCGCATATTATTGCGTGTTTTGGTCAACTTTCCAGGCCTTGATACACAAGTACGGTAAGGAGGCGGCTCTCGCTGCTGATGAAGCCAAGAAGTTCCGCGAGAAGAAAAAACGAGAAATTGACGAAAAAGTGGAGCGCCTGAAAAGCGAACGAAGGAAAAAAGAGCAAAAAGGTTGCGGGATTTTTATTCGTCATCATTGTTTTCTTCTTGATCTAATTTTACATTTTTGTAAATTTTTTTGTGTGTGTGTTCTGTAAACTAGGCCGGATAATACCGTGGCATGGTTCATCGCAAGTCCATCTCGGCGAACATCTGTTTTTGCTGTAGCGGGGAAAGACGTCATCGTTTCAATGGGAGTGCGGAATTTTTTTAATGTGGGTGTAGCGCGACAACGGCAAGCACTTGGAAAAAGCCGCTTGTCGATATTCGCAAGTGCTCGAAAGACGTCATCAGCCAACCAAGCAGCCCATTCATATCCGGCAAGAGGATTGGTTAACATGCAGTAAACGAGACGCGAGTCAACATTCGTGTGAATTTACGCTTTGATGTCATTTGTTTCTGTGTGAATGACTGACGCCAATTGTCTCTTCGTTAGACACTTCACACCAAACGGTAGATTCTGTGTCACCTAAAAAGTTCCCTATTTTTTACGTGTATTGCGTGATTTGCTTTTGATATTAAATTTCTTATCGGGTTTTCAAATTGTATGCGGGTGCTTTACTGACCGCAGTTGTTTCTATGGCAACGCAAAAACGGTTTAGCGTCAATTTTTTTACATCCTCGTCTTATTTTCACGTAACGTCAATGGCGTTTCATGCTTACTGTCGGCCATGGCCAACTTAATCTTTCACAGTGGCCTGGTCTATATAGGAACAAGGCCATAGGCGGAGCCAGGGGGCCCATGGAGCCATGCCCCCTCCCCAAATTTTTAGCATATGTAGTCATTTTGTGCTTTGAGAGGCGGTGTCCCAAACAAAACACTGTTGCTCGCCTAAAATCAAACATTTTGACCGCCCCGCAAATGATTGGGCTAGCTACGCCACTGGACAAGAATTGCGAAAAATTGCCGCTGTCACATTTACTGTTTCTTGCAATTTCCAAAAAAATGACACTGTGGCATTGTTCAATTTTGTTCTCGCGGTTGCGTGGTGTGGTATGGAAACGGCAGCACTTGCATCTCTGGCACTGCGCTAACGGGTTGCGTCTCATGCCAGCCAATCGTCACATCGCCGAGCAAGTGGAAGCAGTCGAGCGTGAATTGTCGGACGCGTCACTGAAGATGCAGCAAGAGGAGGAGAGACGCTTGCTCGATGCGCAAGAGACGCAGCGCAGCATGGCAGCACGTCGCGAGCAAGAGATCAGAGGTTCGAACCTGAGCGAGGACGAGAAGGAGAAGCTGCTGAAAGAGCATCGTGAAAACGTGGAGAAAATGGAGGTCTCGTTTCTTTGCTGTTTTGTGTTGTTTTTCTGGGTTTCGGAGAACTGAAATATAACAAACTTGTGACAAAATGCCTGCCAGTAAAAAGCTATGTGGGTAGATCTTTTGCAGACATTCAAATATCTTGTCGCACGTCATCGTTCATATTACGACGGTTTGTAAAAGGAAAACAATGATATTTGCCGAACTGCTATGTGTAAGACTATGAGTGCGTTATGTCCGATCAATTATTACTATCTTCCGTAGCTTGAATCGAGGATTTTTGTTAATTGAACCAGGCCAAATTGTCGAAAGAAAGAGAAAAGGCCAAGTCCGACCTCGCCAGGAAGCTGGAAGAGCGCAGGAAAAGGAAGAGAAAAGAGCTGGAGGAGAAAGCCAAGAAAACGATCGACGAAGAAGAAACGGCGGAAATGGTGAAGATAATGGAAGAGGGAAAGAAAGATATGGAGCTTACGGAGAAAGCCCTGCTAGCGAAACAGGACTCTGCAAGGTACAATGCCTGTTAAGTGCATTTCTCTGAACAATGCGAAAGGGCATGTGTCTTCTCAAATGTACTGATTTTACAGGGACTTCAACCAGGGCCGCAACCAACTGATGTTTTCGGGGCAAAAGGATTATAACTTGTTGTTTTACCTAACAACTAAAAATTTTTTGGCGTTTTCAAAATGCTTTTGAATGTAGGGGGCAATTGCGCGGCTGCCCTCCCCCTGGTTGCGGCGGGTCTGGCTCCAACCAGTATCGCCGGATGGTTAACTTACCGCACTGTTCATTGCAGCTTGCACGAGGTTGATGGTGTGATCAACACTGAAGCGACTTTGCCCCAATCCAACCTCATCACCGGGATACCCGCAATGGCTGGCGTTGTGCCAGTGCAGTGGGGCAGCATGTTGGAAAGCTCTTCGTTCTTTAAAGTGAGTTTGCGGTTTCACTTCTGTATGCGTAAGCGATATTTTTTGTTTCGATAGCATTTGAGTTTTGGTAATTACAAACCTGACTGGTTTACCTTTTGACGATGTTTATTTTATTTGTTGGAACTTCCAGCGAGAACCTGTTCCACGTTCACACGTCTCCAAACGCGGATGATTTCTTAAACTTTGACAATAACACCGTTTCAAAAATCTGTTTTTTGTTTTTTCTTCTTTCCAGCAACTGCAAGAGATTGAAGAACGCTTAAGAGTTCACTTGACCATGTCCAACGAAGGGATCAAGGGGGCAACGTCCTCCCCCTTCGTTGACCTGCAGGTGCTGATTGGTGGTTGATCGCTTTTTCTGTATTTGGTTTCAAGTTCCACGTCGTGTTTGTTTAAACGTTTCCGTAGCAATTCTTTTGTTTGTCGCCCAATTGACTCGAAACGTTCTCTAGACTCACACCTTGGCTTCGCAACGCCGATGCGGGTTTTAGAAATGAAACCGCAAAACTCAGCGCAGCGCTGCGTAAATCCCTGTGTTCTGATTTGGTTTATGACGATCTGAACACGGGGAGGCTCGTACAGCAAAATATACTTTTCAATCGGTTGATTTTTTAATGGCAGGACGCTCAGTGGCTCCTCAGCGGGAACCTGGTGCCGGCCGACCTCCACCAACTCACCCCCAGCCAGTTTGTGATCTACCGCTTCGGAGTCTTCGTCGCGCGAATGCTACAAGTTGTCTTGGAGGTCGGTTTGCTGTGACTGGCGAGTCATGGAGAAAACGTGTTTGCCAGTTTGTTGAACAATTATTCTGAATAACGTAAAGTCGTTTCCGTGCTTAAATATATCTATTCACGGGGAGTTCTAACCTGTGCACATGGGCGTCGGAAGGAGGGGGCAGGGAGGGGCTTTTCCCCCTCTTGGATTTTAAAATTTGACATTTTCCTATTACATTTTTAGCAAAAACAAGGTTGTTTTCTTAGTTTCGAGAGGAAAAAATGAAATTCAATCATTTTAGGCCCCCCATCCCTGGAAAAATCATTTTGGCCACTTCTGCAAAAATTCACTATTGCCCCCCTGGAAAAAATCCTTTCGAAGCCCATACCTGTGCATCGGTTTGCTTTTGATTACAAGAGCGTTTGAACCTGCAACGAGTCACAAAACTCTTTCTCCGCTTCCAGATGGAGGAAGTCACGCTCCTGCTTGCCAGCAACCTCCCGGCAAACAACTACGACCGGAACGCGTTCCGCAATTCCTTCTTCTACCAACGCTCGCGGCGGCTCCTCTTCGTGCGCTCGGACAGATTGACATCGGTTGGTGACTTCGCAATGGTGGTCATTCACTGCATGGCACACGTCGCTGTCGACCAGCTGGAAGACGATACCGACCCTTACTTCCTACGTGCCTTCTACAAGGTAAGCATCTTTTTCGTTTGTTTTCTGAGCGCCATCTTGAAAGACTGTTGGTCACCGTAGCTTGCTAAGCGAACAGCACAGACGAGGTGATGGCCTTCTTTAGGCATTTCGCACATTTAATTTGACTTTCCTGTAAAGGTCAGCCAGGCGTAGAAAGCACTGTCCCCATGCGTTCACTTTTCAAGTTTTAAAAAATACAATTCTTTGAGAAAGCAAGCGAATATAACAGCCATCGCATTACCTTGCTGCCATTAAACCAACTTGCAGCTCTAAAATTTTGTTTCGGTTTTCCGGAATCCACCTGACCATGTGTGCTTTGACGTCCATGTCAGGCCCTGAAGGCGTCGTGCGAGGACCTCTTCTTCTCACGGGCCCGCGTTGCCAGCCAAGCAGCGTCCACGGAGTCCGGCAAGAACGGTGCGCTCGACGTGACGCCACTGGAAACTGCGCAGGGATTGGACAGCAAGTTGCACGTGATCGATGACCTGATCGACCTCAACGTTTTCATCCCGACTTCAGTGAAATTTTCCAGCTCGGTAAATTTCTTGCTATTTTTATCGTAAGAGAAAAATGTTTCCTTTGAAAAGAAAACAAGACATTGCTTTTAACGATGACAGCGCAACGCTTTTACTTTGAAACACTTGTGGCAGGCGCAGGTGAAGCTCTTGTGACTCAAACGTGAGCGTCAGCGACAAGTCCCTGACATCCGTTCAGTCGGCATGTTCTGCTGATTTGCTGGCTCATTAACGCTAATAACGGCCGTGCTCGCTTCACTGCTGTTTTCCACGTAGAGCATGACGTACCGCCTGAACAACTACGGCCGGCACCGCACGGACAATGTCCTTCGACACTTGGTGGCGTCGAAAGCGCGCGCGCCAGTGAGCGCGGAAGACGAGCTGATGACGTCACGCCTGCACGAATTGCGCAACGCCGATGGAGCCGTGGCCAAGTGAGTCAGACTGCACATATCTTGTCGCACGTCATCAACCATCACAAAGCCTTGGCTGCATGTTGTAGGACCATGACAGCAGTGACAGCGTCATGCTGGTTATCAGTACCGAAAGGGCCAAGACTTGATGATCGCAGTGATTCATCTGCAGCTTCCCGGCCTGCTGAAGATCGCGCGTTGGGATTTCCTGCGTCACGTCTGGTTGCTGCGCTTCGCTCAGAGGTCTATTCGCAGAAAGCTCGCCACCCCCCCGACATGCCCGGGAAGCAGTTCGTTGCATGACCGGCTACGCTTTGGTGTTTTATTGAAGATCAGGCAACGAAATAAATATGTCAAAACCACGAACTGCTTCTGGACAATTAAAATTAGTAACAAATTGTGCTAAAAAAGTTCGGAATGACGCCGTTTCGAGTTTCGATGCAAAAACGAAACTTAGGGTGGAAATATTTCGCTTGCAAATCTAAGCATGGAAGATATTCATAATCTCATTTGCATGTTTGGAAAGAAGTTTGCCCACGTGGCATTGACGCGCAGCTTTTCGTTTCACGCAAAGTAACAATCTGAATATGCGATCTAGTTTTTAACCCGATCTCGCTAAGCAGCGTCTGCTAATGCCCAAAACCTTACAGCAACATTGTATTTGAATGTCCGTGTTTGCATTCCATAAAGTAAAAAGGTCGTGCGTCGAATTCCGATACAAGTTTGCACTTGGTTGCTTGTTTTACTCGGGTCAAGACTATCGCGTTGCGCGTTCCCACACGTCTGTGCTTTGTCACGTGGTTTGAGTTGGTTGAATGATTGATTGACTTGAGAATGATTTCTGTCAGATTTGTTGCATACCTGGGATAATTTCACGGAGCGAAACCAAAAACTGAAAATACACAAGTGTTGATTTGTAATTTTTGCCAATTTAAATGCTTTCCCGTGTTTTTTTCCCGCTGGTATTTACTGTCGTTGACTTCGGAAATGTATACGGGCGCGTTAAGTGAAGGTTGGGCGCTCTAATTTGTTTGCGGAAAGCTCCGGCAAGGGGTGTTGATTCCTGTTGAAAGTGGTTGATGTGGTTCGGCACTCCATCACCCGGATCGACCCGTTGATATTTTTTGCGCAAAATAACCCTTTTCAAAGTTTTGGAACAAAACATCGGACACGCTCGTTAAAAATTTAACACCGATGAGTCAATGCGTTGTACACAAACGAGTTATGCCAAGTTTAGTGTTTTCCCTCGGACTTTTTCCGTATCGCACCTTCGAGTGTTTCTCTGCGTAAACGCTGTCAGAAATGTTCCAGTGCATGTTTACTGAGCGTTGCGTCGCAACTGACGCGTTAATGTGACTCATCGCTGCTCGCCTCAAAAGCTGACAAGAGTTTACAAACCAGAACTTGATAGGATTTGAGGGAAGCAGTTGCGAAAGTTCGATGCGATTTTACGGCCAGCAACCCACATTTATCCGACCTCCACAGCGCCAGTCCGGCCCACCAGATATTACTGACGTATATAACCCGTTGTTTCGTCAGCTATGTCCGTCCGCCGCGTCCCCCCCGCAACATGCTGTCCCGTAACGCACGTGACGTCATTCAAAGCCAGCTGGCGAAGCTGCAAGAACGATTCGACGCGATAAATCGCGAACTGATGACGTGCATCAAGATGCAAGGTGACGTCATGGAAGGCGTGACGCAAAAATCTTCAGGTGAGAATGACAGAACTAATTGCAAAGTTTCATTGTACTCGCGTTGTACCCACTTCGGAGTGTCACGAGTGGTCTGCGGCGCCCATCTCCGCTTAGTCTGCGCCGCGGGCCGCGCGGCTGCCTTCGCAGTGGATGCTGCGCTGGTGGCGTTCTTTGCTCTCATTAGAGCGACGGATTAGCGTTGTTTGCTAATCCCGGCAAACAAAGCGAGGACAATGCGAGCGCGGACAATGGCTGCGCGCACAGCAGGCGGTTTTGGCGTTGTGACGACACCGCCGAAATTTTTCGGTCGGGCCCGCCTGGACTTTTTCCAACCGTAGCATTCATATTTGCGCGAGAAAACGTAACGCCCTTGCACATGAGCGCCTCCAGACCAGCTACTCTGCACACAGAGTGCTATTGTGAAGCTCTAGAAATCATCGAAAGCGAAAAAATCCCCCGCCAGGTATGCGTGGTGCCGACAGCGGCGGTCCATTACGTAGCGATGAATTGTATGCGAACGAGAGAGACCTGCGGTTTAGGATGTTTCCTACGCGCCGGATTTTTTTGTACTGCAAAATCCCCGCCTGGTAACCACCAACCGACTTAATCCCAGATCCGATCACTGTCAAACTAAGCAATGCCCACGCGCTGCCCTGTTTGCTTGCCGGCAAGCAAAAGCCGCTTTCCAAACGTGGACGTCTCACTCGACACGCCTTCGTGTAAGCGATGACGCAAGGCTTCGAGGGCGTGCATTGTGACTTTCTCCTTTGTGAGTACAAACTTGCGACCGACTTGTCGCTACTGTCATTTCGAAGAATTGCATCACCATGACGTCTCCTCGCGCGTCGATTTCAAATAATAATCCAACTCCAGGCTATGTGCGTTTTTCTGAATTGTTCACAAAACAACTTGTTTTTTTATCCCAAACCATAATTTCGCTGTTCAAAAACTGAAGTGTTTCATCGCATTTTTTAACTGACCTCAGGTCTATGTTGACCTGGCAACCAGTTTTTTTTTATCTATTTGTTCATTCGATAACAATAAAAATTGCGTGGGTTATTAAGTTTCATCTGATACAAGGCTCGCGATGACGGGCCGTTTTTATCTCCAACGCTGACCAATTGTAACCTTTTTGGGCAAACGTCGACAATGTTGACCGCTTGTAACTCAACCGTCTTAACCCCACCGATTGTAACAGGCCTTAACAGACAAACGTTTGCGTTTCTCAATATTTTTTCTGTATGCCAACGTCTGCAAGGAGGTGGCAGCCCAAGCTTCAGGAGTTTCCAAACCCATTCGTGTGCAGTGACCCAGTAAAGCATTTTAGCTTTGACCGTTATCTGGGAACCCCCAGTTAAATGTTACTTTTCTTTGCCGTACCAATGTTGGCAAGTTTAACGCACAGTAGAATGATAGAAATGACACAGTAAGATCAGGCGATCGTAAAACTTTTTGCTTGTGCCATTGATATGGAAATGGCGATTTCTTAACCGTTTCACCTGTTTTGAGTATTTTTGTTTGGCCGTGAAATTGTCATTTAGTCACAAAGCAACACCAGCGTATCCATAAGCTCGGTTGTCGTTCAGCAAATCTACCTCACTCTCTTAAAAAAATGGTGCCATATTATTAATGACAGTTGGTAGAGTTTCTGGTTGCACTCAAGTAGGGAAGTTTTGCTTCTTCGGCGGCCGCCGTTGAAAGAACGAGTCAACTAACCGTTCGCCCGACGTAAAACCTTCGCAGACGAAGCGCAACGACGCGAGAGGGCCTCGCGTCGAGCGGCGATTCTCGACCAACGCAAGCTGCACCTGCTCAGCTACCTTCAGCGGACCAAGGACGAGATAGGAGCGAAGCGCGCGCTTCTGCGCTAGACCAACGATTGACGCTCGACCCTCGGATTCTCTGTCGAAGAAGAAAAAACAACGAGCCCAGGGTGCAACCGCAATCCCGCATTTGCGTGCTCGACCAACTATTCGCACCTGCGTACGCGGGTCTTTTTCACGTAGTGCAGTCATCCCGCGTAGTTTCACATAGTGCAGTCATCCCGCGTGTGTCATTGTTTCGTCACAGCGAAAGCCATCGTAGGTTCGTCCTGCTTGTACACAATGCCCATGTCACAAACGATTTTGTTCGCTTTTATGACGTCGACAGTTGCTGTTTGCTTTGAGAACGTGGTGCAGTTTTTCGTAGATTGACGTAACCATTCGCAGTGAATTCTTTGCTAACCCTTTTTCTACTGTTTATATACACTGTTTCTCTCATCCACTGTGTTTTTTTTTACTTGTGAGCCGAATGCACAGCAACTAACCGCACGTCTAACGTTACTCCAACCGATGCGTGTTGCCGATATCTTTACGTTCGTAATCTCCAATCGCTCACTTAAAGCGAACCAAACTTCGGCGCCATGCAACAACCCAGGCCCGCAGCCAAGAAGGAGAAACCGGGCAATTCTCCCCGAAATTTTCAATAAGATGTTTAGTTTTTAGATACAACAAGCTACCCCCACCCCCGAAACTATCAGCTGGTTGCGGCCCTGATGCAGTCCTTTTGTGTTATTTGTTTCGGAATGTGGAATTCAACTCTTTCAGTTGACCGAACGCCCTTCAATCGTGTTTGCCCCATCCGCTACTTCCTCCTCACAAATCTTGACGCAACTGTGTCGTTTGATGTCTTTTCTACAACGTTTTGCAATCCGCGTAGCTTGTCATGTTACGTTCCCACAATCACTGTAGACGAAGTGCACTTTGTTAGAATAAAGTCATCCATATTAGTGACGTTGCGTGTCTGTGGCGTGTGCGTCAAGTGTCGAAGGATCGCTGCGTTGTAATCGATTGAGCAAGATTTCGTTATTCCACGTACCTTGCGACAGACTGCGACCTGGACGTATCTCTCTACTCGGCCAGTGGTTCTAAACCTGTGGTAAATGTCATCTTCCAAGGCGGCAAATTTAATGAACTATAAATTGCAGCCCATGTAAAGTTTCAAAAAGTTTTATAAATCATTCCAAACTGCAAGAGTTTGTTAATATCGTTTTTTTTATAAATGGCTACCATTGAAATATTGGGGATAAATCTGGTAATCTTGTTCGATCAAAGGGTAAGATATATAAAAAAGGTTAAGAACCACCGCTCTAGGCCAACACATCGACAGCAGCCAGCGCTTACTTCCCGTAAACTTGCTCAAGTCTTCTAGTTTAGATAACTACTGCTCACTTAGTGATCGATGTCGATCACAGTGTGCGTTGCTTGCCTGACAACATCCCCACCGGGAGATGAGTTGCCGAGAAAACGGTGGTGGCCGGCCAAGCCGGTGCTTTGAAAACGTTTTCGTGACGTTGAAAATGAAAATTCAAGAAGGCCGGATGCCCCCGACGCCGGCCACAGTTTCGGCGCCGGGAGGACCTACTCCGCGTAAAATGAACGGCGACTTGTGGTGAGGTTCCTTCATGGTCGGATCTCGAACGACCTGTCGCTCGGTGGTGAGATTTCTATATTCAATCCAAGACCGTTTGCTCTTGCAACCGCATATGGTCGACAACCTGCGGAAGGTCACGCTAGCGTTTTTCAAATGACGATAAATCAACGTTCAAATGTCAATAAATCGGCATTTTTCAAATCTTTTGTTTCGCGGTCATTTGATATTCTCGTGCGTTTTGCACAGTTTCAACTGCAAGATGCTGGTAGCTTCCCAGCGTGTGTCCTCTGCAATTATGCGAGTGCGTTTTGCGTAAAGCCTAAAACTGCGGCTAAGTTCGAATGCATTACGCGTGTGCCGCGCACA
>JGI24159J19872_10011070_pt1 | contig 11838 bp, 8 predicted proteins | sample Ectturendosymbi4_FD_19872 | JGI IMG/M metagenome (IMG submission 19872) | reverse complement strand
GGAGCTGGAACCCGAAGCCAAGATGTTTATAAGACAACTTCAACTAAAAACGTTATGTTGAGATCATATTGTTATTTGTTGTTTTCAGTTTCACATAGTCTAATAGAAACCTTTACAACATGGGAAGTTGTTGTCTCTTATTCTCTCAATTGGAATTTATTAAAGACGATGTGTTCTAAAATAAAACTTTCGGAAATGAAAGGTTAAAAACTTTAAATTCTGCAAACATGCGTAAAAATATGGTTTCTAACTTTGGATCAAAAAATCATAAATGCACGAAGAGCTGATTACAAGGACCACTGCATATCCGAGACCAGCACCAAGGAATCGACAACTTTTTATTTACAAAAGTCGTTAGTTCAGCAGTTATGATTAGAATATTTTAATCAAAAATATTGCTTTTTAACTAAATTGGAATGTCATTTTAAACTTAAGTTATCAGCATTCTTTAAATAAAAAATCTATAAAATGTGTATTTTGAATTAGTAGTGGTGGTAAGGAGTCTTACATCCATTGCAAAACACTAAAAGATGGCTTCTGTTTGGTGTGTTTTTAAACAACGATTCTACTAAAATATGGTCATTTTGCGATTTTTAAATTCCTGCAAATAGGACTGCGTCTAAATCTCGTTTCCAATTGTATTTTGAAGGTATCTTTGTTTGATATACCTCACTAGTGTTGTGGTCTTGCATTTTCATCATTTTTTGTCATTTTTCGCAACTGCGGTATCTCCATCATTGATAAGTTATTTGTTGCTTCATTACTAGTTTTCCAATGGAACATAAAGTAAACTCGACAACAATGGTTTTATTTGTTTCCTTGCCTATTTTGAATGATACTAACCAAGCAACGTATTGTGCTATTCACTAACAGAATCTCATGGTTGGTTCAGGTGCTGTTTCGGAGATCGTGCTTTTCTGCTATCGTAGGTTGAATTACGCAAAGTGTGCTAGATGAGCCGCAACGACGTGATACTGTCCCAATCCCAATTTTTGGCCCCTCTGCAATACCATTTTTGGCTACCCGTGGTAAAATCCACTATTGCCCCCCTGGAAAAAATCTTTCCGACGCCCATGAACGAGACACTTGTTTCCCAGGAAATGACGCAAAGACTAAGAAAATTTTAAATCCATATAGGCTACAATTACACCAAAATATAACTTTGACTTCCAATGGAAGTCAAAGTTATATTTTGGTGTAATTTTACTTTACTCTTCATACTGTTTTCTGGTATGCTTTTTGATCTTTTTACAAAAGTTGCACTTATAGATTTAGAAAGGTATGTTATTTTAAATCCAGTGACATTGGATGCCTGTCCAAAACTGCCAACTACGTTGCTAAAATTAATTTTTGTGGAAAGACACAAATTTACAATGAATAGTTGTTGTGGAGGAGGGAATTTCTGGAAACGCATACGGTTACGAGTACTGCTGTAATGAATTCAAAGCTTCAGTATGATGTTAAGAGGTGGGACAAATTCATTAACAGCAGTCGTATGGTACTTGCGAACCTGACCATACATTCGTGTTACTGGAAATGCAGACCTGTTTCTTGGGTGATTTCTCCCTGAAACTACTCACGTACAATCGAGAAGCTATAATCCAACACTGCATTGCCTTGATCACGCTTTGCTTAAAAGAAGTGTCGCTGTTCCAGGCAACGCAGAACAGATGTAGTTGTTTCGGTATTTCTCAGTCACCTCTAGACACACATTATGTTTGAAAAAGAGAAGAAACAAACATACAGAAAGTTGCAAATTTTATAACATCCTAACGATTTCCTAGCATGCTCCCGTTGCAACTGCGAAACAATACTGTACGGTACTTTTTGGTGAGCTTTGGTTTCCCCACGGAGATTAGACGAAGTAATCCTTGGTGACTTGACACGGTCATCATCTTCCACACCGTCAAGTTGTTTGATATCAATTGATTCAAGAGCGATTTTTACAGTGCGGTCTACAAGGGCACTAAGCCCAGCTTCCTGCAATAAATTTATTCACGATGTTTATTTGTTTTTTATATTTTTCACATATAGTAAATATTTTCATCTCTTTTTGCAAGCAACTTACGCTGAAGCAGCAAAGCATTTTTCCTGAAACTTGCAATAAGAAAATTTTTTAATTTTATTTAACCTTAGCAAGAAAATTTCACAAAAACAATATTGAATTCCTTTCTGTCCGACTCTGTCGAACTATTTTTATAGAAATGTTACGAGTGACCTACATCGACAATTCCGCTCTTTAGCTCTTCAGAGCTCTCGCTTTTCGGCGTAGTTAATCTTATAGTCGTGAAGAAATATTGATAAACTTTCGAGTAATGCTTGCGCAACAAATTTACTATAGTCGTCATAACTACCTCACGTTGGCCTCAATTTATATTGCAGGTTTGCCACACCACAAGAAAAGTGAAATGAAACAACTGTGCATGCTAAGAGTTTCTTTCATAGTTCCTCACATTTACTTCAATATGTCAAACGCATCGGGTACGCTGAACTTATCTTTTTGTGATGTCAAAACTGGAACTTACGAATGTTGGAGTAGTTATGCTTCTTAGTGGATCCAGCTGCTCAGAAGAAGTGGTACTGGAAGATGAAGTGGAAGAAGTGGTGATGTCATCCTCGGCCTAAAACGGAGAATCCCCAAGTGGGAGTATGCGCAGGGCACAAAAACAGTGGCATTTACAACGACAAATAACAGTTTTCCTCAATGCCAAAAACTTAATCACCAACAAGGTTTTAAATCCAACAAAATGTTAAGAATATCTTCGTTACACGAACAGCCTGCCAAATGCAGTTTTTTGAAAATCGTTTAGCTTACCAAGAATGTGATTTCCGCTAATTCTGTGTTGGAATTTTCTCTCGACTGCTCTCTTATATGAGATATAGTGGCTCTCTTTTTTTCGTTTCTGAAATTGCGAAAAGCGCTGTGTTTTTTTCCAAATCATTGATTATACGCTTTTCGGTTTTCTTGACTTCATTCAATAAATTTGTGGTAAAGTCCGTCACAATTTTAGAAAAATTTTACAAAAAGCAACACTGCTATTCCTTTAGTTACTCTGCCACGGTCTACCATTCAATACTCAGCCTCGCCTTAAGTTGTTTCCTTCGACTGCCATCTTTTGCTGGTAGATTCCGTGATATGTTTGCCTACGGAGAGGTTTAGGTTTCATGGCAGCCGGTTGCCGCTCTTCCCCAAGATCCTTTCCGGCTCTTTTTACGGCTGTTGCTTTCGACTTGTCAAAACTTTTGTTTCGCTGCAACGGTGTGGCTGCGTTGTCGAACACATTTGCTTCTGAGCCAAGCTTCGTTTGTGATTCCCGTATAAACTTCGACCAAGATTTTTCGAGAAGAAGCTCAGCTAAATAGAAGATAAACCACTGGCTACTTTGAACGTGCAAAAGTTTCAAGAGAGTTGTTGAGATCAACGAAGAAACAGCTGCGGTTTGAAAACGATTCGTGAATCCAAGATAACCCTGTCCTCAAAATAACTGAATGGTACGTTGCTTATTTTTTTCCTTCGTGTTAGTAACTACAACCCTCACAATAATTTAAATGCTATCCGCTTCGTGTAGCTTGAAGCAAGTTGAGAATAAATACTTCACACTGTAGAAAAGAGGTGCTTATGCAAGTGGTAATCTGCAAGAAACCCATTCAGCTGCTTAATTAAGAAGACGAGTGCGTCTGAAAAGTTTAAACGTGGAATTGTGATAAAATTGTCGAAAGGAATTAAATTTTTGCAAAAAAAGATGGTTTCACCATTTTGAGATGAGGATTCAGATATGAAAAGTTTTGCAGTGGAAATCAAGAACGGTTCGAGCAGGTTATTACCGGAACGGCATGAATACGCAAAACTTCATAGTTTTTCCACTCCTGATTTTTTGCGAAACTTAATGTCCATGTGTAATCTGTTCAAACCTGCATGAAAATGTGTTTGAGGGCAAAGTGAAACGAAATCCAGCTTCTAAAAAAGTAAGGACTTTGTAAATCGGTGTGCCATTTATGCGAGCATCTTCCTACAGCCTATCTATAGATATACACCATATATTTTTTCTACCAAAAAAGCTGCAGACTATCCTGGGCGCCATTTGCTTAGTTTGGTGAAATGCTGGGCATTTAAAAACTGCATAAAAATGAAATTTTAGAATCCAGTGATGCCTTTTCAGTCTTCAGGTGTATCCTGCCGGATCTAGTTGTTAAGTTGGCAATAAAGAAAACTTCTTGCGGGATATCGATTTAGCTATTTACCACTCGATGCTCTGACAAAACATTTTTCAAAGCCTTGTCTCTAGCATGAAGTTAATTCACTTTGACTTTTAAAAACTCCCTTATTTCAGCAAAATTTTGACACTGTAATTCTACCTTGTGCCGTAGTTTTTGCAGTATTAGAACTTCGAAATTGGCAATCGTAAACATAAACAATTCCTCGAGTTTGCCTGGAATATGGAAGACTAAAGTTAATAACGCTTTTGGCATATTTGAGCTTTCATCGATGGGAATTTTTTCCGTCATATTCTGCATTAAGTGAAACATTACCATAAAATCAGGGACTGAATCAGTGGTTTGGTCTGTGTGTTATAAATACTTGAAAAACAAATAATAACCGTTGCTGTTTGAAACGCTCTTTGCAATGCAAACGATTGTTGCTCAACTCGGTTTGAACAAATTTTAACCAAATGACGATCGAAATTGTCCCTGATTCCGAATTTGAAATCAAATTTTCCGCATTGCGTTTTCTAAATACCAATAATTTTGGCGGTTGGCGTCCGCGAGAAAAATTTCATGTATTCAGGGATTTTCTAGTTAAAAGGTTAGGAGAACCACTGCTTTAAAATTTTAAATTGTTTAAAAGTTTTAACTTTTCACAGAAACAAAAATTGTGTTGAAATCCTTCCCAAAGCTGCTAATGTTACTAATGGAAAAAACAGACCCTTGAAAGAAACAAGGTGCAATGTCCTGTAGCGAAAGCCGCTGCTGCCTTGTGACGTACATTGGTAGAACCAAACGAGATTGTGACGCCCATCAAAAACAGCGTGCCAAACGAAACACGTATTTTGACAAGAGCGGCTTAGAAAGGTAGTAAGAGCAGCACCGGGTCAGCTCAGTGACACTCTTTTAGCGCCGTTGCGCCAGTTGCAAATTTTTCCCCCGCTGCTGTTTTAAGAATTTTCTTCCAAAAATACCTCAGATTTACCAGTGTTTTTTCCGAACGTAGACGACTTGTAGCAGTGTTCTGTATGCCGACGTACCATAACGGGAGCAAGTTCAAGTGGTGCCGATTGGCTTCTGTCCAAACTCGTTCTGGACTGAAAACAAAAGCAGTGTTTCAACCTGACCTGCATGATCATCGCTGATGTGACGAAAGCACGGATATCGCCAGAATGTTACTTGCACCGAGAATCTGTCCCGAGCTAAATCTAATAAAATAAAAGAAGTGTGGCTTTATGGTCAGACTGAGTCAGGTAAGTCTTCTCTATAACAAATGGTAAAAAGAAATAAGCTTATCTTTTTACTCTTTCGAAAAATTTCGTTAAACATTTCACAAGTCACTATTATTTTATAACAACATCACTATTATTGACAAGCCTTTACTGTAACTTAGGCTACTTTCTAAAGCAGATCTTCATACATTTTGCTTGCTTTCCACATTAACTATTTCTCTTCGCAAACAGGACAATCTACAAGTGTACAACTGCTTTGAACAACCGGTGAACAAGAGCATAATTTTAACACATAGCTTTCACGTGGTTGATTTATATCGCTAAATGAGTAGTGAGATTATTTATACGAAGGATGCATCCTGGGGCATAGTTGAAAAGAAAAATGTAAGGAGAGTTTCTTTGCGATAAACGACGAAACCGCTTCAACTGTGACGTAGTAATTTCAAATTTTCCACCAATCTGAACGACAAACATGTTTCCCGAAACACGCCGTATAACGAAAATACGCATATTTCCAGATTGTTTTGCAGAATATTCGACAATTTTTACATCGTATGTTCGCGAACTGTCCTAGGTTTCTCTGCGAATTGTTGGAGTTGTTTACGTTTTTGGAGACGACGATGTTGAGCCTCGTTTCCAGTGTTGGGCACAAGATGCACCGCATCAAATTTTTTTTCATCCGGTTTAAGAACCGAATATAAGTTATTAAAAGGTTGCAACGAAAAACGCGAGTACTTCAGACATCAAGCAAGTGAACGATATGTGGGGCAGTCGACAATGGCTCCTTCGGTCTATATTTTTCAGTAGGGCCGACCTTGGTTTTCACTTACATTTTTTGTGTTTGAAACTCTTCTCGTTTTGTTGTTTTGTTCTTCATTTTCTTTTTCTTCTGCATAGTCGGACAATGCTGCTTCAATAACATCTTAGCCAAAAAAGCACAGACAAAAGTTGTTTACGTCTACAGTAAGATTCGACAAAAAAACGTTAAGAATTAAAAAAGTTTGCTGACGAGGTTGGCCACGGTTTAACGTAGCGCAATTCTAAGTGCAACTTACCACACAATAAACGGAAGTTGCAACGTTTCAACAGTTGACATTAAAACTAAGAAACAAATTTTGAATTTTTAAATCATAAGTCAGCCTAAGTGAAACGGTACGGTCCGTTTGTAAACTTGATTTACAGATCAGCATACCCTTTTCGCAGCACTTGTATTCACTGGCTGTGCGGTGGCAACCTGTTCATTCTACAGATTTAAAAGAAACGTTCAGAGGCGAAATTTTTTTGATTGGAAACTTAGTCAGAAATTTCTCTGCAAAGCCCGCATGTGCGGTCACACTTCTCAACCTCCAATCTAACAAAGCGCATGAGCGTGTCTGTGCTCTTGAACAGCTAAAAATACAAACAAAGAACAACCTCCAAACCAAAGTGGTCAAGTGCATACTGTTAAGCTTCAAACGCTGGAAAAGCCGCACGGAATGTTTGCAAAGATCGTTACCCGATACCAGGTGGTCTATCGTTTGATGCGTTCTCTGCGACAACTTGGCCTCACGAATTGAAAGTATGGACGAAGTTTTCCTTGAAACTCGTTGAGCCGGACCGTTGTTTCTTGCTTCGTACTTTCGCGCTCCCTCACTTCGCCGAGCATTCTTGCTTGATCCTTTTGGAAGAGGTCCAATAGGATACGAGTGTCTGAGAGTTTTACTGCACAAAAAAGGCAAAAACTACCAAAAGCGGAGACGGCTTCAGCAGAGTCCAGTGTATGCTGCAGTCAAAATTTATTTGTAGCCTGCATAAAAATTTGTTGAAGGTAATTGATTGTGTTTTAGACAAAACTTATATTTGATTTTATTGTACCGACTTCATTGGAGGAAAGAGAACAACGAAAGAGGCTATTCGCATTTTAAAGCATTTTTAACATTTCATCTCTTGAATGATTTCAATCATCCTGCGAAAGTACGCATCCACAAGCTTTCTTGTTTTTTTGTTGAATTTAAGATATTATATTCGTTACTTTGTTAATTAAATTTTTCTCAATCCCAAATCACAGTCGATTTTGTTGATTACGAGTTTTAAGTCTTGACTAAGTAAAGCAGACCAATCACATTGTGATATTAATAACCACTGTATTTTGAATAGCGCTGCGGCTCATGGCAAGCTCACATGCAACATTTTACCATTTCTTCAAGGCAGTTACAAGTTTTACGACAAGGATACACTTTATTTATAACAACCACGGGCAAACGTCCTGCCACCAATAAATACTAAAATGCAATCCTACCATTAAAAATACTTTTCTGGAAAACTTTCAAAAGAATCCGACATATCATAGCAAAGTTACAACCTGTCCAGTAATTTCGGTTAATATACAGTAAAATAATTTGCCGATTTTTTGTGGATTGTATTATGGCGAGGTCTAAAACGAAGACCCCTAAGATGAAACGAGGAAATTTTTAATTAATTTTATAGTAATTTAATTTGAGGAAACATTGCATTCTTACGAAATATTAATTTTCGATTTCCTCTGATTTTTTCATTTTTGAAAGGCCAATTTAGTTCTGAGATCTTCTCTGACTATTTTGATATGCTGACCTCGTTTTTATGGGTAAGCTATTTATTTCATCTTTTTAGAATGAAATTCCAACAAAAATCTTATGATATGATTCTTCACAAGATATTATTTGAATAAGAGTTGATGATGCTTGCTCAGTCAATAAGCGAAATATATACTCCGTAAACATCATGTGGTGGTTTTTGGTTGCTTTGCGAACTTGGACTTAGGTTCGATTGATGTGCCTCTTGGCTTCATTTTTAGTGGCATTGCGAATTGTGTCAGATTTGGCGATAGATCCTTTCAATTATTGCAAACAAGATCAAAATAATACAGTAAATTTGTCACCAACAATTAACATTGTTCGGAGCTGTTAATAAATAATTCGTTTTACGTGTTCATGACAATTTTTGCTCAACGGTTCAATAATTGCGGTCCAAATTTGGGAGAAGCGACCTAGATTTTTGACCCACTGGCCACGCCCTTGCACATACTTATAAATTCTTACATATGCAAGGGTTTCCAAGTTGTACAACCTGACAAGTCGTACTAAGCAGGGTCTCAAACTCAAACTGCTCCGAGGGCCAAATGAGGACTTATAAAGTAACCCGAGGGCCCCATTATGACGCACTGGCGGTACCTGAACAATACCAGAAACAGCTTTTACATCTTATTTACTGCGACAGGTGTCATGAGTTATACACAAATCCTTTCTAGCCGTCTCTACGTTCGTTTAAAAGAAATTTGTTCACTCGTTAGCAGGGCACTTTTAAACACGGGGGAATGAACGTAAATGTCAATTATTTGAAAATTCCCACAAGGCATCGCGGGCGGCACAAAACGCCCTCGCGGGCCACGTGCGGCACGCGTGTTTGAGACCCTGGCTTAGCGAAAAATGAGTTTAAGTTGCGTTCGATACACGAAGTTCTTTAAAGCATGAAGTAGGCAAGAACCTAACAAAAGCTTGGCTATTCACAAACAATAAAAAAATAAATTTATCTTCTATTTACAATTAGTTGATTTCTCTCATTCATAATTAAATCTCGTCAATCTTATGCAATAATGGTAGAGTTCAGTTCAATTTAAAACTCGTGACCACCGAAAACCATCACCTGAACAATTAACATTAAAAAGAAACGAGAAAGTTAACATGAATTCAGTTTAAATATAATCTTCAACCAAGTTTTTTTTGAAAGAAGACATGTGCCCCTACAGGCATGATGTTTGAGAGTTTTTTGTTGACAATTTCACGAAAAATGACAACATATGCCCCGGAATTTTTGTGCTGCACCAGTAAGTGAAATTCAACCATTTCCAAAAAGTGGACGAAGGTCATTTCCCATGGCATCCCCTCAATTACCAAAACCAAAGTTTTGTTTATACCAAAAGAAGTTTCATCTCCCATGAATGTGATTTCACATTACTCACGCTTTGTCCACCGGAAGTTTTATGTCAGAGATAGTAGCGAAGGACACCCGTTTGTCTAGAAGGTCCATGTTTTGCTTGATGATCGGCAAGTACTGCGCTGAACAAACCAGAACATATCCATCCGGTAAGGACCCCTACACGAAAATCCCTGGGTAAAAGTCATATCAGTTTTTAATTCATCCTAGCTCACGCAGGTTAAGCCTAAGGGTTTGGGAAGTGCAGCAAAACGTCAACAGTCTTCTTTACTATGACGTAACAAACTGATATTAATACCAAATCATGGGCATTTTAACTTTACTTCTATCGCCGAGCTTAGTAAGCAAACATGCGTCAAGCTTAGTAAGCAAACATGACAGAGATCGTCAAGAACTGTGTTTCATACAAAAAACGAGGTAAGCTGCAGTTACGTTGCTCAAAATCTTGATTGAAAGAAAATTCTGCGGCAAAAAGTGTTGGCCAAGACGAGCATTGAAGCCCGTGCTTATTGAGAGCGAGTGCAAGACGAAAAATTAATATACTGTATTGTATAACTTTTAATCATGTTACAACCAACATTTTTTAACAGAATTTCACTGCTTTTAGCAGATTTTAGCTGAAAATGTGTGACAAGACTTTTAGCAGAATCTAGCAGGGTTTTGTGACACCATTTAGCAGATTTAGGTCACAACCATCTGGCAACACTGGCGGTCAGCACGATACACTCAGGCTGTCATGTCACGATGCGAACTGGAGAGAGCATGCAGAGAGTAAACTATGGTAACACAGATGCTTTGCTCACAGTGGTGGTTTTTATGGAGGGGATAGGCGGGCCATGACTCCCCCAGATTTTTGGCTGGCCCCCTGCTTCCCCCCAGTTCTGTGCTTAATTTCACGTTCAAGTTCATTTGATTGACAAATACAGCAGATAACTTTCAGCCAGCAAAATTTTAAACGATTCGAAGGCTTTCTGGCAACGGTTCTGATGATATTCACAAGCCTGTGTTGGGTTTGATAGGGCTAATCATAGATTCATAGCAAATTAATCGTCATTACAACGGAAAATCACCATGCAGGAGAGACATTTATGTTGGCCCCTCTACTTTTTTCCTTAGCCCAGCAGTAGCCGCCCAGTTTTTTCATTCTAGAATCGCCACTGCTTGCTCACACATTTTATGATTTAGCAGGTGTTGAGATGTTTTTTAAACCTAGGGCCCCGCGCTCTTGAAATGCTACAGGCCCCGCGCTACCTTAATCGGGCACTACGCGTAAAGCCAATTAATATTATAATTCCACCAAGCTGTAGATAGCTGGTATTTTGCCAAAGTTTCTGCGTTAGAGCTGACTGCTGAGTACCATGGTTTGTTGAGGCGCGTCGTGCTACCACGCACTAGTTCAATGCAACGCTACGTTGTTCCCGGTAGACTGAGGTGTTGCATTGTTAGGTCATAATGCTAGGTCATGAAACACGCTCAATGCCTTTTTGTCAGATAGCACTGTAATTGTATTGTATTGTTTCGTAGCTATATGGCAATTTAAACGGCCAAAGAAAATAACGATCAGAACATTTGAGAAATTACCATTTTCTTTGCAATGGCACAGCCAAAGATCTTGCGATCACCTGGTCAAACTGCACCATTCCTGCCATTCTACTATGCTTTTTCTAGCGGCAAGTTGTTTGCCAACATACCGTACATATGTTGCTATAGCTTTTCAAACGCTGCAATGTAGTTAAATCAGGGACATTATTTCCGATAAGAAACTCATCCACTCACGTCTCTGCTACACAACTACGGATGCACATATACTCCGAGATCGCGGACGGCACTGGCAGCAGACCTCAAAACTGTTTTTGGCTTCGCAGGTTTCCAAAATCTTGCGTCAGTTATAAGTTTTCCATTGCTTTCCTATTTTCATTACTGTTTTTCCTTTCAAAGCTGCCATCAAGCACTTAAAATGAACTTGTAACAAAAACATATTTGCACAGTCCAACGACAAGTGTAGAACTGTGCTAACTAAAGCGACTGCGTTTGTGATCAGTGATGCCACTGGGCTCAATCGTTTCAACATCAAATTTTTCAGGCTTCAACATCAAATGTCAAGCATCAACATCAAAAAGACAGAAAACTTATCAAAACTTGCTTTCTGATATGGTTCCTATATTGCACATCCACCACCGCTTCATGAAACCATCTGTTTGGCTAATAAGTGTCCCTTCTAGCTGTCAGTTTCCGATTTGCTGCATTTTTTTGGAAGCAGCATTCACAGAGCTGAAATTCGTTCGACCTCAAACCCATTTATAAACGTGGAAGTACACCGGTGGACTCCACAAGATCAATTAATCAATTTACAACTGAAAATGCTAGATCATGCTCAGCAATAAATCTATTCAACTTCAGCTCTGCAGAAGCAACTTATGAGCATAATTCAACCTCTTATCATCAGAACCTT
>JGI24159J19872_10011069_pt1 | contig 11838 bp, 8 predicted proteins | sample Ectturendosymbi4_FD_19872 | JGI IMG/M metagenome (IMG submission 19872) | reverse complement strand
ACAGTCCCAGAGAAATGCATCCTCTCAATACAGTCACAAAGAATGGATCCTCTGAATACAGTCAGAGAAATGTATCCTCTCAATGCAGTCGTAGAAATGCATCCTCTCAATGCAGCCACAGAAATGCATCCTCTCAATGAAGTCAGAGAAATGCATCCCCTCAATACAGTCAGAGAAATACATCCTCTCAATGCAGTCGGGGAAATGCATCCTCTCACTGAAGTCAGAGAAATGCATCCCCTCAATGCAGTCAGAGAAATGCATCCTCTCAATACAGTCGGAGAAATGTATCCTCTCAATACAGTGAAGGAGAAATGTTCCCTGTCAAAACAGTCAGAGAAATGCATCCTCTCAATACAGTCACAGGGAAATGCATCCTCTGAATACAGTCAGAGAAATGCATCCTCTCAATGCAGTCACAAAGAAATGCATCCTCTCAGTACAGTCAAGAGAAATTCATCCTCTCAATATAGGCACAAAGAAATGCTAGGGCCCAGCTGCTAGGACAAAGTATTTCGCTGAAGTTTTCATTGGAAACTAGGCTCGAGTCAGGGTCTTTTGATCCGTTGATCGACTTTCTAGCGTGTTTGGTTCAAAAGTTATGATCGAAAATAAACAAGTTAATTATTTGTCTAATTAAATAATTGATCAAATATTTTTGTTACTTTAAATAGAAACTTTTGAACCCGAAACCCCAGTAGGTCATCCAATGTATCAAAAGACTTAGATTGTAGCCTAGTTTTCAACAAAACTTCAGCAAAGTACTACCATCTAAATGTTTCGCCCCTGGGCCAGGTGAAGTGGCCCAAGGTGACCTAAAAGTCCTCCACCTTTGACTTCTCTCACAAAAAAATCTGCACCTTCAAACCAAAAAAATGTTTTTTTTGAGTGCAGTCTAGAAGACTAGCTGCGTCTTTTGAGCCCTTTCCAGCTCTGTAGTACTTTCAGCGCCAGCGTTACGCTCATGCAAAAGCCATGTGTGATCTTTTTTTTGCCATGAAATCCTTCGAAGTTACTGGACAGGAAAAAGTTATTGCAAATAATCGGCTGACATGACAAGGCCAATTGCTTGCTTGTTGATGCACCACTTCTTGAAATTGAATTATTTTTGCAAGGTGTTACAACATCATGAGCTTTTTCGTTGTTGTCAACTCAAGTGAGTGAACTGATACTGAAGTTATTAAACAAAGGGTTTTATACACAGGATATTGCATGAAACGAAAACTCTTCTGGAAGATCAATTAGAATCAACACGTACTCGTCTAGATGGACTTTTAGATGCTGAGAAAAAAATTATCGAATTGAAACAGCTGATTCATGATGCATCTCAGGTAATTATTACTGTATTTTTGTTACTATGACTTTTCCTGGAATCTGCCTTGTACGTGAGTGTTTCTGGTGTACTTCATTTCAAAAAATTAATGTTGATCAGAGTCAGATGACCTTTTGCATCTAAGTATAAAATGTCTTTTCATATACATTCCATCCCTTTTGCATGAAGAGTTGAAGGTACGTACTATGTCATAGTTGCCTCAAGATGGTTGTTCCATTTTATTGTTTTTTATTTTTGTTGTGAAACTGCAAACTTTCATGAAATTGTTCACAACAGAATTGCACAATTTTTCTGACCATTAAAGGTTTGCATTTAGGAGAAGGAAAAAGACAAACTCCGGATCCAAGAATTGACAGAGGCAAATTCAACCCTGCAGTTTGATAAGCTGCAAAGTATGAATGAGTCTGGTGAGCTTGCATATCAGCTTGAACAGACACGAGGAAGCACTGCTTGTAAGTATTTAAAAATTGTCTGAAGCATTGGAAAAGTTGAATTTGAAAAATTTGTTTTCTTGCAGCTAATTCTTTCTACTCAGCATGATGATGTTTGTGCAACAAACATAAGTAATTGTGTGGTGCTTTTTTCTGAATTTTTGTAAACTTGCGTTGCAGCTCTATATTATGTTTTCACAACAAATAAACAAAACATCCCATCGTCTGATCTTCAAAACCTGCTTTTTCCATGAAACACAATTTTGTGAAACTGATAATTCCACAGCTAGGTGATGTGTGCAACGTACTCATATTGGAGGAAACCTCATTTAGTGCTTCAAAAGTTTGATTTGTTGGAAAACTGCAATTTTGTTGTTAGTTCGTACATCTGACTGCGTCATGCACTTAACAAGACAATTTTATGATTAGCTGATCACCTCTCCATCAAAGCTGAATCTGAAGAATCAGTTTTCACTCGGATTTTGCGTCTTGAAAAAGAAAATAAGTATCTGCAAGCACTTGTTAGTACATACAAAGATGCTGTTAAAAGCTCTGAAATAACAGAGGTGAGAAAATTGTTATTTATATGCAATTTTCAAATGCATGTTGAGCCACAACAAACTTAATCTGTAATTAGGCAAGCATGTTGAATTTGGAAAAAGAAAACAGCCGATTGAGCAGTAAGGTCCAGCAGCTACAAGAGCATATTAATAAGGTGAGCCATGTATTTACAATTGTGTGCTAGTTTGATTGGTTAAATGTGATGTGATGAACATGAAATAAAAATAAGTATGATTTAGTTGTGCTCAACTGCTAGTTAATTCTTTCTACGTTTTATTGTTGTGTGATTGGATAGAATTTCAGATGTTCTGTCAATAATTCCTCTTGGCAATAAGGGATAAATTATTATCTACCCAAAACTTTCAAAGTAAATTGTCATAAACTCAAACCTATAAAAGATTTTGTCACTTTTGAAGCAAACCTTCGAAAAAAGCAAAATTATGCTCAAGTTTAAAACATATCAAAGCTAGAGTATGTTATGGTGTGTTTTACATCTGTAATTCTGAAGTTTTCGTGAGAACCTCAATTTAATGAAAATTTAAGTGTTGTGAAAACTTTTTGCTGAAGCAGCCCAGTTTTGTTTGAATGGTTTCAGTCAATTCTTCTAAATTCTAGTGATGAATAAAAATGAACAACATGGTAATTTAATCGATGCCAGACCTGCTCTGACAATCAGGTTTTAGTTCTGTTATCTTCTGACAATCTCATTTGAAGCATATGCATTTCTAATCAAAAACAAAATAAAAGTGCTCTGCAATAATAGCTGAACTGCCTCTTGCTTTACCTCTACTGAATGTTTGGATGATTTAGTTGGCTTTGGTGGAATAATTTCGACTGTTTCAGATTGATTACAATATGAAATTTTGTAACAGTAAAGAAATCTTTATCTTTCAGGTAGGTTCCTTATCAGCACCCTGATTTTCAAAACCTGAAGCTTTTGCTCAACTACTTTCACCAGTTATGTTCTGTTTGTAAAAATGCAACTCCAGTGCAGTTGCAAGTGGGAGTGCCACAAGAAGGGTCACATGTGTTAAACATTGTTTAGTTCAAATACCTGAACTACACTGTTTTCATACCAAGAAGTGGTTTGGGGCTCATACACCAGCTGCGTAAAAATTCTGTGGGAGCTGTGTGAAATCACATTTGCTTGAATTCCACTAGGACTATATTTTCAAGTCGATTCTTCATCTTAAATGTCTTTAATGCCAAGAAAACAGTTCCAGTCTACCAGTTTTGGTGGCATGTGCTCAAACAGTTGTGACACATAGTTGATCCTGTCCTCATACCCAAAGGAGATCATTTGCTGATACCCAATTATTTTCAGAATTTAATTGTAAATAATGCGTTAACATCAGTGTCCTTGAAATCTGAGTACTCGCATACAACAATGAGCAGATGATGGAGATCTCCATGGCTCTACAGAAGTAAATCGGAAGCCACCAGCTGAATTCCAAAGAAAGCGTCTCATTTACTCTCAGCTCACAGAGCAATCGTGATTGACATCTCTGACAACTGGATTGCTGGGTAGATCACTAGAGCTCCATCTATTCCCAGCCAGCCCATATCAGCCACTCGGCATTATCCAACTTGTAACATCTACCTTTCCTTCAAAAACTGCACAACCCTTTCACTATGGAAGATGTGAATTCTCATTGAGAGGCCTCAAGAACAAGAAGACCACTGGGCAAGATGGCATTCCCCNGNGATTCTGAATTAAGTGGTGTTGAANACTAACAGCGTTCTTCCACATATTCACGNACTGCTCGAATAGACAATGTCTTCCGGATGATTTCTGAGACACNAATATCATTACTCGAATAGACAATGTCTTCCGGATAATTTCTGAGACACTAATATCATTACTCTAGAGCTATAAGAACAAAGGTGATCGTAGGGATTGAAACAACTATCTTGGCATCTCGCTTCTGTGTATTGCCAGGAAAGTTTTTGCTCGTCTCCTCTTGTCCAGAGTCCGTCAGATTGCTGACAGAATCCTCCCTGAGAGTCAGTGTGGCTTTCGCCCCTCTGGAAGCACAACTGACATAGTGTTCTCACTTTTGGAGACAGCTCCAAATAAAAGCATTGAGCAATCTTTGGGAGAGTTGGTATGGCTTGTATTAGGAAAGTCGGTCTGGCTTGTATAACAAACTCAAATTGCTACTTTTGTTCTTACAGCGTTCAACGAGAAGGTGAAGGCAACAGTCCATTTGACCTTGTACTGTAATAAAAAAAACGCTTGGATTTTGAACGTTGCTTCTTTCTACATAGTCTGTACTAAACTCTGAACTAATTTCATTGTCTGATTGCAGAAAAATTTTCATTGTTGAAGTGTTAATGATTGAGGCATAAATAGCTTGGCAAATTTCAGTTGGAAGCTACCTCAGCAGGAAAAGTCTGTTGCAATTTTAGTTGTGACCATTTAAGTATGTCTTTGGTTCAGGAGAAACAATCTGTGATGAATTTTGAGCAACTATCAGAGGAACTTTCTGTTGAAAGACAACGACTGGAGACTGCTTTGAAAACGACACAGTCATCAGCTGAGAGGCGAATTGAAGAAGTAAATACAGAAAACGTCCAACTTAATAAGACCATTGCAGCACTTCGAGAAAGATCCAAGATCAATGGTGATGCAAAAGTGAAAGCTATTGAAAAGGAAAACAAAGTGTGTTGGTATCTGGTTCATTTCTTATTTCTTTTAACCACTTATGAAATTCATTTTCTTTCAAAAGTTGCAGTATATTATTTGCAATTTGGTTTTGAGTTTGTTTAATGAAGGCTTTGGTTGTTTTGAAATACAATGGATTTAATGAAATGCCATCAAGTTTCATTGTCAGGTGGCTAAAAATCATTGTTGGTTGGCTTTTTCTAATTTTTGTAGAAAGTGTGGTGGCCAGCTTTGGAGTGTATAATGCCTTACAGTTTTCTGCAAAAAGTGTTTGTAATGCATTTCTCATAATATTAATCGCCCTAGCTCTGTATCTGTTTTGAGAATATCCTCACCATTTGCCCACTCTGTTGTGGAAAATAATCCACACCCTTTTATCTTACACTTGCTGCCATGAGAACAATATCCAGATAGATATATCTGAAAATCTTTGGGCAATTTGTATTGCTATCCTGTCAATGTTTCCTTTTTTTGATGACATAAGCAGTAAGTTTGTTTTTCTTGAGTGTAATTTGGTACATTGACATCATATCAAGCAGCAGCTTGTAAAAGTAATTTTGTTGCTTGTAGAATCCTTGGCTTAATTTATGTGTTTTCCTATGTATGTGTTTTTTAAGTAACTTGGAAATTTTTCAGGTTTTATCAGAACTAGTTAAAGACTTGCGAACGAAACTCCACAAAAGTGAAAGATATGGAAATGAGCTTCAAGAAAAGCTTGTATCAGACCAGGTCAAAACAGACAGTGCAGAAGCCATCGAGAAGGTAAGCATCTGCAGTCATTGCATGCAGCTGAATTTTTATAGTGTTTACTGATTACTTTATTGTTTGCTTGTTCTGATTCATTGCATTGCTTACTTTTGTGAAGATTTGTCCTCTCAGGTTTGTGATAATGCTGGAAAACAAGTTTCTTGTTTGTTTATTCAAAAGCTCCAATGATTGTCGGGACTCTGAAAACAACCTTTTAAGATCTTTATCAGCTTCTGCGCAAAGATATAACTTTCAATGATTGTAGGCTCAGGCCTGAATTATAATTGATTGATTTGAAACATGGGACAAAAGGCAAGAACACAATATAAACAAAAAGAAGCTGAACGCAACATACACAAAACAAACACAGAACAAACCAAGAAAAGTCAATGCACAAGTGACATTCTAAATGAGGAAGTAATGATAATGACATATCGCCACTGTAAAACCAAACTGGGCTATGTCCACTTTTGGTAATTTTCACTTGTTTGCACTTCTAAATGTTTTGAACATAGCTCTTTCTTTCTGGCTTGGTTTCATTGCCCTATTTTGCTTGGTTAAGAAAATAGCATAGGGTTTAAGTCCCATTTCTGAATTCATTTTAAAAACTAAACTAGTCTATGTCCATCAAATGGACATAGACCCTTAAGAAAAGATCATCACCAAAGGTTTATGTCCATTTGGTGGACATAGACCCTCAAGAAAAGAACATTTGCCAAAGGTCTATGTCCACCAAAATGAAAATAATAGACTCAGATCTTTGTCATTTTGCCTTCAAAGGTCCATTTGAATAATCATTTCAACCAACAGCAAATCAAATTTGCAAAAAAACAGTTTAAAGTTTTCTTGGACTATCAAATCAAATTAGTTAAAGAAACCACTGTGTCCCACTAGATCAGTGTTTAACAATCTCTTTTGCTCTTGCCCAACTCAATCACCTCTGAAATTCTGATTGGATGCCAAGTGCTATATAAATGTAATGATTTAAAAATAAAATATGTCTCAGTGAATTAGATTAAAATGCCATTATTTGGTTTAAACAATCTTCCAAAGATTATAGCTTCCATGAAAAAGAATGAAATTAAAAATTAAATTTTAAAATTTGGACTGAAACCTCACTTATCAGCCTCGATGCCTCCCTCAAAAGAAAATTGCTTCCATGTGAGGTGTAAGTCCCATATTGGGAACCACGCCATGAGATATAAACAACATTTGACAAAACCACTAATATAAAGGCAAAACACTGCTGTATGCAGTGTTTTCAAATTACGATGTTTGCCTGATCTCATCTTGTATGGCTAAAAGATGCTTGCGCAAAAAAAACGATCATCTTAGTAAACATTTGGATAAAATTATAGAGATGCAAATGTCTATGAAAATCTCACAGGAAAGTCTGAAGAAATGTTTTTTTGCTGGGACACTGACTTAAAGCAGTTATGAAACTGGTTATTTCCATTTAGAATAGTTCAGGTAGAAAATTTCCTCATGCAAGAGTGCATGAAGAGATTGATATTCATTTAAATCAGATATTACTGATTTAGATGATGGTAGCAATTTAGATTATGATCCAACAAAAGAGCAAGCAGCATATTATTGTGTGAATGTAAATTGCTCTTTTACAGAGCGTGAGGAGATACATCTGGGCTTTGATGGCGCATCAATATTTGAAGCAACATTTTCCGAAAGCTAATTATACAGCAACCTGTTCCTAGACAGCTTGTTAGCTTTAACAAAAAAGATTTATTACAGTCTGGGTAATGAAAGGTTGCTTGGGTTATGAGAAAAGTTTGATAGTGATGTTCGTTTCTGCAAATTTTCTTTGGAAATACAAGGAATTTAAAATATTTCAGGCCTCAATATTCAGCAAGCTTGGCATTAAAGCCAGAAACCCTGCATTATTTCTGCAGCAAAAACAAAAGTGACAGCCTTCAAAGTGGAAGAAAAATGTCAAGAAACAAATTGAGCATCAGGTTTACACATGGTTCTTTTATCGCCAACACTTGGAAATATGAAATAAGTTTGTGACAGTTGCAGAATGAAACGCAATACAAAATTTACAGATGAAGAAAAATGAATAAGTCAATTTTTGGTCACTGGAACATATATTTGCAACATTTTTAGGTCACTTGAACAAAAAACGCAAAGAACAGTAAAAAGAAACACCAAGAGAAAATTTGACTTCAAGGTACATTTACATAATGCTAGTTTCATACAAAAAATTTTGTTGTAAGCTTTTTTTTCAGTCATAGACCGAAATGTTTTTGAAGTGACCAAAAAAATTAAGTGATTTTGGTCAGAATGTATGAAAATATAGGCTAATGAACACTGCTGTGGTGAGTTTTAATACAACTGTGAGACATGACTGTAATGTTTCAATGACTAAAATGTCTCAGCAAAAAAAACGGTTGCAAGTAGCTACATTTATTGGGAATGCCCTTCACAAAACTTGTGTTACATTGTTATATGTGTTTTTAGTCCATGTGATCTATAATGTCAGTTCATTATGTCCACAAAGCCACATTTTTGTTTACAACCTTAAATTTATATAGAGGTTTATGTCCTTTTATAATGTGGGTCAGCAAAAATGTAAAAATTCTAAACAGGTCTACGTCCACAAAGAGGTGGAAAACACCAAGGTAGAGGTCCCAAGAGTTACCAATTTTCTTGATTTGATATGTACCACTATGACCTACAATTGGTCAGAGTTTGGAGAAGTAACTATATAAGGTGGAAAGGCAGCAAAACTTCTAGCTCAAAAAATTTTGTTTTTGCCAGTTTATCAAAACTCGCTTTTGGACATAGTCCAGTTTGATTTTACAGTGGCGATATACATGCAAATATACAAACCTTCAAAGAAAGTGGTGGTAATATCTATCTAAAATGGTGGGTGTTTACACAAAAACAAACAAGTCTGCCTAACAGGAGCACAGATCTGATCTATGAGTGACACAAGATGCCTGAATAAAAATATTTGTATCAGCTGTTTGCAATTTAAACGTCGAAAACGATATGACACCTTCATCTTCAAGATCTTTTGAATCCTTCACAATAGGAGTTGGCATGCACTGTAGGTGGCACAATACATGATGCTCAGTTGTAATAGAACCACATTGTCAAATTCAATTATAGTATCCATTAATATTCATTTTAATGAGACCCAAGTGAAGCAAGCACCAGCTTGGAGTTGCATGAGTTCTACATCTGTGCAAAGCCCTAGTGTTTCTTATCTGAAGAAACAAGAAACAAATTGGTGAGAACTTAAATCGAAAGCACAGTGAGCAGTGATTTCCTAAGCTTTCAGCCTTTGTGGAAATGGGTTATGTAAAGAATGGGTTTTACATGTGGGCAGCTGTACATTGAGAGCAAAACGTGGTGAATGGTAAGAAAGATTTTTGAAGAATTTGTGAGCAAGTACAAAGAGGAAAGAAGGGCATGGTCTGAGAAGCGTGTTATGAAATGTGATAAGAATGTGAAAGTGATTACAGTGGTGTTATAGCATGAAACGTAAGTTGTTCAGGACATCTTCATGTGATATTGTCCTGAGGCAACCAAGGGTAAGTTTTGCAGCAGAAGTTTGAACACTTTCTAGAATGCTTTATTATAAAGGATATCTCCGTAATCAAGTTTAAAAAGAAGGTTGTAGTAAATAATTTTGTGAAATGCCTTGAAGTAATACCTTTAGCAATGAAGTTTATGATTAACTTCCAGTAAGTTAAATGTTATGAAATATTAGCGAAATCCACAATTCCAATCAAAAAGTAGGTTGTTAGTTTGAAGACACATGCAAAGTGATTATGGACCAATTTTTGAAAAACTGTTGTTATAGGAAAGAAACAGGTCCGATTTTTGCATCATTCAGAGATCGTCATTTGTGAAGAGAAACCAGAGAAGCTGTTTCTCCAGTTTTGAGAAAGTGGGAGATTGCTATGTAGAACTGAAATGGAAATACGTGGAGTGGCCAAAGATTGTGTACATTTATTGAGAAGATGATTGGGAATGTTATCAAATCTTTTTGATTGTTTAGGATTGAGGCAGGTTAGCACATTATGCATGTTGACCGGCTCAGAGAAATGTGGAAATCAGTATAAAATTGAGAATTAATGAGTGATTTGGACAACACTGTCAGGCACAGTAGAAATTGATGTAAAACTACTTGGTTGTGTAGGTATGTGTTGCCAAACAGAGAAATCAGCTGTGCTGCGTATTTCCTCAGGTTGGGAAAGTTTTTTTCATCCACAAAAAAAAAATCCTTAACTTTCCAACTTCTTTTTTAATGCAAACTAGAAGACTTCCATATTTTAATGGTTTGAACAGCTCTTTAGCTCAATTGCCTGACGAATTATATGAGTTGCAAAGTGGCACGGGAATAGTGGCTCATGCAGGATTTAAAGGTAAAATCCACCTGGTGCTGATGGTGTTAAGGTAAATAATATTGCATGACTTGTGTGCAGTGAAGAGTTCATGTTTGTTTTGTTGTAAATAAATGTTTTTTTGTTATGCAATATTTCTGTGAGTGTTTTATTAATCATGTGCACATTTTACGGAAAATGTATGTGTCTTGGCAGGAGAACACAAAGCTTGAAAAAGAAAACATTGAATTAGTGAAGAAGTTGAAGCAAATTGAAATGGAAACAGAAAAGACGAAGGAGCTTCAGCATAATGTGATTGATTTGGAATTGGAAAACAGGTATTCTAATGTGCTGATATTTGTGTTTCTATGCAAAAAGACAAGCATACATTTTTGAAATTGTAACTTCATTTTTTTTGCGTCAGCATTAATATATGTATGATTTTAAAGTTTGGTGTCTTCCAACTTAAATGTTGGATTTTCATTTAATGTGATTCAAGTGAGTTATTTATATGATGAACCAATTTACTTCAAAATTATAAAGCAGGTAATTTTTGTAATATCAGTGAATTTGTATGATGATGCCATAGAAATACCAGGACTTAAAATTTTCTTGATTGAAAACAAGATTTTTGTTGGAAGTTAGGTAAAATAAGTGCTATTGCAACTATTTGGTATGAAGTCCTTTGTGTTTTTGGATGTCATACATTTTTATCAAATTTTATAGCTGGTCAAAATATTGCCAGTAGTAAATAAGTTCAACAATAAGGTAACCATTTGAAAAATGAGTTAAGAAATGTCAAGACAGCTCACATTTACATGTTGTTTCAAAGAACAAAGTATTGTGTTGCTACGTTTCAAACTGTTTTGTAGTTTATTACAACAATGATCAAGTATAACCATTGTAACCTTGTGATGTAACCTGTTGTAAGTGATGTAACAACTAACCTTGACATTAAAACATGTTGTATCACTTGATCCTTCTGTCAGAAACAGGTGCAACTGCTTGTGACCAACCTATTCCTGCAATGTCAAAAAAGGCTGTAGCTTCTCTGGCCATGGTAGTTTGTATACTGTTAAAAAGTAGCAAATTATGAAAGTTACTGTGTGTAAGTTTATTCAAAACCAAAATAGACATGTCAGATCTAATTTTTCAGATGCAGTTTACAGTTAATATCCAGAAACGGCAAACTACTGTTAATGTCCAGAAACTTCAAGACCACTACTTATGCTAGGGCTAAACGTACATATATGAAACTGGAGCTGGTTTACAAATAGAACTGAGAGCTAATCAAGATTATCAACTAGTAGATATGGAATCTAGACTCCATGTTTGTCTGACACCAATGGAAGAGATGTGACAAGCAGTTGACTTGGCTGGTGATTTCATGTGGCTGTGAACAAATTGAGCTTATGTTATGACCACAATGACTTCGTTTGATTTCAATGCGTTTTTTTTTGAGTCGTGACTTGGCAAAGCCAACGACTTATTGAGTTTTGAAGAGTAGGGCAGTGGTTCCCAACCTTTTTGATCTCGCAACCCCATTCAAGAATATTCCATAAGTGCTTGGGCCCAGCCATTAAACTGCGAATCCTAAAGTGTTCAAATAACAACTGACAAGACAAAAAACACTATCATTTTACATGTTGGATTCACTGTATTAACATTCTTATCTTATGCAAAACATAATCAGTGGGATGACTGAGCTTACGTCTCTGCAACTAGTGTTGAAATTCTTGGGGACGTCTTGCT